>ENA-ORNF01003164-ORNF01003164.1-human-gut-metagenome-genome-assembly--contig:-NODE-3164-length-11212-cov-5.851842_pt1 | contig 11212 bp, 10 predicted proteins | sample MGYA00242110_ERZ509012 | MGnify/ENA primary metagenome ERZ509012 (study PRJEB26280, sample SAMEA2338714) | human gut metagenome | biome: human gut; feature: human-associated habitat; material: faeces... | reverse complement strand
GGTCACACCCTTGTCGCAAAACTCGCACTTTGCCATCCGTTGCACCTCCTTGCTGTAATCAAATCAAGACTTGCGCATTGCAAGCATTGGCTATGATAGCAGATTCCAAACGAAATTGCAAGCAAAATTTTTCATTTTCTCAGATTTTTTTGCATTTTTTTCTCTGAGCGCTCCGAAGCGGACGGCGAACGAAAAAATGATGCCGCGTACCCTTGTAAAAACAGGGGAAAACCGATATAATGTATGTGGAAAAATTTTGACCCGACGGGAGAGAGCTTATGAATACCGATCGAAGCGTAAAGGTAAAGGATATTGTGGAAAAATTTCAGATGGAGGTGCTCTATCCCGGTGCGGATTTCGAGACGGAGACGCTGACCATCACGGACGTCAACCGCCCGGGGCTGCAGTTCGTCGGCTTTTTCGACTACTTTGACCCGCGCAGGCTCCAGATCATCGGCAAGGCGGAGACGATGTTCCTCAAGAGCTTTTCCTCCGCCGAGCGGCGCAAATGCTTTGAGGATCTGTTCAAGTACGAGATCCCCGCGCTGGTCATCTCCCGCAAGCTCGACGTGTTCCCCGAGTGCATGGAGATGGCGCAGAAATACGGCCGCACCCTGCTGCGCACGGAGCACACCTCGGTCGAGTTTACGAGCATGACCATCGACTTCCTCAACCACGAGCTGGCCCCCATGATCACGCGCCACGGCGTGCTGGTCGAGATCTACGGCGAGGGCATCCTCATCAACGGCGACAGCGGCATCGGCAAGAGCGAGACGGCCATCGAGCTGCTCAAGCGCGGTCACCGGCTGGTGGCGGATGACGCGGTAGAGATCCGCCGGGTGTCCAACTCTCTCTACGGCACGGCGCCGGAGATCATCCGGCACTATATCGAGATACGCGGCGTGGGCGTCATCGACGTGCAGCAGCTGTTCGGCATGGGCGCGGTGCAGTTCGACACGGAGATCGACCTGGTGATCCAGCTGGAACAGTGGGAAGACGGGAAGTTCTATGACCGGCTGGGCCTGGGCGAGGAGAAATACACCATGTTGGATGTGAGCTTGCCCATCGTGACCATCCCGGTGCGGCCGGGGCGTAACCTGGCAGGCATCGTGGAGATCGCCACCATGAAGAACCGGCAGATGAAGTACGGCTACAACGCGGCACGGGACTTCGTGACGCAGTTTGACAGCAAGGTGGACGCCATGCTGAAGAAAAAGAGCACAACGGGCGAGGCGGAGAACAGATGAAATACGTTGGCGTAGACATTGGCGGCACCAACCTCAAGGCGGGACTGGTGGACGAAAGCGGAACGCTGCTGGCGACACAGAAGATGAAGGTCGCGTCCATCGTAGACCGTGAGGGGCTGGCGTGGACAGTGGCGTCACTGGTGCAGGAGCTGGCAAAGGCGGCCAATATTCCGGTCAGTGATGTGGCGTCGGTAGGCGTCGGCGTTCCCGGAACGGTGGATATACGGGCGGGGTCTATTGCATATACCTGCAACCTGCCTCTGCGGGATGTGCCGCTGCGGAAGCTGTTTCACAAATATCTGAATATCCCGCTGTACATCGAAAACGATGCTAACTGCGCGGCGCTGGCGGAGTTCCATGTGGGCGCGGGACGCGAGAGCAAGCGCTTTGTGACCATCACGCTGGGTACCGGCGTGGGCGCGGGTATCATCCACAACGGGAAAATATACCACGGCGCCAACGGTATGGCCGGTGAGGTGGGTCACATGGTCATCGAGCAGAACGGCCTGCCGTGCCCCTGCGGGCGGCACGGCTGCTGGGAGCAATACGCCAGCGCCACGGCGCTGAAGCGCATGACGGCAAAGGCACTGGCGGCCTACCCGGACAGTATTCTGGCGCGGGTCATCACGGAGAATGACGGACACGTGTCCGGGCAGTCGGCGTTTATCGCGGCCCGCGAGGGTGACCCGGTGGGACAATTGGTGTGCGACCGATACGTGGACTACCTGGCCTGCGGCGTGGTGAACGTGGTGAATATCTTTCAGCCGGATACACTGGCCATTGGCGGCGGCGTCAGCAATGAAGCGGACGAGCAGCTGCTGCTACCCGTGCAGCAGCGGGTGGCCAGAGAGAGCATTCCCTGCGGCAAGGACCGGCGGACGCGCATCGTCAAGGCGCAGCTGGGCAACCGGGCGGGTCTGATCGGCGCGGCCCTGCTGGGAAAGAATAAGCGTATCTGACAGGGGCATATACTACCGCTGGCAGTGTAGGGAACCCCTTATTTTCAAAGCTTGGAGGCATTATGAGCTGGTACGAGGAGCTGGACAAATGGGCGGCGGACTATCTGCCGGAGATGGAATATGAGAAGGACGCGCCGCTGGATCGGTATACCTCCTTCCGCATCGGCGGGCCGGCGCGGCGCATGGCCTTTCCCCGCAGCGGGGAGGCGGCGGTGCTGCTGGTGAGCCATGCACTGGAGCTGGGCGCGCGGCCCTTTGTGCTGGGAAACGGCACCAACGTGATCTTCCCGGATGAGGGCGTGGAGCGTCTGGTGATCTGCACCCGGGACATGGCGGGTGTGGCGGCTGGTGCGGTCGCAGGTGAGATCACGGCAGAGTGCGGCGCATCACTGGCAAAGATCGCTGTTTTCGCGCAGAAGGCAGGGCTTTCCGGGCTGGAGTTCGCCCACGGGATACCGGGAAGCCTGGGCGGCGCAGTGTGCATGAATGCCGGTGCCTATGGTGGGGAAATGGCACAGGTGGTAAAGGAAGTGACCGTGCTGTTCCCCGAGGATGGTGTCAAGACCCTCAGTGGGGAAGAAATGGCGTTTTCCTATCGGCACAGCCTGCTGACAGAGCACCCCGACACGGTGGTGCTGCGGGCGACGCTCCGCTTGCAGGCCGGTATCCCCGGGGAGATACGGGAGAAAATGGACGAGCTGATGGCCCGGCGTAAGGCGTCACAGCCGCTGGAGTATCCCAGCGCGGGCAGTACCTTTAAGCGCCCGGCGGGCTACTATGCTGCGGCGCTGATTGATCAGTGCGGCCTAAAGGGACTGACCGTGGGCGGCGCACAGGTGTCGGAGAAGCACGCAGGGTTCGTCATCAACCGGGGCGGGGCGTCCTGCACTGATGTGACAGCTCTCATGGCAGAGATACAAAAGCGCGTGCGGGAGCAAACCGGCGTTGTGCTGGAGCCTGAGGTCCGGGTCATTACTTGAATTACGACCGCATCGATCACAGGTGTTTCAATGGCCTTGATAGAAGGTATATAAAATGTGCCAGTAAATATACAAAAATGTTACAGTAAAGGTAATAAAAAAGAACGCAAAAGTGCAGCAAAAATAACGCCGTACCGGGCTTGTTTTTGACGGGATCCCGAATCACGCTTGACGGCGGGGGAGGATACTGAATTGGAAATACTCATTATTTCGGGAATGTCCGGTGCGGGAAAGAGCCGCGCCGCCATCTGTCTGGAGGACAGCGGCTACTACATCGTGGACAACCTGCCGGCGGAGATGATGGTCAAATTCGCCGAGTTCTGCGCGGCCGCCGGCGGCCGGTATGACCGCTTGGCTTTCGTGTACGACGTGCGGGCCGGGGAGCCCTTTGACCGGCTGACCGGCGCGGTGGAAGAGCTGCGGCGGCAGGGCCTGCGGTGTCGACTGCTGTTTCTGGAGGCGGACACCAAGACCATCATCAACCGCTATAAGGAGACACGGCGGAGCCATCCTCTGTGCGGTGACAGGGCCTCCATTGAAGAAGCGGTAGCGCGGGAACGGGCGATGCTGGCACCGGTGCGGGCACAGGCGGACCTGGTGCTGGACACGTCGGCATTTTCTGCGGCCAAGCTGCGGAGCACGCTGCTGACGCTGTTGGGCAGAGAGGCGGACGGCGGGCTGCACGTGACGGTGCTGTCCTTCGGGTTCAAGAACGGCCTGCCACCGGAGGCAGACCTGGTGCTGGACGTGCGGTTTTTGCCAAACCCCTACTATGTGCCGGAGTTAAAAAGGCTGACCGGGCTGGATGTGGCGGTGCGCGACTATGTGATGAACGCGGCGGCCACGGAGGAATTCTGGCGGCGTCTGACGCCGATAGTGGATTATTTACTGCCCCAGTACCGACAGGAGGGGCGGACAGAGCTGGTACTGGCTGTAGGCTGCACCGGCGGTCGGCACCGATCTGTGGCTGTGGCGCACCGGCTGGCGGCATACATTGACGCGCTGGGCTTTTCCGTGGCGGAAAGCCACAGGGATATGGGGCGGTAAGTGTGTTCCGCACCTGCGGTCGGGGCAAAAACAGGAGACGATGTATGAGCAAATACGATAAACTCTGGGAATATGTGTTTAAGGATGGACGGGATCAATTTACGCTGTCGTTCGAGGAAATAGGACGTATTGCCGGTGTGCCCATCGACCACGCCTTCCTAACGTATAAAAAGGAGCTTGCGGCATACGGCTACCGGGTGGAAAAGATATCCATGAAGGCAAAAACGGTGGCTTTCCGCCGTGCGGAACAGTGAGGTGAAGGGTCATGATCTCATTTGCGGGAAAGGTAAAAAATGAGCTGTGCCGCGTGGGAATCAGCCGCCAGTGCTGCGCCCGGGCCGAGGGCTACGGTGTGCTGCTGTACGGCAACACGTTCACGCCCGGAGAGATACGGATCATCACGGAGAACGGAGACTTCGCCGCACGGCTGCCAAAGCTGTTTCAGAAAGCTTTTGGGGTAAAATTCGACCGGGTACCGGAGGAAACGAACGGCAAAGGAAAGCTGATCTTCGGCATCACAGCGCCGGAAAAGCTGGAAAAGATCATCAACACACTTGGCTATGATGCGAGGCAGCTGACGGCGCTGCACGTGAACTTCGGAATACTGGAGGAGGATTGCTGCCGGACGGCGTTCCTGCGGGGGGCATTTTTGGCGGGAGGCAGCGTCACCGACCCAGAGAAGCGGTACCATCTGGAGCTGGCCACCAGTCATGTGCCGGCCAGCCGGGAGGTACAGGCGCTGATGGAGGAGATGGGGTTCCTGCCACGTTCCATACGGCGCGGCGCGGATGCACTTCTGTACTTCAAGCAGTCAGAGCACATCGAGGACTTTCTGACTAAGATCGGCGCACCGGTGGCGGCCATGGACATCATGACGGCCAAAGTGGACAAGGAGATACGCAACGGCGCCAACAGGGCTATGAACTGCGATATGGCCAACGTAAACAAGACGCTGGACGCGGCGCAGGAGCAGGTAGGCGCCATCGAGAAGCTGCGCCGCAGCGCCCGGTGGGATACGCTGCCGGAAAAGCTGCGGCAAACCGCGGCGCTGCGGCTGGAATATCCGGAGTTGTCGCTGGTACAGCTGGCAGAGAAGTGTGACCCGCCGGTAACAAAGTCGTGCATGAACCATCGAATGAGAAAGTTGATGGAGGAGGCTAAGGAGCTATGAACATGAGAGAACGGTGCGAACGCGCGGAGGCGTACAGAAAAAACGGGGCCAACTGCGCCCAGGCGCTGCTGGCGGCATTCGCAGATGTAATGGGTATTACGGAGACCCAGGCACTGGCTGTCGGTGCGGGGTTAGGCGGCGGCGTGCGAAGCGGGAACATTTGCGGCGCGGTAAACGCGCCGGTGATGATCCTGGGCTGCGCGTTTCCGGAAATGGCCGCCAGCAAGGCGAAATCTGCGGAGATCACCAAGGAATACCAGCGGCGATTTATGGAGAGATTTAAGCATCTCAACTGCCGGGAACTGCTGGTGGAGAAGGAATTGCAGCCCACTGACACGGCCATGGCACTGGCGGCGGGGGATCACTGCGGGCTGCTTATTCTCAGCGCGGCGGAGATACTGTGCGGGATGATAGGGGAGAAGTAAAGGAGAACAGGTATGGGATTTGTGCATCTGCACGTACATACGGAATACAGTCTGCTGGACGGTGCGTGCCGGATACGGGACCTGCCGAAGCTGGTAAAGGAACTGGGGCAGACGGCTTGCGCCATCACCGACCACGGCGTCATGTACGGCGCAGTGGACTTTTACCGCGCCTGCAAGGCGGAGGGCATCCATCCCATCATCGGGTGCGAGGTATATGTGGCGCGTCGGACACGGTTCGACAAGCAGCATGAGTTTGATGCAGAGTCGCGGCATCTGGTGCTGCTGTGCAAGAACGAGACGGGGTACCGAAACCTATCATACATGGTGTCGCAGGCGTATATCGAGGGGTTCTATATCAAGCCGCGTATCGATATGGAGCTGCTGCGCGCCCATTCCGACGGGCTGATCGCCCTGTCGGCCTGTTTGGCAGGAGAAATTCCCAAGCGGCTGATGAATGGTGACTACAACGGGGCCAAGGCATATGCACTGGAGATGCGGGGAATTTTCGGTGAGGACTTTTACCTGGAATTACAGGACCACGGCATCGCCGAGCAGACCGAGGTGAACCGGGGGCTTTTGCGGCTGCACAACGAAACGGGGATACCCCTGGTGTGTACCAATGATGCCCACTATCTGCGGAAGGAGGATGCAGAAAACCACGACGTGCTGCTGTGCATCCAGACCGGCAAGACGGTGGATGACGAGAACCGAATGCGGTATGAGCCGCGGAATTTTTATATCCGTTCCACAGAGGAGATGGAGACGCTGTTCGCCGGATATCCGGACGCGGTGGCCAACACGGAAAAGATCGCGGAAAAATGCCAGCTGGAATTCACCTTCGGCAAGTACCACTTGCCGGAATTCAAGCTGCCGGAGGGGTATGACTCACCTACATATCTGCGTAAACTATGCGATGAGGGGTTTGCTCAGCGGTACGGTCAGGCAAAGCCGGAATATCGGAAGCAGCTGGATTATGAGCTGGATATGATCGAGAAAATGGGCTTTACGGACTATTTCCTCATTGTGTCGGACTTTGTGCGGTACGCCAAGAGCCGGGGAATACCGGTGGGACCAGGGCGCGGCAGCGCGGCCGGATCTATGGTGTCTTACTGCCTGGAGATCACGGACATCGACCCCATGAAGTACGATCTGTACTTTGAGCGGTTCCTGAACCCGGAGCGTGTGTCTATGCCGGATATCGACATGGACTTCGGCGACACGCGGCGGGGTGAGGTGGTGGAATATGTCCGCAAAAAATATGGCGACGACCATGTAGCCCAGATCGTGACCTTCGGTACCATGGCCGCCCGAGCAGCCATACGGGATGTGGGCCGGGCGCTGAACATGACCTACGCCGAGGTGGATGTTGTGGCGAAGCTGGTGCCGGCAGGGCCGGGCGCGCTGCACATCACCCTGCAGGAGGCGCTGAAGCTGTCGAAGCAGTTGGCGGATATGTACCGGGAGGACCCAAAGGTCAAGAAGCTCATCGACACAGCCATGGCACTGGAGGGAATGCCGCGGCACGCATCTACCCACGCGGCAGGCGTGGTCATCACAAAGCTGCCGGTATACGAATATGTGCCGCTGGCACGGAACGACGATGCGGTAGTATGCCAGTATGTGATGACGACTCTGGAGGAGCTGGGCCTGCTGAAAATGGACTTTCTGGGGCTGCGGAACCTGACGGTGCTGGATGACGCCGTGAAGATGGTGCAGCAGCGGGAGCCAGAGTTCGCGCTGAGCAAAATACCGGACGACGACGCGGAGACCTATGACATGATCTCCCGAGGACAGACGGCGGGCGTGTTCCAGATCGAGTCCACGGGCATGACCGGTGTGTGCGTGGGGCTGAAGCCACAGAGTATTGAGGATATCACCGCCGTGATCGCGCTGTACCGTCCGGGACCAATGGAGTCCATTCCGAGGTTTATCGCCTGCAAGCACGACCCGAAGCTGGTGACGTATAAGCACCCAAGGCTGGTGCCTATACTGTCGGTCACCTACGGGTGCATCGTGTACCAGGAGCAGGTCATCCGCATTTTCCAGGAGCTGGGCGGCTTTTCGCTGGGGCAGGCGGACATGGTGCGCCGGGCCATCAGCAAGAAGAAGGCCAAGGAGATTGAGAAGGAGCGTCAGGCCTTCGTATACGGCGATGCGGAACGAGGAATCAAGGGCTGTATCGCCAACGGTATCGACGAGAAGACAGCGCAGGCCATCTACGACGAGATATACGACTTTGCCAACTATGCTTTCAACAAGGCTCACGCGGTGAGCTACGCGGTGGTGGCGTATCAGACGGCGTATTTCAAGTGTCATTACACCAAGGAGTATATGGCCGCGCTGCTGACCAGCGTGCTGGACAACAGCGACAAGGTGGCGGGGTATATCGGCGAGTGCCGCGACTGCGGCATTGCGCTGCTGCCGCCGGACGTGAACCGGTCCAGCGACCGGTTCACCGTGGAGCCGGGCGGCATACGGTTCGGCCTGGTGGCCATCAAGAACATCGGACGGGGCTTTATCCAATCGGTGGTCCGGGAGCGGGAGCAGGGCGGCGATTTCGCGTCACTGCAGGACTTCTGCGAGAGAATGTACGACTGCGGCGATATGAATAAGCGGGCGGTGGAGAACCTGATCCGCAGCGGGGCCTTCGACAGCACGGGAGCCAGGCGGTCGCAGCTGCTGGCGGTGTATGAGAAGGTGCTGGACGGCATCGGCAACGTGCGGCGGCGGAACGTGGAGGGCCAGATCGATTTCTTCGGCATGAGCGCCGCCAACAGCACCGTGGAGACGGTGGTGATGCCGGACATTCCGGAGTTTACCGCCACGGAGCGGATGCACATGGAGAAGGAGACCACGGGGCTGTATCTGTCCGGGCACCCCATGGTGGGCTATCGCGCTGCGGCCCGTAGCAGCGGGGCAGTGACGCTGAATGAGATACTGGAGGATGTGTCCTCTGAAGAGGGCCCCACACGGTTCGCCGACGGTATGCCGGTGACGGTGGCGGGCATCGTGGCGTCCAGCAAGACCAGGCCCACCAAGAACGGCTCGCTGATGGCCTATGTGGTGCTGGAGGACGAGACAGCCAGCATGGAGCTGCTATGCTTCAGCCGGGTGCTGGACAAGTGCGCCAGCTATCTGGCGGTAAATAGCCCGGTGCTTATCAAGGGACGGCTGAGCCTGCGGGACGAAAAGCCGCCGCAGATCGTGCCGGACGTGGTATTCCCCATGAACGGCAGTGAACTGCCGGAGGGACAAAAGGCCCCGGAAAACGGCGCTGCCGCCGTATACCTGCGGGTGAAGAGCATCGATGACCCGGCGTTCAGCCATCTGCTGTTGGTGGCGACCATGTTCGAAGGGAAGGTGCCGCTGAAGATACGGATCGCCGACACAGGAAAGCTGTGGGGCGGCTTCTGCATGGACCATCCGGCGTTTTTGAAGGAGTGCCGGGAATGGCTTGGGCCGGAGAACGTTGTGGTGCGGAGGAAGGAAATGAGCGAATGAGTGTCAGAGTGCGGCCTGCGGGCCGCACCCTTTTTGCCTTTTGGGCATAGAGTGGAATGAAAGAGGCCGTCTTTCACTACTTATTGGGAGGTCATTCTATGCCTGAAAATGTAATGCCGGGACCGGTCTGCGACCTGGGGAACGTCCGGGAGGCCGTGTGCATCCATACGCGGAAGATATTTGACTCATGCAGGGATAAGGACTGCGTGGAGGATCTGCGCTTTTACCCCACGGCGGCGGCGCAGGAGGTACTCAGCACATCGCAGATGATCAAGGGCGGCACAGCGGAGCTGCTATACGTCTACACCGATGTGGAGCCGGTGACGTTCAACCGGGGGTTCTATTCGGTGGATATGCGCTTCTACTACCGGGTGACTTTACAGGTGTGTACCGGCACGCCGCGATACACTGAGGTGGAAGGCCTGTGCGTATTCGACAAGCGGTGTATCCTGTTCGGCAGCGAAGGAAACGCCAAGATATTCTCCTCGGACACGGTGTTCGACGAGCTGGATGTGCCGGGACGGATACGGACCAATCTGCCTATCGCCGTGGTGGAAGCCGTGGACCCGATCGTGCTGGATACCCGTGTAGCGGAGGTACCGGTCCCTGTCTCGACAGGCAGTTGTTTGTCGGAGATCCCGTCCTTTGTGGCGCAGAGCTTCGGTGGAGAGCTGGTGTTCGACGACAGTGCAGCACGGCGGCTGTATGTGACGCTGGGGCAGTTCACGCTGGTGCGGTTGGAACGCGATACGCAGCTGCTGGTACCGGTATATGACTACTGCGTGCCCCAGAGCGAGTGCGACTGCGGCAGCCAGGAGGACCCCTGCGGGCTGTTCCGCAGTGTGGCGTTCCCCATGAACGAGTTTTTCCCGCCCAACGCGGTGGAGACGCCCTGCGACTATAACAGCACCAAGAACTACTGTGCGTGCCATTGAGAAGCAGAACAGGGGACGGCGAGAGCCGTCCTCTGCTTTTTTCGCGGGGTTTCGCTTTACAAGCGGGTAAAAATTGCGTATAATACCAAAAAAGGAGGTGGACGATGTGGGTATCGCGTTCATTCAGGACAAGCTGGAAATCAAGTTCCTGATCCTGTACATTGTGTCGCGGCTGACGGAGCCGGTAGACGGAGCTGACTTGCAGGACATGACCATGTGCGACGAGGGCATCGACTACTTTGATTATGCGGAGTGTCTGGGTGACCTGGTGAAGACAGAGCATCTGCGTGTCACGGAAGACGGGCAGTATGTTATCACGGAAAAGGGACGGAGAAACAGCGGTATCTGCGAGAGCAGCCTGCCATACTCCGTAAGGCAGCTGTCAGACAGGCATATCGCGGCTTGGAACAAGGCGGCGGTGCGGCGGCAGCAGGTGCAGGGACGGGTGACGCCGCGTGAAAACGGGACGTTCACCGTGGAGCTGCGGCTGCGGGACGATGTGGATAGCCTGATGACGTTGGATCTGATGGTGGCCGATAAGGCCGACGCCGATGCGTTGGCGGAACGGTTCCGGAGGGAGCCGGAAAAAGTATACACGCAGATCGTTGCGGCGCTTCGCGGAAAATAAGAAATAAATATCCCCCGGCCTAGCCGGGGGTATTTCTTATGCGGGCGAAGCCCTATGTTACCAGCCACGCCTCATGCGACGTTAGTACGACTTGCCATTTGCATAGGCTGTCCTACCCACACCGGTATAAGTCCGGCACCTTTTCATTCTTATATAGCCGTCATCCCTAACACTTATGCTTTTTCTTCTGCCTAATTATCTCAACAGCAATCTTTACTTCTATCACACAACTTGCTAAACTGTTTCTGCCACTTCATTCTTGAATGGCCTCCCTTTGTTTTGTAGTTTGCAGTTGCCAGACCGCATCTCTACTATAACA
>ENA-ORNF01003162-ORNF01003162.1-human-gut-metagenome-genome-assembly--contig:-NODE-3162-length-11217-cov-7.005734_pt1 | contig 11217 bp, 6 predicted proteins | sample MGYA00242110_ERZ509012 | MGnify/ENA primary metagenome ERZ509012 (study PRJEB26280, sample SAMEA2338714) | human gut metagenome | biome: human gut; feature: human-associated habitat; material: faeces... | reverse complement strand
GGCTGAATAATCTGCCGTGGTAGCCATGAAAGCGTTCTCGGTGCTTTCCTTGATACGCTGATTTGCACGCTCACGGCAGTCCTCGGCGGGAATATCATATCTGTCGGCAAGGTAGCCGGAAAGATACGCCGCATTATAGCCCGTAGCTGCGTCCATGGCAAAAGGCTCGATAGCTTCCGTTATCTCGCTGCCAAGCTTTGTGGTTCCGTCAACGGGAACGTGCTCAAAGCCTACCTTTCCGCCTCTTATGAGCAGGAAATGGTCGGTCTTTGTAACGTCATAATCACCCTCTGTCCAGCTGGTGACCTTTTCGCCTCTGAAACGATAGTCAGCGTCAACATCGCAGTCGAAAAGCCAGTAGGGAACGTACATTCCCTCTACCTTTTCGATCCTGTTGCCGTTTATAAAATCAGAGGGAAGCAGGGGGCGGCCCTTGCAGAATGACTTGAACTTCTCAACTGCCTGCTCCTTGCTCACCTTGAAGGGAATAACATAATCGGGACGGAGCATACCGTCAAACTTGTCGTTCATTACAAAGGGATTGCCGCAGTAGGGGCAGTATGTGGCGCCAAGGCTCTTGTCGCCTGTGACCTCTGCTCCGCAGGAAGAGCAAGTGTATGTGCAGATGTCGCCGTCCATATCAACAGTAGTGTCACTGTGGTCGCTCCACTCCATATCAGTGCTTGAAGGCTCGGCTGACGAAAGGGCATTAACGGCCTCAACGTCCAGCTCGGTGCCGCAGTATTCGCATGTCATTTTCTGGGACTGTGATGAGAATGTCAGCTCCGCACCACAGCAGGGGCATTTAAATGCAGTTGTACTCATATGATGTCCACCTTTCCGACATTTGTTGAAAATATCTGATTAAAAGCGTATATTACTGCTATTATTTTACCATATTATTACATTTAAGTCAATAGAATTTATAAATTTGGCAAAGTGCAGGGCGTTATCATTCTTCTCCCCTTGCAAATCACAGCGCGATAGTGTATAATGATAACAAACAAATCTGAAAGGCGGCTGTTATATGTCAAAGGTTTATGAAAGACTTTTAAAATGCTACCAATGCTTCAAGGAAAAGATCGACTTTACCCCAAAGATAGCACTTATCCTCGGCTCGGGACTGGGCGATTACGCTGAACAGGCGGATATAAAGGCTGTGCTTGATTACAAGGACATCGAGGGCTTCCCCGTTTCCACCGCTCCCGGTCACAAGGGTCGCTTTGTTTTCGGCTACGTGGGCGGCGTTCCCGTGGTAATTATGCAGGGAAGAGTGCATTATTACGAGGGCTACTCCATGGAGGACGTTGTGCTCCCCACCAGACTTATGAAGATGATGGGTGCAGAGGTATTGTTCCTTACCAATGCGGCAGGCGGCGTGAACTGGCAGTTTGAATGCGGCGATTTTATGCTCATCAACGACCAGATCTGCATGGCTCCCTCTCCCCTTATCGGCGAAAATCCCGATGAGCTTGGCCCCCGCTTCCCCGATATGAGCGAGATATACAGCAAGGAGCTGCGTGAGGTGATCCGCCACACTGCAAGAGACCTTGACATCAGACTCAGAGAGGGCGTATATATCCAGCTCACAGGCCCCAATTACGAGTCACCCTCTGAGGTAAGAATGGTTCGTACCCTTGGCGCAGACGCTGTGGGAATGTCCACCGCCTGCGAAGCCATTGCGGCAAATCACATGGGAATGAAGATAGCGGGGATCTCCTGCATCTCGAACCTTGCCTGCGGCGTATCCAACCGTCCTCTTTCCCATGCGGAGGTGCAGGAAACAGCTGACAAAGCTGCTCCCCTTTTCACAAAGCTTATCACCGAGTCCATAAAGAATATTTACGCACAGATGTGATAATAACCAAAATAAAACGCATACATCAAAAAATCCATGGAAGTTTTCCCTTCCATGGATTTTTTGTTTGCATTATCAGCTGAGCCATTTTTGCAGCACCTTGACAAGCTTATCAATGTCAAGAGGCTTTGCAATGTGTTCGTCCATGCCTGAGCTGCGGGCTTTCTTAACGTCCTCAGCAAAGGCATCGGCAGTCATGGCGATGATAGGTATGGTTCGTGCGTCCGCTCTGGGCTGGCATCTGATGGTAAGGGCGGCGTTATAGCCGTTCATCACAGGCATCTGGATATCCATAAAGATAAGTCCGTAATAGCCTGCCTTTGAAGCCAGGAACTTATCCACAGCCTCCTGACCGTTCTCCGCCATTTCAACGGTTATGCCTGTCATTTCAAGCAGCTCGCCCGCTATTTCACGGTTAAGCTCATTATCATCTACCAGCAGCACCCGCTTGTCCTTGAAATGGGCTTTTTTAAGGTTATCCACATTTTTCGAAGATGGTGTGAGGGCTGTGGGAAGCGCATTTCCGCCGTTGCCGCTGAATTTAAGGAACAGCGTAACGGTGAACACAGTGCCCTTTCCCGGCTTGCTCTTTACCTGGATATCGCCGTTCATCATCTTAACAAGGTTGTAGGTTATCGCCATGCCAAGACCTGTGCCCTGCTGCTTGTTGACACGCTCGTCCTCTGCTCTTTCAAAAGGCTCGAAGATGTTTTTCAGGAATTCTTCCGACATTCCTATGCCGTTGTCCTTGAAAACAAACTCATAGCAGCCGACGTTCTTGTTGCCCACAGGCTTTTCGGTAACGTCAATGGTGATAGTGCCGCCGTTGTTGGTGTATTTGACAGAGTTGCTTACGATATTCACGAACATCTGCTGTATTCTCAGTCCGTCGCCTATGACTGTGGGGTGAACTATGTCGTGCTTGTGCATGATTATCTGGTGATCCTTTGCCTTGGCATCGGGCTTCACCATTTCAAGCAGGCTGTCAAGGAGAGCATTAAGGTCTATCTTATCCTCGATAAGCTCAAACTTGCCTGATTCGATCTTGCTCATATCAAGAACATCGTTCAGTATTGAAAGCAGATAATTGCCCGATACGGATATTTTTTCAAGGCAGTCCGCAACCTTTTCCTTGTCGTCGATATGGCTGTTTGCGATAACGGTCATGCCCACAATGGCGTTCATAGGCGTTCTGATATCGTGGCTCATTCTGGAAAGGAAGTCAGTCTTGGCATTGTCCGCACGCCTTGCGTTCTCGTAAGCGTCACGTAGCGCTCTGTTTGCCTTCAGGAGCTTTTCGGTGTACTCATTGTCCTTGTACTCGGCTATCTCCTTCTTTTCGGCAACAGTATCGGAAATATCCTGAACAAGTCCGATAACGTCCTTGTTGAGGGTGGAAAGGGTTATCTTGTACCACACTTCCTTGCCGTTCTTTTCTCTCTTTATCTCCACGCTGCTTCCCGATTCCGGAACGGAAGCGGCATCGCAGTACTGCTCAAGTATCTTTCCGTCAGTGTCTATCTTCTCGAACTGGTGACTGAATATCTCCTCGGAAACGGTGATGTCGCTGTGAGGGATATCGTCAAAATCCATTATCCTTGTAAGGCTTTCGCTGACGAAAACGGTGTGGGCACGCATATTTACCATGAATACGCCTATCTTGCTGTCCGTAAGGGTGATTATCCTTGACACACGGGAGGCATATTCATTGGCGCTGACTTGGAGCTGGACTATTGCCGAAGCCAGCCTGTCGATCTCGGTGATGCCCGAGTTGCCGAAGTTCAGCAGCGCACCCTCGTTCTGCTGTGCGTTGTTGAGGGTGTTTATCATAGCCGCAACGGGCTTGCTTATCTTGCGTCCTGTGTAAAATGAGAACGCAATGCCGCACACTACCGTAATAGACACGGATATGATGAACACATTGATAAGGAACCAGTAAATGCTCAGTATCCCCGACTTATCCGCCGCAGATATCAGCGCCCAGTGCTGCTGATTATAGGGTGAGCCTGAGTTATAGATGTTCATTCGCTGTATGCAGCCGAGGGATGAGCTTTTGTGCCCTGCCGCAAATTCATAAATGCCGTAGCTGTTGTCCGCATTTTCATCAAACACGGTATCAGCGCTCACAAGTCTTGTGTAGATAGGGCCTGAGTGAAGCTCGGGAGTATATATGCCGTCTCCCTCAATATCTCTGCTGATGATATAGCAGGCTGACTCATTGAAGAAGTCGTTTGCGGGTATATTTTTAAGTATTGTCTTTTCCATAAGACCAATTCCTACAACGCCATACACACGGCCGTCAGATGAAACCAGGGGAAAGGTATATTTCATGCTCTTCTGAGCCGAAGGGGATATTTTGGAAAATCCGCTCCAGTAGCCCAGATTATACACGGGCTTGTCTGGATAAAGCTCCTTAGACTCCATGGGAACTGTGTAAAAGCTGAAATCATTATCATCATTTATCACCAGATGCGGCGCCCATTCGGAATCGAGAGCCGTTCCAAGCTCATGTGCGATATCAGAGCTGCCCATCTCCATGTATATGTCCTTTATATCTGTGGTGCTGTTCTCATAGGCATCCGTATCACGCAGATACAGTCCCGCACGTACGGTATCCGTATCGGTATCGTAAAGGCTGCCCGTATCGAGAATGATAAAGGCATCGTTCACCATATCTCTTCTGATAAGGGATACAAGGGCATCTGATGAACGTATCAGCAGCTCCTTGTTTACCTCCTTATCCTCCGAAAGCTGATCCAGCGTAATGCCGTTTTCGTCCAGATATTTCTCGGTTATATGGTTTATCTCCACCGCAGTCTCATATACCGGCGAGGTCTTCTGATTGAGCATATACTCCACATAGCTTGCTCTGTTGGCTGTCTTTTCGATAAGCAGATTATAGGAATATTTCTTTATGTAGGTAAGCTCGCCGCTGACCAGCATTACTATCGCAAAAACAGCTACCTCCAGGATACCGAGTATAAGCATTGGAATCATTACCTTGGAGAGCATTGATTTTCCATGTACCTTTTCAGACTTGCCGTTCATACCCGAAACCTCCTTTCACGTTATGCCGTTCTCAACAGCTCTTATTATCAGTTTGTCCAGCTGATCGCAAAGCCGGAATTTTTAACATTGCCAAGACCTGCCGCAAAATCGCTGTACCACTTTTCAAAAGCGGCATCATTGGTGTATTCACCAAGCACAGCAGTGCGGTCCTCGCCTGCGTCTATCCTGCTGCTTGCCTCTTCATAAGCGTCCTTTGCGGTGTTTGTGAGAGTGCTGTCAATGTAGGAACGAACATCGGCAGAAGCCTCATAAGGCACGCTGGTGTAAAGATTGTAGCTGTTTATCTCGTCGATAGCCACCTCAAAGGTGCCCTTGAGATTGTCGGAGATATCGCTCTTGTAGCTTATGATCTTGTTGATGTCATTTGCAGACTTCTTAACAGGCAGATAGCCGGAATTTACGGCAAACTCAATGTTTCTCTCTTCCTCGGTGAACCATTTGAGGAACACAGCGCAGGCATATTCGGTCTTGTCGTCCGACTTTACAACGGACATTCCCGCACCCTGCTGAACGATATAGGGGTCGCAGCCCTCGAAATTGGGCACATGAAGCACGGCAATGTCAATGGGATAGGTATGGTCGTCGTTGATAGTTACCTCGTTGGGGCAGTAGGAAGCGGCTGAGTTGGAGCATACCATGGCAATGATATTGCCTGTTTTCATATCATCGCTCCTGAAACGGCTGTCCGCAGCGTAATATCCCTTAACAAAGGGAACGTAGTAGTTTTCCCACAGGCGGCGGAGAACTTCCTTGTCAGCACTGACCACAACGTTTCCGTCACCGTCAGGCTCGGCAAATGCACAGCCCAGCTGCTTTGCGCCTGTTACCATGTAGTTTGCGATGGAATCTCTGCCGAAAAATGCCTTGCCGTCGTTGGGGATATCGGGGGTAAGTCCGTCGGTGTAGTTGTAATACTTCTCGGCGGTGGCTGCCAGACCCTCCCATGTGGAAAGATCATCAAAGAAAACATTCTCAGCCTCGGCAAATTTTGCCCAGTCTGTAACGTTTATCATCATTATCTCGGTGCTTTTCGCAACGGGGAAAATTTTAAGTGTCTGGTCGCCGCTGCCTGAATTTATCCTGCCCTCGGCTATGTATTCGTCAACATATTCACCAAGCTCCTCATCGGTGAAGAACCTTGATATATCAGCCAGAGCGCCCTTTTTATCTGCGATATAAGCTGTCTCGGCGTATGTTCCGAAAATATTCGGAAGAGCGTCGGCACCCGCATCATTATTGAGAGAAGCCACAACGCTGTCTGCCAGCTCGTTTACGGAGTTCTTGGAAAAAGCCTCCACGATAATGCCCTTTTCCATTCCCACGGTGTTGTTGAACTCAGCCACCATATCGTCAAACTGGGTCTGCTGGATACCGTTATAGTAATGCCAGATGGTTATTGCCACTGGCGAATCCTTGTCAAGGAGCTTATCGTAATTTTTTGTTCCTGCATCTCCGCAGCCCGAAAGAACAGACGAAAGAATGACGCAGGCAGCGGCAAGCGCTGTTTTTCTGTAATTTCTCATTTATTTTCCCCTTTTCTTTATTTGTATGCCCCACAGAACCGCTGTCTCATCAGAGCATGAAAAGACATACTGTAATTATAGCGCACTATTGTTAATAAAGTCTTGTATTTAAAATAAAATCGAATAAATAATTATGGATTTTATTTCGGGCTGACAACAAAAATCCGCCTGCCCCGAAAGACAGACGGATTTTTAGAACCTGTTTTCACAAGAAATGTGTGCGGATTTTCGAGCATAATTTTGTTGCAGAGTAGGCAAAAATCCGCAGGCGGGCTTTCGCCCGGCAAGGATTTTTAACGCAGTCTGCGGCAAAATTTGCCGAAAAGACGTGCGCATACGCTTGTGAAGACAGGTTCTTATTTGTGATCAGTATAACACCTCAAAAATGCCGCCCCAAAGCATTGCTCCGGAGCGGCATGTCATACTGATCTTTAATTATTCACCGTATTTTTCCTCGTAAAGCCTTACAAGCTCTTCAAGATCATCACTGCAGCCGATCTTGCTTCCTATGCCCGAAAGCAGCTTTTTGATGTCGGAAAGGCTTGCCGTGCCCTTGTAGTCGCTGTCTTTAAGTATAAGCCCGAACTCGGTGACAGCGCAGGCAAACCTCATTCTTGTGCTCATCTTCTCCGCAGGCGAGTACAGGCTACCCTTTATGGCTGCGGATATCATTCTGGACTTTGTTTCCTCCGGGAGCTTGTAGCGCACCTTTAATGTACACCACTCGTCGGAATTTTTGCCTGTGTTTTGCTGATATTTAAGTCCGCCTGTTTTGCTGCCGTCGGCGGGGATTATCTCGTAAAGCACGGTCACGCTGTGACCTGCGCCCACATCTCCTGCGTCCTTGGCATCATTTTCAAAGTCCTCATTGTTAAGTCTGCGGTTGTCATAGCCCACCAAACGATAGCTCTTCACGTTTTGGGGATTGAACTCCACCTGTAGCTTAACGTCCTTGGCAATGGTGTAAAGGGTGCTGTTACGCTCCTCCAAAAGTACCTTTCGTGCTTCCTTTGCGGAGTCGATATAGTGATAGCTTCCGTTGCCGTTGTCAGCCAGAGCTTCCATCTTCTCGTCCTTGAGATTGTCCCCGCCGAAGCCCAGAGTGGTGAGATATATGCCGCTCTCACGCTTTTCCTCAATAAGCTTAACAAGCTCGTCGGTGTCGGTTATGCCCACGTTAAGATCGCCATCAGAGGCGAGAATAATGCGGTTGTTGCCACCCTTGATGTAATACTTCTCAGCCAGCTCATATGCAGCCCTTATGCCGCTTTCGCCGTCAGTACAGCCGTTTGCATCAAGCATACCTGTCACAGTTTCCACAGTCTTTGTCTGATTGCCCCTTGCCCCTGCAAGAACAATGCGCTCATTGCCCGAATAGGTTATGACGGAGATCCTGTCATTCTCCGTCATAGTGTCCATAAGAGTGTTTACTGACTCGATTACCAGCGGCAGCTTATCATTGCTGTACATTGAACCGCTGACATCAATAAGGAACACCAGATTTGAATTCGGAGTTTTCTCTTCGGGGATATCCCTGCCTTGAACGCCTATCATCATAAGCTTGCTGCCCTTGTTCCAGGGGCAGTCGGAAAGCTCATAGGTAAGGGAAAAGGGCGACTCTCCCGTGGGCTGAACGTAGTTGTAGTCAAAATAATTGAGCATTTCCTCAATGCGGACAGCATCTTCGGGGATAGTATCTCCGCCCTTTATGAGCCGCCTGAGATTTGCGTATGAAGCCGTATCCACGTCAGCGGAGAATGTGGACACAGGGTCGGTAGCGGCATTTTTATAACCGCTTTCCCTTGCGTCGGAATATTCCTCGGTATTTTCGGCATAGCGCTCACTGTCATAATAATCATCTGTTTCTTCCAATATTACCGAACCCTCGCCGGCAACGCCCTCTCCCGCATCGATATTGCCCCCTTTTTCCGTTACCGGTGAGGGCGATATCCTGAGCTTATATGTGTTTGAAAAGTCCGACTCGACTGTCCTTCCGTCATCGGTCAATGCCAGAGCATTTATGCGGAACTCGCAAGCCTCGTAAAGGTAACAGTGATATTGCGTATCAAATGTCAACGTCTTTTCGGAAAATTTCTTTTCTCCCTTTTCCCTTATATAGACCTTATAATATATGGCATTTTTCACAGGCTCCCAGTTAAGCTCTACACTGCCGTTTCTGCTGCTGCGGCTGCCTTTAAGCCTGGGCTTTGTGCTTTCAAAAGCCTGCACAGCCTTCCGGTCAGAGGAAACAGTGGATAAGCTGCTGCTGTCCGAAACGTTTGAATAATCGGACTCCACCATTTCGTCATCATAGGTAAATGTCACAGCGGTGACGCAGTAGGACGTAAAATCCGCAATATAATCATTATATTCATTCTCAAAGGTCGAAGCAGCCAGCTCGTAATCATCTTCATCAAGTATTTTGTAAACATTGTAATACAAAGCATTTTTCACAGGCTTCCATTTAAGCTTTGCCTCAGCATATGCGCCTGAGTAACCGTTAAGCATATAATCATCTGTCTGCTCATAGGTGACAGTAAGCCCGGGCTTTGATTCCTTAAAGCTCTTTACCGCCTTTGCGTCGGAAGAAATTGGTGTGGGAAGATCGTTCATATCTATCTCAGCCGATGTATTCCCTGCCATGGGTACAGTTCCCGCCGCAATAAGCACTGCAAGTAAAAATGACGCTGCCTTTTTCAAAATACGACACCCCTTTATGTTATACTAATCACCAATAAAACTATAGACAAAAAATCATCGCATAATCCATATACGCAAGATTATGCTCGATTTTTTGTATAGTTTTTAATTGGTTCTTAGTATTAACTGAAATTTCGAATAATATTTTGTAATTTCATAAGTTTCAGTATCCCATCTCCAAGGTTCTCTTTTATAGTATTTACTATTTCCTGAACCAAATTTAAAAATCGGCGAAAACGTACCTAACTGAACACTTCTTGTATATAAATCTGATGATTCAAATCCTCCTTCAAATCCACCAACATCATATGTATAGAAATTAAGGCCCATATTTGACATCAACACGTTGTAGCGCGCTACATCATTTAATGTTTTAAAATCAATTGTATTATCTTTTTGAGTAGCAAATAATGAACTAATTGTATCATCAAAATGAGTATCTTCTAAATCTTCTTCTTTTATTAAATCTTCTTCGCTAGTTTTTTCATCGAATATATTTTGATTATCATCATCTAACTTAAAATCAAACTTACTATCAAATGAATTCAAATTCATATCTTCATCTTTTAAGAATAATGAACTATCATTTTCTAATTCAGGGCTTTCTTCTTCTTTAACTAAATCACTTTCATTAGATATTTCTTTATCAGTAGTTTCTTCTACCTCTACTTCATCATCTTTCTTTTCTTCTGAAGTTTTATCAGTATCTTCACTACTTTCTTCTTTATCAATAGAAGCTATTTCATCGAATACAGGACTATCATCTATTGGCTCATCTATAATAGGTACATCTGTTTCAACTTCTTCGTCAGTAATTGGTAAATAAACTAATGATTCAGAATTATTTTCTGAATATTCAATAATTTTATTTATCTCTCCACTATAATACTCTAAAGCAATACTTACAGAATCAAATCTATCTTTTTTATCTTTCTTATCTTTCTTTAAATTAATTAATAATTCTTTAATAGTTCTAGCCCTATCAGTAAGTTCATTAATTTTTTCAACTTGCTTAGCAATTTCTTTTTGTTTGCTAACAATTTTCGCATTAATTTCTTTAGTACCTACTTCTACAATTGCATCTAATCCCTTATTACCATAATTTTCTTTAAGATCGTTTAAATCTTTTTCAAAAGATGCAATTTCCTCTTCTAAACCAGCAATATGAGCTTTATACTCATCAACATTTGTTTTATATCCTTTAGCTTCATCAATTTTAGAATCTATTCTTTGCTGAACAACTTCTAAAGCTGAACTAAGTTCATCTTTTTCATTAGATAAATCATTTAATATACTTTTTAATCTTCCATTTATTTCATTAATTTTTTCTAGCATTGTTACCAACCTACCTTATTCTAAAAAGAGTATACCATATTTTACACTAAAAAAACAATGATAATTATCATTGTTTTACTTATTTTTTAACGCATTTAATCTTTCCATAAAACTTTCACTACTTAAATCACTATTTTCTTTAACTTTTGGAAGTTCTATTTCATCTTCTTTACTTTCTTTAATTTTATTTTCTTGATTTTCATAAAGTGCATCTAAAGCATCAACATCATTAACTTTAACTTCATTATTATCTTCATGTTCAATTTCTTTTACATCTTCATTCTTAGGAATATCATTACTAATATTTGTCTCTTCAATAACTTCTTCCACTTTTTGTTCTTCTTTTGTTTTTTCATCAACCACACTTTGAACTTCAACTTTTTTATCATCAATATTCTCTTGAGCTTTTGGTTCTGAGACAGGTTTTGATTCAACTTGAATATTTTCTTGAACTACTGTTTCTGAGGCAGGTTTTGATTCAACTTTAATATCCTCTTTAGCTTGTTTTTTACCTTTCTTAATATTAATAATAATTAACACAATTAATATTAATGCAATAGATCCAGTAATAGCATAAAAATACAACATTCCATTATCTGAATTATAAATAAGCTCTAAAAATTTTTTTATATTTTCCATAAATTCTCCTTTTTATCTCGTCGTAAATATCATCATTATTGAAATAACCAATAATATCATAACACCTATTGTAGTTGAAACAAGCATAACTCT
>ENA-ORNF01003158-ORNF01003158.1-human-gut-metagenome-genome-assembly--contig:-NODE-3158-length-11236-cov-4.218675_pt1 | contig 11236 bp, 6 predicted proteins | sample MGYA00242110_ERZ509012 | MGnify/ENA primary metagenome ERZ509012 (study PRJEB26280, sample SAMEA2338714) | human gut metagenome | biome: human gut; feature: human-associated habitat; material: faeces... | reverse complement strand
CCTCTTCGCCTGTTACACCGGCACCGCCTATGCCGATGCGGTAAGCATCACCCGGAAGAACCTCTTCCGGGATGACGAGGGCAGCCTCTGGCTGAAATACCAGCGAAAGAAAACCGACTACCTCGGACGTGTCAAGCTGCTTCCGGAAGCCGTCGCGTTGATTGAGAAATACCGGGACGATACCCGCGAGACTCTTTTCCCGCCGCAGGACTACCACACGCTCAGGGCCAATATGAAATCCCTGCGCCTGATGGCAGGGCTGAGCCAGGACCTTGTCTACCACATGGGACGGCATTCTTTCGCCTCGCTGGTCACGCTCGAGGAGGGAGTGCCGATAGAGACCATCTGCAAAATGCTGGGACACTCCAACATAAAGACCACCCAGATATACGCGCGCGTAACCCCGAAGAAGCTGTTCGAGGACATGGACAGGTTCGTCGAGGCAACCCGCGATTTGAAACTTATCCTTTAATCCCTAAACAATCATTATCATGCGCAGTACATTCAAGCTCTTATTCTACATCAACCGTAACAAGGTGAAATCGGACGGCACGACCGCCGTCCTCTGCCGGATCAGCATCGACGGAAAGAAATCGGCTGTCACGACAGGCATCTATTGCAAACCCGGAGACTGGGACAGCAAGAAGTGTGAAATCAAAACAGCCAGGGAGAACAACCGCCTTGCCGCCTTCCGCAGCCGGTTGGAAGAGGCGTACGGGAACCTGCTGAGGAACCAGGGAGTGGTCACGGCCGAACTGCTCAAGACCACCGTGTCAGGCGCCAATTCCGTACCGGAATACCTCCTGCAGGCCGGAGAGGTGGAACGCGAACGGCTCAGGGTCCGCTCCAAGGAGATCAACTCCACTTCCACCTACCGCCAGTCGAAGACCACCCAGCTCAACCTCAGGCAGTTCATCGAATCCCGCGGGATGAAGGACATCGCCTTTTCGGACATCACCGAGGAGTTCGCCGAATCGTTCAAGGTCTTTCTCAAGAAGGAGCTGGGACACAGGAACGGACACGTGAACCACTGCCTGTGCTGGCTCAACCGGCTCATCTACATCGCCGTGGACCGGGAAATACTAAGAGCCAATCCGATAGAGGACGTGGCATACGAGAGGAAAGAAACACCTAAACTAAGGCATATCAGCCGCAGTGAACTGAAGCGGATGATGGAAACCCCGCTGCCCGACCCGATGATGGAGCTGGCACGCAGGACGTTCATCTTCTCCTCGCTGACCGGTCTGGCCTACGCGGATACGAGGGCTCTCCATCCCCGTCACATCGGAACGACTTCGGAAGGAAGAAGGTATATCCGCATCCGCCGCGCCAAAACGGACGTGGAGGCGTTCATCCCGCTGCATCCCATAGCCGGACAGATACTGGAGCTTTACAACACCACGGATGACGACAGGCCGGTATTCCCGCTGCCGGTCCGCGACGTCCTCTGGTATGAGGTACATGGAATGGGCGTGGCATTAGGCATGAAAGAGAACCTGTCCTACCACATGGCCCGGCATTCGTTCGGGACCCTGACACTGACCGCGGGCATTCCGATAGAGAGCATCGCCAGGATGATGGGCCATACGAATATCGACAGCACGCAGGTCTACGCCCAGGTCACCGACCGGAAGATATCCTCGGACATGAACCGGCTGATGGAAAGAAGAAAGCCCGCGGCCGGCAAGGAAGCCGCAGGCTAAATAAAAACTGCCGCCGGAATCGTAAATGCAATTCCGGCGACAATCCTTAAACTTAAATACGATATTATACCAATGCAGGGTGATAGTTCTCCTCCAGCAGCTTCTCGATGTCCGACTGCCTGTACAGGATCTTCCCGCCAAGCTGGATATAGGGAATCCGTCCTTGGTCCCTGTAATCCTGCAGGCACCTGCGGCTGATCTTCAACATCCCGGAAAGCTCCCTGTCGGTCAGGAACCGTTCCCCGTTGAAGGGAGGACGGTTGTCACGGGCAAGACGTTCCACTTTTTTCTCCATGTCGTCCAGCAGGGCAAAGAACCTGCGGACACGTTCGTTCTCCTTGTCGATAATGCCTTCCATCTCTTCCGCTCTTTAAAGGTTTCCGTTCTTCCTTCTTTCTCTCACCTCCTTCTCCTTGCGTCTGATGCCGACGTAGACCATCAACTTCTCCACATCCCCGGGCTTGTAATAGAACTTGCGCTGGAGGCGGGTGAACGCCAGCCGTCCGGTATCGCGGAGAGTCTGCAGGGTACGCGGCGAGATGTCAAGGCGCAGGCAGACATCCTGGCCGTCCAGTCACTCTCCGGGTTCCTTACAGCGGTTTCTCTCATACAATCTGTCCACACGTGCGGACAGGTTCTCGGCGCGCGCCAGCATCCTCTCAAGGACACCGGCCTCGATGTAGCATATTTCCATATTTTCAACTCGTTTAAATGTCAGTGCGAATATAAGGGAAGAAACCATGAGAGGCAAGCACGACCGGCACACTGGCAGGAATAGTCATGGATAGTCGGTTTTTGTCATATGGGAAGGAAAAAGAAAGCCGAAGCAGGTCTGGATCCACTACCCCCTTTGGGTATGTGAAAGGAACGTTGTGGTGAAAGAAAAAACTCCTTTTCACACATGGATGAGGCAATGCCGGAAGTCCGGCAATAAAAAATGTGGCTTCTCTATCCGGGTAAATGCCATGATTACAGACTTCTTCCTGTTCCTATACCATCAGGTCGGTTACCTTCAGGTTAACAACTTATCCAACCTGTGATAGATCCGGATGTGAAAAGATTACTTTGGCTGGCTATTACAATATAATAAGTAGAATCATGTCAAATCTACTGCTGCTATTGTTTGTTGATAATGGCTGGCAGTAGAACAAACTTTCGTTAAACCAATACGTTCATTCTTTATTATCAAGTTTTTAGACTACCTTTGTATTTTATTAACTCATTTACCAAACATTATGGGACTACTCAAACCGAATCAAGTTTTGAACAAAGCATATAGACAGGTTGCGATTGAAACAACAGATTTTGACTTATTCAAAAATGCCCTTCGCACATTGAGAGACAATATTGTGGATGGGCAAAGAGAACACACGCAAAAAGAACATTTACGTAATTTTCTGAGTGAAACGTTCTACAAGCCATACTACATGGCTCCCGAAGAAGATATTGATTTGGCTATCCGATTGGATAAAACTATCAAGTCCAATATAGGGTTATTGATTGAAGTAAAGAGTACCACCAACAAAGGTGAGATGATTTCTAATGACAATCTTAATCGTAAGGCTTTGCAGGAATTATTGCTATACTATCTTAAAGAACGTGTCAATAAGAAGAACAATGATATTAAATATCTCATCGCTACTAATATTCATGAATTCTTTATTTTTGATGCCCATGAGTTTGAACGCAAATTCTATCAGAACAAACAATTACGTCGTGAGTTTCAAGACTTTGTGGATGGACGCAAAACCAGTAACAAAACCGATTTCTTCTATACTGAAATTGCAACAACCTATATTGAGGAGGTGAAAGATAGCCTTGAATACACTTACTTCAACTTACAAGACTATCAACACCTGCTTGATAGAACAGACAGTAGCGCTTCACGCAAACTTATCGAACTTTATAAGATATTCAGCGATACACATCTTTTGAAGCTATCGTTCCAAAATGACAGCAATTCGCTCAACCGTGGATTCTACACTGAGCTGCTACACATTATTGGTATTGAGGAACGCAAAGAGAATAATAAAACCGTGATTGTACGCAAAGCTGTGGAACGGCGTGACGAGGCTTCATTACTAGAGAATACTATTAACCAACTGGATGCAGAAGATTGTTTGCGTCACATAAATGGTCGTTTGTATGGGAATGATTATGAGGAACGGTTATTCAATGTTGCAATGGAATTGTGTATTACTTGGATGAATCGTATCCTTTTCTTGAAACTGTTGGAGGCTCAGATGTTGAAATACCACAATGGAGATGCAATCTATAAATTTCTTTCAATAACTAAGATTCATGACTATGATGATCTCAACACACTCTTTTTCCAAGTGCTTGCACGTGACATGGGCAGCCGCACACACTCCATTATGCGTGATTTTGCTTACGTTCCCTATCTTAACAGTTCTCTTTTCGAGGTGACAGATTTGGAAAGTAAAACAATTAAGATAAACAGCCTTTCACAACGTACGGTACTTCCTGTCTTGGCGAGTAGCGTATTACGAAATAAAAAACGCAATCTACAAGTCAACGCATTACCCACCCTGCAATATTTGTTTGCTTTTCTCGACGCTTATAACTTTGCGAGCGAAGGCAGTGAAGAAGTGCAAGAAGAGGCTAAAACACTCATCAATGCTTCTGTTTTAGGGCTTATATTCGAGAAAATAAATGGTCACAAGGATGGTTCAGTATTCACTCCAGGCTTTATCACTATGTTCATGTGCCGTGAAGCAATCACCAAGACCGTGTTGCAAAAGTTTAATGGTTATTATGGCTGGAATTGTACCACCCGTATAGAACTATACAACCATATTGACAATATAGTCGAAGCTAATGAACTAATTAACAGTTTGCGACTGTGTGATCCAGCTGTTGGTTCGGGTCACTTTCTTGTGTCTGCTCTCAATGAACTGATACTCTTGAAATACGAATTAGGTATTTTGGTAGATGCTACCGGTAAGCGTATCCGCAAAGCGGACTATCAACTTGCCATTGAAAATGACGAGCTGATTGTTACCGATACCGAAGGTAATTTATTTGCTTACAACCCACTCAATGCGGAAAGTCGCCGCATGCAGGAAACTCTTTTCAAGGAGAAGCGTCAAATCATTGAGAACTGTTTATTTGGCGTTGATATTAACCCCAACTCTGTGAAGATTTGCCGCCTACGACTGTGGATTGAATTGTTGAAGAATGCTTACTATACGGCTGAAAGTAATTACACTTATTTAGAAACCTTACCAAATATCGACATTAACATCAAATGTGGAAATTCTTTGCTTCACCGATTCGCTTTGACAGACAGTATTCAGACCGTACTGCGAGAGTCTAGTATCAGCATCAGCCAATATAAGGAGGCTGTAGCTAAATATAAAAATGCCCAAAGTAAAAGCGAAAAGCAGGATTTGGAAACGTTTATAACAGAAATCAAGTCGAAACTGAAAACAGAGATCAACCGCCGGGATGCACGATTGGTTAGATTGAACAAACGCCGCTCTGAGTTGGCAAACTTACAAGCGCCTCAACTGTTTGAACCGACAAAAAAGGAAAAGAAAGCGTCGGACAAGCGCATTGCCGATTTAAAGAAAGAAATTGCGACTTTAGAAAATATATTTGAGGAAATACGCTCCAACAAAATTTATCTTGGTGCATTCGAATGGCGTATAGAGTTTCCAGAAGTACTCGATGCCGAAGGCAACTTCTTGGGATTTGACTGTATCATTGGCAATCCACCTTACATTCAGTTACAATCTATGGGTAAGAGTGCCGATGTATTAGAATGCATGGGTTACATAACTTATGCACGCACTGGTGATATTTACTGCCTCTTCTATGAGTTGGGTATGAACCTGCTTACTCCCAATGGTTTTCTTTGCTATATCACGTCTAATAAATGGATGCGTGCAGGGTATGGTGAAGCCTTGCGAGGTTATTTCGCAAGCAAGACCAATCCTATTATGTTGGTAGATTTTGCAGGTATAAAAATATTCGATGCAATAACGGTAGAAGCAAATATTCTTTTATCTCAAAAAGCAGCAAATATTTTTAACACACAAGCTTGTTTGGTACAAGATTCGAATGGCTTGAATAATTTGAGCGATTTTATACAGCAACAGGGCGTGGAATGCGAGTTTTCCTCCTCTGATTCATGGGTGATACTCTCGCCTATCGAGCAAAGTATCAAGCGGAAAATCGAAGCTATCGGAACTCCGTTGAAAGATTGGGATATAAATATCTATCGAGGTGTGCTTACTGGTTATAATGAAGCATTCATTATTTCCACAGAGAAGCGTAACGAAATTCTTGCCAACTGTCAGTCGGAGGAAGAACGTCAAAGAACAGCTGAACTTATACGACCGATTCTTCGCGGCCGAGATATTAAGAGATACGGATACAATTGGGATAACCTTTGGTTAATCAATACCCACAATGGTATAAAAGGTGTAAAACCTCGTATTAACATAAATGAATATTCAGCTGTAAAAGCCTACTTAGACCAACATTGGGATAAAATTTCAAAGCGCGCAGACAAAGGAGACACACCTTACAATTTAAGAAACTGCGCTTATATGGAGGATTTTTCTAAGCCAAAAATTGTATGGAAAATAATCGGAAACCAAATGGCTTTTGCATATGATGCCAACAATTATGTAATGAACAATGCCTGTTATATTATGACAGGCGATCATTTGGATTATCTGTTGGCAGTATTGAATTTTCCAATAACTGAAGTAACCTTCGTGTAATCATACGAGTCTGTGATTTCCTGCGTTTACGCAGTTTGCTATAAGCAAGATAGGCACGGCGTACATCAAGATACTTGTTACGGGGACGTTGTATGTGCAAGGTCTGGCAATGTTTGCACAGATGACGATGAAGCCATACAATACCTTCCCATAAGAGTTTGGTATCAGTAGGAAAACGCAGATGACTTTCATAACAGGTGGCATCGGTCATACAGACATGAAGGTTCTCAAGATAAGGTTTCCAATGCTCGGCAAGAATGAGCTGGAGGGGCTCAACGTCAAGGCGATGCGCTAGTTCCTGACGAATTGCACTAACGATTTTAGGATTGGTTAGTGGATGAAGCGGATCAATCTGAACACCACAAAACAACTGGTAATGAATATTACCGTTTAAATGCTCAATCAGTTGTGCATCGGAAAAGTTGGTATAGGACTTCAAGACCATCAAGGCTATTTTACCTTCGGGAGAAAAATAACTTTTACGACCCAAAGCAGAGGACTTCAAATGCATTTGTCGGGCCAGTTCCGAGAAAGGAAACAGAGCATGGAGGCGACCTAATTCACTCGTTGCAAAACTTTGACGATATTTTTTTAGCATATCGAACTCGGTAAAACCTAAACGAGGTTCGATTTCTGAGATTTTTTGTATCTTTACCATGTGTTTTTATTTTAGATTACCCCCGTTTTGGCCGTCAAACCGTTTTTTGGGGGGAATGCTTAAAGATACAAAAAAGGCAACTAACTCGCAATGAATTAGTTACCTTTAGCTTTCTTATTTTAGGGATATCTCTCCAATAAGCACAAAATAGTACAATTAAATCTTTGCTCCCTCTATTTGATGTGTTATTTTTTCAAAGGAGTGATAAAGATAGTCCGCTCATACTTAGTGACAGGAGTTTTGTATGAGCGAAATATTGAACGAGCAGTACATCCCACACCTGAGGTGCAATAGTCGATATTCAAGGTATTCCCTTTACTTTCTTCAAGTTGATATGTGTATACTGCTTTTGTGAGATTGTCTGTTGTAAACGGATAAATATTAAAATTAAATAAATAATCAGATTTAATCCGCAAACCATCACCATCCTTATCGCTAACCTCTAACCATCTATTGTCTGTACGCAAACCGTAATCTTGCGGAATTAGATAAGGCTCATACATATCTTGTACAGTTGTAGTATATATTCCTATGGGATACCCACTTTTACGGTCGGGATAGTTTTCTTCAGGTCCCCTTCCGTACCATTTCACTTTTTGCAAAGCTTTTGATAAACTCATTGTCAACCCCATGCGCATTAGCCACTGAGGTAGTACACCATTAGGTTGCACTATGTGCTTTAGACGTATGCTACCATCGGCCCGGATAGAAAATTGGAAGAAATTTTCAAAACCATTGGTTTGAATGCCAGAAATATACTTGTCTCTCTGTTTTACAGCATTATCACTGGTGAGCATGTACGAATAAATATTTACATTTACCTGATATTCAGAAATTTGAGTATCGTAATTAGCCACAATATTTACCAAATTATCCATACCGGTAGAGTACTGCTCAGTCACCGTACGCATACCATACTCCTTTTTCCATCCATTTCTGTTCTCCGACCATACAGTCCAATCATCGAGTTCGTTGGCTAAAGGTGCTCGCCAAACATTCATTAGTGGTGCTTCTATTAGCATCTCCTTTCCATTTACAACCATAGATATCAATTTACCTTCCTTGCGTGAGAAAGTGTAACTGAAGTTATTACCACTCACTACAGTAATAGAGTCGGTATTATCAACAATTAACTTGCCCTTACATGGTTCTGCTACTAACATCTCTATCTTATGCCAAGACAACTCTAATTGTTCCCAAGCTACTAAATGACCTTTCTTAGCCCAAAGTTCGTTGCCCTTAATGCAAGCGGTGAGTTCAATTCTATATTCAGCACCTACCTTTATGGTAGGCATAACAATGGGTAACTTGACTTGCTTTTTCTGCAACGGTTCTATCGGGCAATCGATAATGCCTGATTGAATAACAGTATCATCCTCTTTCAAACTCCAAGTAATGTCATAATATTGAGAAGGTGTGAAACTTAGGTGATTCCATATTTGAATGATGTAATTAGTCTCATCAACCATTGAGAAGTCAAAAGGTTGGCATGTTTTTTTCATCTGCCACATTTCTGGTTGTGGAGTTCTATCCGGCCATACACTACCATAGGTTCTAGCCCCGATACCATAGCTGAAAAAGTTACCTTCTTTGAACTCTTCCTCAAAGTTTAACCAAAGCAAAGCCTTATCACTTTGCATCTTATCAAGAGAAAGAGCACTATTAAAGATACCGACATTGTCAATAATAGCATCACATATAGCCACATTTGTTTCACAATTATGTATTTCGGCATTACGCCCTACATTGATGGGATATGGCAGATTTCTTATTTTTCCACTTGCTTTACCTATTGCCTTTTCTACACCGTCAATATACAACTTCATCTCGTTGCCATTATATACGGCGGCAATGTTATGCCAACTGTACTCCCAATCATGAGGTAAAGTTGCAACAACTTCATGTAACTTATCAGTAAATATATAGAAGCGGAGTTCTGACTTGCCTTTTTGTTGAAGTCCAAACTGACGACTTCCTTTTGTAATAAAGGAACCACAATCACTGATAAGTCTACGTGGAAAAACATCGCAAGTCAGTGATAGTTGATTGCCGCTAATTTCAACATCATTCTTGCGATATATTTCCACCCATTCATCATGTCCGCTAAGATCAATCGCTTTGCCCGTTTTGCCCTTCACAAGTTTAGCATTGCCCATGATGTGGGCAGGAATGTTATGTGGAGAAGAATCGGACAAACGACGTATCGTCTCGGTGAGTCCGGGACTGATAAAATCCCATATCGCTCCACCGATGATACGTGGATGAGTATAGATAACTCTCCAATATTCATCAAGACTACCACAAGCATTACCAGCTACAGATAGGTATTCGTCCATAAACGAAGGACGATTGTCGTGATCAAATCCTAATCCTTCTTGTATTTCTAATTCATCTGGACGAGGATAACGAGGCCCGATAATATCTTCGGCCGGATGAGAGAATGCATTTCCGCCATACATCCAGCTTCGGGTATCATCATACTTCTTTCCTTCTTGCACTACTTCACTGATATTGAATCCCTCGCCCGATTCATTGCCGGCACTCCAAAATAGGATACAAGGATAGTTACGGTCACGTAACACCATTTTGCGTACACGTTCACGATACATATCTGTAAATTCGGGCTTTTTAGACACCCATTCGGTGGCATGCGCCTCTACACCTGCTTCATCAATAACATATAATCCATACTCATTGGCTAATTCAAGATATTTGTTTACCGGAGGATAATGTGAAATTCTTACAGCATTGAAATTGAATTGTTTAAGGATCTCAAGATCTTGGCGTATTACATTCTCTTTCATCATATGTCCCCATTCGGGATGTTGCATATGAGAGTTTTGAGCATTAATTTTTACCGGAACACCATTCAAATAGAATATCCCATTTTCAATCTTTGTTTGTTTAAATCCTATTTTTGTTTCGCTTTTGTCTATCAGTTGCCCGTCTTCTCCATACAGAGAAAGACGTAATGTATAAAGGTTAGGAGTTTCGGCTGTCCATTTAAGAGGTTGTTTTACCTTTGTTCTTAACATCACTGTCTCATCGCCTACTGATTGTAAATTGATTTTTATGGAAGGTAAGGATTGGATGTACTTGCCTACTTTGTCACACAATTCCCCTTTTAACGTAAGATGACTGATATTATCGGCTTCATATTTTTTTACGTTAACTTCCACATCAAGATTGGCATCGATATAATGCTTGTCAAAAGTAGTTCTGACATACCAATCAAATAAACGAATCGGTGGAGTGGCATAGATAGACACATCATCAAAGATACCGGACAATCGCCAATAGTCTTGCCCTTCAAGAAAGAACCCATCGGAATACTTCAAAACCAATACAGCAATAGTATTTTTGCCTGGTTTCAAAAAACGTGTGATGTTGTATTCTGCAGGTTCTTGAGCACCTTCATTATACCCCACTTCGTGCCCATTAATCCATACAAACGAAGCAGAAGCAACCTTTTCGAATCGTAGAAACACCTGATGACCATTCCAATTATTTGGTAGTTGAAACTCTCTGCGATAAGCTCCGGTAGGATTATAATCACTTGGTACAAAAGGTACATTTACATGGAAAGGTGCACTTACATTACGAAACATTTTATCACCATATCCCAACATTTCCCAATTCGAAGGCACTTCAATATTATCCCAAGAACGATCGTTAAATTTTGATTTAAAGAATTCGGTGGGAATATTTTGTGGCACATCGCTCCACATAAATTTCCATATACCATTTAATGAAATATACTTTGAAGGCATATAATAGCATCTGCCAGGCTCTTGATTTTGCTCAAAAATCGAAAGATTTTCAATATAATCAGACAAATGCTCCATGTAGGGGCTGCCTTGTGACTTCAGTATTATTCCATATAATAATGCCCCAATAAAAATAGATAATCTTTTTTTCATTTGTAGATATTCAATTTCGAGACTGCAATAAATCAACCTCTTTGTTTATAATGCGTTTAATAGTTATACATTTGTTTTCTGTTATTACATAATGGACTAAATATGTTTAAATTCGGAAACTAAATACTTTCTTCCGTCTCATAGTCTTATTATGGCAATTGGATTTTCATCCTTTTACCTTGATATACGACTGTTTTTTCCGCA
>ENA-ORNF01003157-ORNF01003157.1-human-gut-metagenome-genome-assembly--contig:-NODE-3157-length-11237-cov-5.504024_pt1 | contig 11237 bp, 10 predicted proteins | sample MGYA00242110_ERZ509012 | MGnify/ENA primary metagenome ERZ509012 (study PRJEB26280, sample SAMEA2338714) | human gut metagenome | biome: human gut; feature: human-associated habitat; material: faeces... | reverse complement strand
TGAGCATAAAAGTGGGATGATAATCCCACGATATGCGAATAGAGGGTAGGATTGTAGGAGTGCGTAGCACGGAACAATCCGTTGGCATCAAAGTCGGGGGCTTTTGACCCCGACATCATGTAATTCTACTATACTGTCTGCAGACCATACAGTTCCTGATAGACTCTTCCCGCAGGAAGCCCTACCACATTATTGTAATCGCCCTCGATGCCACGGATATACCGTGCACAGAATCCCTGAATCCCATAAGCTCCCGCTTTGTCCATGGGGTCTCCGGTGGCTACATATTCCCGGATCTGTTCCTCGGTCATAGGGTAGAAATGTACGGTGGTCTTTTCATGGAAGGTCAGCGCCTTTTTTTCGCCGTCTTCCTCATAGAGGATCGTCACGCCTGTGTATACCTCATGTCCTCTGCCCTGCAGCATGGTAAGCATGCGGGCGGCATCTTCTGTATCCTTTGGCTTTCCGAGGATTTTACCATCGCTGGCAACCACCGTATCTGCTCCCAGAACAATGGCTTCTGCCATAATAGTTTCTCCACTTTTCTGTTCCGGAGCACAGACTTCGGAACCTTCGTCCGTCCGGCTGACACCGGATCCTTCATCCAGTCGTTCAGCGTTGGTAACCAAACCCTGCGATGCCGTCATAGAGGCAAGCTTCTCCCACACGGCTTCTGCCTTCTGTGCGGACAGTTCTTCCACCACTTTTGCAGGCTCAGTGGATGTGATCTTTTCCTCGGTCTCGCTGACCACAACTTCAAAATCAAGTCCTATCTGGGACAAGAGCTCCCGCCTCCTGGGGGAGGCAGATGCCAGTATGATCTTCTTATTCATGATGTGTCTCCGGGATAAAAGTTCTGCTCTCTATAGCAGATTCTCCCGCAGCCTCCTTTGCTTTTTGAATGGCTTCCAGACAGAACGCCTCCTGAGAATTAAACAGCTGCTTTCCTCTCTTGTCCTGCTTCACATAGCTGCCGTCGGGCTGTAAGATCGAAGCCTTCACATTATCCTTCAGCTGACTGTTCAGGATATGTAGCAATTCCTCCTTCAGCTCCGGGCGATCCACCGGGAAGAGGGTCTCCACACGACGCTCCAGATTACGGGGCATCCAGTCAGCACTTCCACAGTAGATCTCATAATGGTCATCATTGGCAAAATAGAAAATACGGCTGTGCTCCAGGAAATTGCCGACGATGGAGCGGACACTGATATTCTCGCTGACACCCGGGATACCCACTTTCAGGCAGCAGATACCTCGAACGATCAGTTCGATCTTGACGCCTGCCGCACTGGCTTCATACAGGGCACGGATAATATCCTTGTCGCAGAGAGAGTTCATCTTCGCAATGATATGGGCATTCTTTCCCTCCAGCGCATAATTTTTCTCCCGCTCGATCAGATGCAGGAACTTATCCTTCAGCCATAACGGTGCCAGGGCCAGTTTGTTCCAGAACAGCGGCTCCGAATAACCGGACAGCATATTGAATACTGCCGTGGCATCCTCGCCGATGCGCTCCGCACAGGTCAACATTCCCACATCCGTATACAGCTTTGCCGTAGCATCGTTGTAGTTACCTGTGCCCAGATGGACGTATCTGCGGATGCCATCCTCTTCTCTGCGGACCACCAGTGTGATCTTGGAATGGGTCTTTAATCCCACCAGTCCGTAAATAACATGGCAGCCTGCCTTTTCCAGCATTCTCGCCCAGACAATATTATTCTCTTCATCGAAACGGGCTTTCAGTTCCACCAGAACCGTGACCTGTTTGCCATTCTCGGCGGCCTGGGCCAGTGCCGCTATGATCGGAGAATTGCCGCTGACACGATACAACGTCTGCTTGATAGCCAGTACTTCCGGGTCTCTTGCCGCCTGACGGATGAAATCCACCACCGGCGTAAAGCTCTGGAACGGATGATGTAAGAGGATATCTCCCTTGCGGATCTCCTCGAAAATATTGCAGCCTGTGGGAAGTTCCGGTGACTGCTGAGGCTCATACTTTGGAGTCTTTAAATGGTCAAAACCATCCAATCCGTAGATTTTCATCAATACCGTCAGATCTAAAGGGCCTTCGATCTCATAAATATTTTCGGACTCGATGTTGAGTTCCTTTTTAATGATCTTCAGCAGCCGTTTATCCATGCCGCTTTCCACTTCCAGACGGATGGCTTCGCCCCACTGACGCTTCTTTAACTGCTTTTCAATCTCTTTTAACAGATCTGCCGCCTCATCTTCATCAATGCTCAGATCCGCATTTCGCATGATCCGGAAAGGATGGGCACAGACAATGTCATAATTCAGGAACAGCTTATCCATATTCCGTTCGATGATCTCTTCCAGTAAAATGATCTTGCGGGCCTTGCCTTTGGACGGAATCCGTACCACACGGCTCAAGACGCTGGGCACCTGTACGGTGGCAAATTCCAGTTCCTCATTGCTGTTCTTCTTCCGCACCATGGCTCCGATATTCAGAGATTTATTACGGATCAAAGGGAACGGTCTGGAAGAATCCACTGCCATGGGGGTCAGCACGGGATACACATTTTCCTGAAAATACTGATCCACATACGCTGCTTCCTCCGCCGTCAGCTGCTCATGCTCTCTGATGATATGCAGTCCGTTTTTCTCCAGAAGCGGAAGTAAAGAACGGTTATATGTGGAATATTGCAGATCCACCAGTTCATGGATCGCTACATGCAGCGCCTTTAACTGCTCCGTGGGAGTCATGCCTGCAATGTCTTTTTTGGTATAACCGGCATTTTCCATATCCTTTAAGGATGCCACACGGATCATGAAAAATTCATCCAGGTTCGATGCTGTGATGCTTAAAAATTTCAACCGTTCGAACAGTGGAATATTCTTGTCTCTGGCCTCGTTCAACACTCTGTGGTCAAACAATATCCAGCTCAGTTCCCGGTTGGTATAATATTTTGGATCTTTAAAATCAATTTCCATTTTGCCCTGCTGCCTCCCTTAAAATTTCTTTTTCTGCCGGATCACCGGTGTGATACTGTATACTTCCTTAAAAAATTCCGTGCTGGTCTGGAAAAATCCCTTTTCCAGTGTAATATCTTCCTGAGTATCCACCTTCAGGATCAGTTCATTCTCCTGCAAAACGGCCTTGACACCTTTCATTTTCTGTTTGTGGCTGCGGTCAAGGCTGTTGGCCAGACGTAAGATAGCAGTCAGTTTGGCAACCGTTAAGTAGCTCTCCTTATCCAGTCCCATGGGGCGCTCCTGTGCCTGCCCGTAATAGACGAAATCGCTATGGTTAAACCTTACCACATTAGCCACGATCTCCCGCTCCATATGGGACAGTCCGATCATTTCCGTTGCCATGATGATGTCATAGGAAGCCTCACCGGTATTGATCAGGCTGATGTATTTTCCGCAGTCGTGCAAAATGGCGGCAAGCCGCAGATACAGGCGTTCTCTCTGCCCCATGCCATGCACTTTTTTCATACTGTCAAAAATCGTGGTAGTGATCTGCTCCAGAGTATCCGCTCTCTTGCTGCTGCCGTTGTAGCGCTTGCTGATATTCAGTGCGCAGGCGATGATATCCTCTGCAAAATCATGCTCACCCCGGAACATTTTGTTCTTCTCCGCATACTCATAGGCGATACCGTCGCAAAGTGTCACGCCCGGTGCCCAGATCAGTTCTGCGCCCATTAGTTCTGCGATTCGTCTGGTAAGAATGGCACTGATGTACACCAGAGGCACCTTTTCCTCCGCTATATCCATCCTCCTGGCCAGTTCTGTGGTGCCCTTGGTACGAAGGGCTTCCATCAGCTGGGAAAATGCCTTGCGGTCCACTACTGCATTGACTTCTCCTCTCTCGTGAGCCTTGCGCACCGCCCAGGGAGAAAGGTAATCGTCCACGATGATAATGTTTTTGATCTCACGATCCTTGAGGTACAGTTTCTTATAATCATCCAGCTGTGCCGTAGCCAGTTCATCCACCAGACGTTCCATCTGGGCACTGCCCGCATTCAGATGATTCAACAGTTCCTGTAAACGTAATACACCAAGGCGTAAGTTCTGGGTCGATACCAGAGTATCCTTGTCAAACAGGGAAATCTGGATACTACCGCCGCCGATGTCCAGGATTGCGGTCTTTTCCTCAATAATTCTACGGAAGTTCTCTCCCTTGGAGGCTATCGACTTGTAATCCAGAAATCTCTGCTCGGAGTTGCTTAAGATCTCTACCCGGATGCCGGTGCGCTGTTCGATCTGATCCTGCAGGATCAGGGTGTTTTCCGTCTCCCGGATGGCACTTGTTCCGTAAGCCTTATAGGCTGTCACCTTGTAGGCTTCCATGATCTGTGCAAATTCCTTCAGGGTATGGCACAGGTCATCGATTTTCTCATTGCTGATCTTCCCATGGGCATAAGTGTCCGAGCCCAGATCGATCCGCTGCCTGATACAATCAATCTCCCGCATGGTATTTTTCCCGGAGAGATCAAATATTTTCATGGTAAGTTCGAAGCTGCCCACATCAATGGCAGCGAAGGTTTTCACACTCATAGGCTTCCTCACTTTCCTAACAGATAATCAATAAACTGCTGGGCGCTTCTTCCGGACAGTCCTCCATGGGACAGTTCCCATTTGTTTGCTTCCTGTAAAAGTTCTTCTTCCGGCATCTCCACATGATAACGCTCCGCCAGTGTCTTTACGATATTCTGGAATTCCTTTTTATTGGGAGCACCGAAATAAATAGTCACGCCGAAACGATATACCAGTGACAGTTTCTCCTGTACGGTATCACTGGTGTGCATATCCTCACGGGTCTCTTCTTTGTCGCTGTAGTTCTCACGGATGAGATGACGGCGGTTGGATGTCGCATAGATCAGAACATTTTCCGGCTTCTTTTCCAGACCACCCTCGATGACGGCCTTGAGATATTTATATTCAATCTCAAACTCTTCGAAGCTTAAATCATCCATGTAGATGATAAATTTGTAATTGCGGTTCTTGATCTGGCTGATGACCGTATTCAGATCCTGGAACTGATGCTTGTAGACCTCGATGATCCGCAGTCCCCTGTCATAATATTCATTGGCAATAGCCTTGATGCTTGAGGATTTACCGGTGCCGGCATCGCCGAACAGCAGACAGTTATTGGCCTTTTTCCCATTCACAAATGCCTCAGTGTTATCCACCAGCTTTTTCTTGGGAAGCTCGTAGCCTACCAGATCATCCAGCTTCACATGGGCAATATTTAAAATCGGAACGATATGTACCCCATCCTCATCATGGGTGATGCGGAAGGACTTGTGAAGTCCGAATTTACCTACGCCGTATTCTTTATAGAACTGGGTCAGGGTAGCCTTCATCTCTTCAGCCGTCCCGTCTGCGCAGAACTTCTCCGCCAGTTCACAGATCCGGGCACAGATCCGTTTATTATAGACCTTGCTCTCCTGCATGCTGCTGGCATAATTTTCTATTAAGGAAAATTCCGGTACCTTAAGTGTCTCCATCATGGGAGCAAAATCAAAATCATAGAATTCCTTGAAAATGCGGATATCATGCAGCGCCGCATCGTTGATGGAGCCGGCGATCTCTCCGCGGATCTCACAGCCACAGCTGTAGCTGTTCTCGTTGTTCACCAAAAGATTCGCCAGGTAACAGTGCCACAGATTCCCATGAAATCCATAATTACCCGCCAGATCGATCAGATCATGGATACACTCGTAAAACAGTGCTGCCATATCCTCTGTATTGTAATATTCATCATCATAATGGGACATAAGGAACGCCATGTCATACAGCAGCTCCCCATCCTCAAAATCACGATATACGATCAATTCTTTTTCTCTCATATGTCTAACCTTCTTGTCTTATGTTTTAACTGTTCAGAGCCATGTAACGATTATCGAATGGTCGTCGGATGCCAGCATTCGTAATACTTAGTAATTGCCCAGGATCTTCATGCTGCGGGCTTCTTCCCGCAGTCCCCGCAGTGCGTTCTTCACTGCGCTGTCCGCAAGGTTCCCCTCAAAATCGATAAAGAAACGATACTCCCAGTTCCGGTCGGGAATGGGACGGCTCTCAATCTTGGTCATGTTCAGATTGTTGTAAATAAAATGGGACAGAATGTGATACAGGGATCCGCTCTCGTGGGGGATCTCCAGGCACAGACTGATCTTGTTTGCATTTTTACGGAAGATCTTCTGGTTCGTCACAATGATAAAACGGGTAGAATTGCTGTCGGAATCATTGATCCCTTTTTCCAGAATTTCCAGTCCGTAGGTCTCTCCCGCATATTCGCTGGCGATAGCCGCCTGGGTTTTATCCTTTTCTTTCGCTACTTTTAACGCTGCGAAAGCATTGTTCTGCATACTGATCTGCTGCCAGTCATGCTCCGCCAGATATCTGGCACTCTGCATCAGGGACTGGGGATGGGAATAGACTCTTTTGATCTCTTCCATCTTCGTCCCGGGCAGTGCCAGCAGACAATGCTCGATGGGAATAACCTGCTCTCCTACGATATAATTCTCGAATTCTACCAGCAAATCATAGATCTCATTCACGATTCCGGCGGTGGAATTTTCAATAGGAAGTACTGCGAAATCCGCACTGCCTTCATCAATGGCGCTCATGGCATCCCTGAAAGTTTCCACATGGAAGGCATTGACATTTTCCCCGAAAAACCTGCGCATGGCAGCCTGGGAATAAGATCCCTCCGCTCCCTGGTAGACCACTCTGGCACACTCGGTCTCCAGTTCCTCCACACCGATAAAGGGCAGCCTTCCCTCACTTCCATGGGCAGCTAACAGTTGGTACTGAAGCTTCCGGCTCATGGACATGATCTGCTCAAACAGTTCCTCCACGCCGTGGCTGTTGAAATCATTGTGGGTCAGTGCCTTGACACCGGCGATCTTCTCCTGCTCACGCTGCTTGTCGAATACTTTTTTCCCCGTCTCTATTTTATATTCCGCCACCTGTCTGCTGACATCCATGCGCTTCTCATAGAGGTCCACGATCTGTCTGTCAATGGTGTCGATCTGTTGTCTTAACTGTGATAAATCCATGCTGTTCTCCTTAACTTAACTGATATCCACGAATTGCTCCGCTGCAAAGCAGCTATCGCAATTCTCAAACATTCGGAATCCGCTGATTCCAAACGTAACTATTCAGAACCCCATTCGCAAAACCGCCTCTGCGAGGCTTTTCTGAATAACATGCTTGCATGTTATTTGCTCATAGTGGTTACTTCGCCCTATAAAGATTATCAATTGATCTTACGAATGCAAGCATTCGACGCTCATTTGATATCCACGAATCGCTCCGCTGCAAAGCAGCTATCGCAATTCTCAAACATTCGGAATCCGCTGATTTACTGCGTAAATCGCTACTTCCTCATGTTTGGCGGGTCCCAAGTTCAAAAGCCTTATCGTGCAAGCACGAACGGCTTTTTGACCTTTTGACCCTGATATCATTCTATCTCACTTTTCCCTTGTTCGCAAGCAAGAAGCGCAGTATAATATTAGATATTACATAAACTTTACATACAAAGAGGGATTGCTTATGAAAGATAAAAAAGCCTTGTTTATTCTGATTCCTTTTATTTTGTTTATAATCGTCATCGGCTCCTTTGCTATCGTGGGAGACCGGATTCCGGACAATCCCCCTGAGACGGTGGGCAACACGGCCGGGAACCTGAATAATTCCGGTTATTTCTGTGAGTATGACGGCACGGTGTATTTTGCCAATGTCTATGACAGTGACACTCTGTACTCCATGACCCCTTCCGAACAGAATCTGAAAAAATTAGGTAACGCTTCCGTGCAGAATATTCTGGCCGGAGGAAAATTCCTCTACTATTACCAGACCGGAGCTTCCGGGGATGCCGGGATCGGTGCTCTGCGCACTGTGCGTTCTTTCAACCGTTGTAAGTTAAACGGCAGTGACGTTACAGGCCTTACCAGAGATCCCATTTCCACTGCCCAGCTGGTAGGAAGCAGCCTCTATATCATGACCGTGGATGATAACGGACCTTTATTTTACCGTATGAAGATCGACAAGTCCGACAAGACGGAACTTGCCAACTTCGAGATCAATCCCGCCAGTGCTGTAAACGGCACCATTTATTACAACGGTACGCAGGACAACCATTATCTCTATGCCATGAATACCGCAACGGACGGAGTTTCCACCGTATGGGACGGCAATCTGTGGTATCCCATCGTGCAGGGAGATTATGTCTACTATATGGATGTGGAAAGCGATTACAGACTGTGCCGCTATTCCCTGTCCCGGAATGAGATTGAAGTTCTGACCAATGAAAGGATCGACTGTTTCAATGTGGGATACGGTTATGTATATTATCAGGTGAACGGCGAGGAAGCCTGTCTGAAATGCATGCGGGATGACGGAAGTGATTCCTGGGTCATTGCCGAGGGCAACTATACCGCCATCAATATGACTTCCCAGTATGTCTACTTCCAGATGTTCGGAGAGACTTCCACCTGGTATCACTCTGCTTTGGGCAGTCAGGACTACAGCGGATTTGATGCAGCCAGACAGGTAGCACAGGATGCATTGAAAAAATAGTTACGGAATAATAACATAGCAAGAGCCGCAGACATTCCGCCTGCGGCTCTTATTTTTGTTCCTGTTATAATTTTTTCAGCCTTCTTCGATATGATTCAGACCCTGACTCAGGATCGTGATGATATGGTCATCTGCAAGTGCATAAAAAATTGTCTTGCCGTCTCTACGGTTCTTCACCAGATCCATCTGCTTCAATACCCGCAGCTGATGGGAAATGGCAGACTGGGACATGCCAAGCAGCGTGGCAATATCATACACACACATTTCGGAACACAACAGCACCGACAGGATCTTTAATCTTGTGGCATCTCCAAATACTTTAAAAAATTCTGCCAGATCCTGCAATTCCTCCTCCGGCGGCATCTTCTCATCAATCTGTCTTATGGTTTCCGGATCTGCGGAAAGATAACTGTTCTTCTCTTCCATTTCAATCTCCATTATTTACTACGCCTGCTCTATCAGTGGGCACTTCTCATTTCAGCCCAACTGTTATCTATGGTGAACTACATTTACTATACACTATTTCCAAGAATTCGACAAATGAAAATATTGCTGCATGCCCTCCGTCATCGTGATTTTTCCCTTATGATCGATGAACAATGCTTCTGCATCGTATTTTTCCAGAAGCTTCTGTCCTTCCTCTTGTCCTAACACAAAACAGGCCGTAGACAAAGCATCACTCAGGAAACCGTCTTTCGTCAGAATGGTAACCCCTGCCACATCACTGCAGGCTGGCGATCCGGTCCGGGGATCCAGTATATGATGATATCTGACACCATCCACTTCCACATACCGCTCGTAGTCCCCCGAGGTGGATACACAGTACCCGCCATCCAGCGTCAGCACTCCCACACTTTGCGAAGGATCCAGCGGATCTGTCACTGCGATCTGCCAGGATCCGCCCTCCGGCTTACTTCCGTAGGTCAGAATACTGCCTCCCACAGAGATCACAGCTCCGCATACCTTAGGATGTTCCTCCAGTATCTTCCGGATCTCATCCAGTGCCACCCCTTTTCCCACTGCTCCGAGGTCTAACTGCATTCCCGCCGGAATACTCACCACTGTACTGTCCGTCCGCTGTTCCAATATCATCTGCTTCCAGCCTGCCAAAGCGCATGCCTGTTCTATTTCCTCCCGCCCCGGAAGCTCATAGTCCTGCGGATCATCTGCTGCCGCCCAGGTATCAATGTCCCACAGTCGGCTGAGCCGGCCGATGCTCACATCAAAAGCCCCACCTGTCTGTTCCGAGATCTGCAGGCACCGTTCCAGCCAGCCTGCCATCGCGGCGGAGACCCGTATCGGTCCCTTTCCGGCGGCTGCATTGATCTGCGCCACTTCCGCACTATCCAACCGCCAGGAAAGTTCCTGTTGTTCCAGTTCGTTCAGTTTCCGCAAAGTAACATCCGTTATCTTATCCTCTGCTTTTCCATTCGTTGCAGTTGTGGAATTTCCGGTGACATAAACGGTCTGGGAGACCACGGTTCCCATGGCAGTGTCTATGCTTTTTTCGCATTTGGTCTGCTGTCCGCAGCCTCCCAGAAAAAGCGTAGAGATCATTGCAAAAAGCATTGCCAGGCGCACCGTCCGGAGCGTTTTCAAATACTTCTTCATTTTTTTCATTCCTTTTGCTATACTGTTCTCATCGAAAGGAGTTCCCTATTCCTATGAATGCTTCCATGAATGATCGAAAAAAAGCAGTTCTCCTTGCAGCAGTTCTGCTGGTAACAGCCATCCTTTGCGGGATCCGGATCTATGCGGTCCCCCACAGTTCCATCGGAAACGGTCAGGCGCTCTATGCTGACATTTATCAAAGCGGTGAATTACTGCAGACCATCCGCCTGGACACAGTGACTGACGAATATACCTTTGAAGTTCCGGGAGAGAACGGTGCCTCGAACATCGTCTGTGTCCGTCCGGGCAGCATCGCCATTGTCTCGGCTTCCTGTCCGGATCAGATCTGTGTGCATCACAGCCGGATCAGCAGGAACAAGGAGACGATCGTCTGTCTGCCGGACAAGGTAGTCATCACGATCGAGAACGGAGAAGACTCCGGAATCGATGTTCTGCAACATTAGAGAAAAGAAAGGAACAATGATGGCAAAAAAAACAGCACTTCTCGGAATGCTTGTGGCACTTGCATTTGTGCTTTCCTATATTGAAACGCTGATCCCGGTAAATCTGGGGATTCCCGGGGCAAAGCTTGGACTTGCAAATCTTGTGGTGATGGTCGCACTGTACACACTTGGAACAAAGGAAGCATTTGCACTTTCCATGGTGCGTATCCTGCTCACAGGGCTTACATTTAGTTCCATGGCAGCGATGCTTTACAGTTTTGCCGGGGGACTTTTGAGTTTTGCAGTGATGTATCTGGCAAAGAGATCAAAGCTTTTTTCAGCTGCCGGAGTGAGCGTTCTCGGCGGCATTTCGCACAATGCAGGTCAAATACTCGTGGCAATGTGGGTACTTGATACGGCAACTTTAATTTATTATCTCCCGGTCCTTGCCATCACAGGGATTGCTTCCGGAACGGTGATTGGACTTCTTGCAGTGATGGTGATCCGGCGGGTTTCTGGCATGATAAACCGTTGGGATTGATGTTTTTTAACCAAAAAGAATAACAATTATTAAAATTTGTTATAATAAAAATCAAATTTTTTCTTGCATTTCTGTTTTTGAAGTGATATAAA
>ENA-ORNF01003155-ORNF01003155.1-human-gut-metagenome-genome-assembly--contig:-NODE-3155-length-11242-cov-3.028605_pt1 | contig 11242 bp, 8 predicted proteins | sample MGYA00242110_ERZ509012 | MGnify/ENA primary metagenome ERZ509012 (study PRJEB26280, sample SAMEA2338714) | human gut metagenome | biome: human gut; feature: human-associated habitat; material: faeces... | reverse complement strand
GTCCACCTTGCGGATCTCCAGCGTCGGCTTGAGCGCGTTGAAGAAGGTGACGGTAGAGGTTTCGCCGGGCTTCAATGCCACTTCCTGCGGGATGGGGCAGAGAATGACATGATTGGGAACATTGATCTCCGTGACCTTGTAGCTGCCCACAGGGATATTCGCCAAAAAAATACGTCCCGCGCCGTCTGTGGTCGCGGTGGTGGAGTAGCTGCCGTCGATCTGCTCAATTTTGTAGGTCACATGGGCAATGGGTTCCCCGGTGGCAATGTTTTTCTTCAGGATCTCCAAACCGGGTTTTACATAGTTGGTGAAGGCGGCCTCCACAGTACCGGCACCAGCCAGCAGGGCGATGTCCTGATGGGTGCCGGTCCTGATATACGGTTCCTCCACGGACTGCTCGGTAACGCGGTACACACCGGGCTGGAGATCGGGCAGTGTCTTTTCGCCGTCCACGGTGACGGTGGTGGAGTAGCTGCCCGTCAGGGATTCCACCAGAAAGGTCGCCTTGACCTTGGCGAAGGTCTGCGCGTCTGCCTTGGTAATTTTCAGGCTGGGCAGAGGACTGTTGCTTGCGGAAACAGTGTACTGCTTGTCACCGTCGGTCACGTCCACATAGACGCTGTGAGGGGTGGGGTCCAGGGCGTAGCCCTCCGGGGCCTTCACCTCCACGAACGTCCATAAGCCCTTGGTCACATTATTGACTTCGATGATGCCACCGTTTTTGGTCACATCACTGCCGACGATCTGCCCGTCCCGGTAGATGTTGAATACAGCGCCATCCAGACCGGTATTCGTTCCTGCAATGACTTTTTTGAGGGTGATGTCCGCATCACCGGCAGGCGGATGATCCGGTTCTTCTGGGGCAGGAGTCTTACCGACTTGCAATTTGCGGGGCGCGTAATAGTTGAAAAAACTCTGGCGGCCCTTGACGCTGGATTTCGCGTAGACTGCCCACTTTGCGTTTTCGTCTTCCACAACCGAGGCAATGATGCCTTTGGCGGCGTAATCTTCGATTTGCTGTTGATATTCCGCGTCTTCCTTAGCTTTTTGCGCCAAAAGCCAGTTTACATACCCAAGATATGTTTCGTAGGTATCGGCATTGGCAAAACCACCGGCATCAATGTCACCAGAGGTATCGCCGCCTGCGGATTTATTGCTTTGATGATCCCAAATGTACGTTTGCAGAGCCATAAACAGGCTGCCGGGGATGTCGCCCTTGTAGTCTGTGATATAGGTCATCATCCACTTTACATTTTCCTTGGTAATGGCGTCCATCTCGCAAAGCCCCGTACCTGCGACAGCGGCATCCCACAGGGCGTCTGCGTCTGCGCCGGTGGCGCTTTGGTAGGTGTAGCTGTTCAAAAAACTGGCCGTCCCATACCGATAGGAATAGCCAAGATCCATGCAGTAGAGCTGTTTGCCTGCTGCCGTGGGCGGGCGATAGGAGTATTGCTGTCCAGTGGAGGTCAGGCGGGTAGACCAGAGGTTGGGGTCCGTTGTAGGCTTAATGCCTGTTCCACTGCCGGAAGCTGCCAGTGCAGAAGTGGGCAGCAGTGTCAGCAAGGTCAGCAGCGCCAGAAACGCAGACAGAAATCTCGTCCTGATTTTTTTCAAAGGGAATTCCTCCTTATTTGAAAATTTAAAATAGAAATGCGGACTGTGAAACCAGTCCGCATTTTGCAAAATAATATGGAATTGTTATTGCTTGGCTGCGGGACGATCCACCCAACTGATGGAGCACCCTTTATCCATAAAGAGTTGGACGCAGTACCAGCAGTCCCCGCCGGTTTCGTCCGTACCTTTGGCGAGTCCGACGCCAATACTTCCGTAACGGGAATTGGTCATATTTTTGAGATGCCCCGCGGAGGCGGACCATGCCCACATGACGGTTTCTGGCAGACTCTTTTCTTTCAGAGCCCAGTCTTCCAGGCAGTGAATATTCTCTCCTACGTATTGACTGTCGGTGACAGTCATGTATTTACGCCCGTCAGGTCTGGTGTGGGAGTAGACGCTGCTGGTAGCCATTTCATCGGCTCGCACCTGTGCTGCCTGCATGAGTTTATCGTCTGCAGTCAGAACTGCGATGCCGTTTTCCTTTCGGAGAGCATTCGTGCGGTCTACGATGTCCTGTTTCATGGTATCTGCATCAACGGGAGTTGTGACCTCCGGCTGTGAAGCGGGGTTGTCGGTTTCCGACTCTGTGGGAGCTTCGCCGGTGTAAGGCACACCGGTTTCAATTTGCACACATCCGCGATTCACATCCCAAAACACATTGAACCCAACAACCTTGCCGATGTCGCGGAGTTTCACGTAGTTGTGTCCAGCAATACCATACGCCTCCAGTTGAACTTCTTTTCCATCCACAAAAATGTGGTGGGAACTGCGTTCAGCAAGGATTCCCGCAGCATAGGCGGATGCTCCGCCTGTAATGACAGCGCCGATGATAAGACCCGTAAACATGGTGAGGATTTGCTTCTTCATGGAAAAGCCTCCTTATTTTTGATCTATTTCCTTTTACGATCATAAAGCGACTTTTTCAACAGAAAATTTTAAGATGCCTGGATAGCCTGCACACACCAGCGATGGCTGGGATCTCCGGCAACACAGGTAAAGAGGGTGATCCGGTTGTCCGTAGTAGAAGACAAATAGCTCCAATCGCTGCTGCTGATTTTGGTCACGGTTTCCACCCGGTAGGTACGGGTACCCATGGATGTGGTATAGGTGATCTTATCGCCCACATCCAAATCCTTAATGCCGCCGATCACATATTTGGCGCCGCGATTATGCCCGCAGACTGCCACATTACCGTTCCAGACGCTGGTATTGCTGAAATGTCCCAGTCCTTTTTTCATGCTGGCGGTTGTTTCGCCTTCCCACAGATAGTAGTTCTTGACCCCGATTGCAGGAATGGAGATTTTTCCGATGGCACCATTGGAAAGCAGGAAATCCTGTGTCAGCTCCGTGAAAGCGGGCGTCGCAGGGGTGGCCGTGGAACCACCCTGCAGAAAACCGGGGATCTCCACAGTTCCGCCGCCGGGAGAAATTCCGTAAATGCCGCCGCCGGATGCAGAGATGCCCTGAAGACCGGGCAGCATGATTTTTTCCATCACGCCGGTCTGGGTGGTGCTGAACTGCCCATATTCCAGTTCGGGGATCTGGTAGTCTACCACATTTTTCCCACCGTAATTGTAGCGGGAACCGTAGACGTCCTCATAGGAAGAGGAGGGATAGTATTCCGGGGTGCCATCGGTTTCAAAGGAATAATCGGCAGCCTGTGCGCTGACCGCCATCGCAGAAAGCATGGCAGCCAGAGTCAAAGTCAATGAGAAAAACTTCTTCATACGGGAGCCTCCTGTTCTTCTTCAGCGGGAACGGTAAATTCATGCCAGTCATTGTGCTTGCTGGCTTGGATCGTGTAAGTATGGTCACTCTGCGGGAAAGAAACGGTGAACTCGCGCCCAGCCAGGTGCCTGGCAAGGGATTTTTTCACCTCAACCGCGACGGTATCTCCCGGATTCAGTGTGAGAGCGCCTGCATCGATAGCGGGAACCTCGCTGTCAGGCTCCACACGGAACTTTGCAATCAGCCGGTACTCTCGGGGCTTGCTGTCCGGAACATACACATAGACATTTTTGCGGCGGCGCAGCAGGATGAGTGCAGCGGCGGCGATGCCCGCGCAGAGCAGCACGGCAGCGATGACCAGCAGCGGAGCGGCAAGGCTTCCGCTATTCCAGATATGTGTTTTCACGGGAATAATCTTACTTCCGGTGTAAACCACGGTATAAGTGATGCTGTCCACGCCTTCCGAAGTAACGGTTCCGTGATATTCCGCCGTGGTGACATAGCCTGTGGCAGCCTGATAGCTGCTGGAGGCGGAATAGGTGGCGACCGCCTGATACTGGGCGGGAACCAGCGCCTCGCCGACGAGCGCCGTGCCGGTGACCTGCCATTCCACATTGGCAAGGGAGAGCGTTTTCCCGTTTTTGACGGTTGTGGTCGGCACATAGGACATATCGTTGCGGTCCAGGTTGCCAATCACCTTTGTTTCTGTAGTTTTGCTATGTTTCGTTGTATACCCAGACGCCTTTGTGGAAAGCGTGGTATGATCCAGCGCCAACTCGCCGGAGAATCCGTCTTTTTCATAGGGCATACTGGGCGAAAGCTCTGCGAGGATCTGCGCAAGGTCATTTTTGGCGGTGTTGACTGTGACGGTTTCCGTTACAGTTTTGCTTTCCAGATACGGGTGTTCCACCTTGGTGGTATAGGCCCAGGTATAAAGATAACCGTCGTAGGAAAAGTCCTCTTCCTTCAGCTCATCTGGGTCAACCTCCGGGGAAAGCGTGTAGGTTTTTACAAGCCGCTGCTGGCCGTTCAGGTTTTCCGCTACCAATGAATCGGGAACCTGAGCGGCAAAGGCGCTGACCGTCAGCGACATGGCAAGCAGCAGGCAAAGGGTCAGCTTTGATAAGCTCTTCATGGTGGCCTCTCCTTTTTTACAAATTCTGTTTGATGATTCTGGTGATGATGCCGACAGCGATGCCGCGTTCTTCGTCCAGACGGGTAACGGCAAAGCTGACATCATCTTTTTTCCCGGGCATTCGCCGGTCATAACAGGTATGGGCAACCGCGTTGACACCGTTGTTGAGCCGGATGAACACTACACCGTGCCGCACATCGGTTACTCTGCCGGCATATTTGCCCTGCAGGACGCATTTATCCAGATTGCTCTGGTTGGCGGCGGACGAAACGCTGCGGATGTCTGCTGTGATGGAAATATGGTTGATGTCGCCGCGGTCAATGGTGAGCACACGGACAAGAACACGGTCGCCGACGCTGTAATACTCGCGGGCGTCACCGAACCATGCGGCAGACAGATCGCGGGCGAAAATCGTACACTCCACGCCGAACACTTCCACACGCAGGACTTTTTCCGCAACGCCAATGACGCGCGCCTGTACGACGCGCCCTTCATAGATCATGGGGACGCCATCTTCGTTGGTGTCCAGATAGAAGGTCTGACGCTTACGGAGCATGGCGGCCTTGCGGCTTGCCACAACGCTGCGGGCGGTATTATCCAGTCCACGGACGATGAAATCGATCTCTGCAGTGAGCATAGTCGCAAGGATGCTGTTCATCCGCTCCATAAACGGCTTGTATTTTGCGCCATACGGAACGGGTCCGGAATAGAGCATCATTTCTTTCAGCGGAATCGCAACGCGATAGCCCTTGTAATCAATGACAACGATCGTGCGGCCGGAAGGGGTCTGTTCTACGCCATCCAGAGTTCCGGTCAAGATGCGCCCGGTGATATGCGAGGTTTTGATCTCGTGCCAGATGACCTCGCGGCGTTCTTCTTCCGTTTCAATGTGATCTTTGGCATCAACGGTCAGAATATAGGAATCACGGCGTCCGGCAGGTGCGGGAGGCGCGGCGGGCTGCGGAGCAGCTTCAACATCTGCGGATTCCGGTTTTTCTTCAGTGGGTGGGGCATCTTCCGCATTTTCTTCAAGCAGAAGCGCATCCAGAGCATTTTCGCCGCTGCTGTCAAGATGTGCCGGAGTGCTGCTGTTCAGTTCCTGCAAAATGCTGTCATATTCTGCGTCCCCGGCTGCTTCGCCAGAAACGGGGATAGAGTCTGCGGTATCAGCCGTACTCTCTGCATCCGGCTCGTTTTCTACAACATCTGCTGTGCTGCTCACATCGCCGGAGACGAGATCATCTCCTAAGGACCCTGCCAGTGGCATTTCCGTGTTGTCGCTGCTGGGTGCCTCCGCCTGCTGGTCAGAGAGTCCTTCAGCGGAACCTGATTCCATAAACTCCGAAGGAAAATCGTCAGGGGGTGGGATCGGTTTCTTTTTGGGCATTAAGTGTCCTCCTTTTTCTTCATAATGGATTCTTTGGTTACGGCAACGACTTTTTCAGCCGACGCAGGCTTTTTCTTTTGCGCCGGCTTCTTTTCCGCTGCCTGAGATGGCGGCGCCGATGGAGTTTGCTTTTCCTGCGGCTGATTTGCCCGCCATGCAGGGACATGGGAGGCGGCCTTGCTCGGCCGTAGTTTCTTTGCCTCGGGATGCTTGGAATAATCGTATTTATCTACCTCCAGTACATTTTTGCCACGAATGATGATCAGGGCTTTATCGACGTCCATACGCAGCACCTCGTCCATGGTCATCAGCTTGCGCCGGCCGACACCGCTGGTTTCCCGGTATTCAGGCGTGTAATTGGATACACGCCATGTTCCGAGTTGTTTGGCTTTACTGGTAACAGAGATACTGGCCTCGCCGGTCCGGTCGGAAATAAATTCCGCCGTCAGAGCATCCGTACAGCCAAGAAAAAGCTGCACATCGCAGTTGCCCAGAATTTCCTGCCACTGGTTGTAGGGATAGCGGTTCTGAAGACCAGCTAAGTTCTGGAACACACATGACATGGACAGGTTTCTGGAACGAATGACTGAAATTTTTCTCGATAGATCTGGGATCACTCCACAGGCACACAGCTCTTCACCAAGTACATGAACAGGAACCGGAAGCGCCCCACCAGGGCAATGTTCGTCCGCATAGCGAACCAGGCGGATAAACACGAAGGAAAGAAACAGCGAGGAAAGAAAGTCAAATGTGCTGTCCTGATCGCTTGTAATGCAGTAATACGCGCATGGCTGCTTTCCCGGGAGTTCCAAATCGATCTCGTTGTAGGATGTGATGTTGCGAATATCCCGGTTTTGGAAAACCTGCAGTCTGGAGCCGAGCCCGATGATAACGCCGCCGCGCACACCCTCCGACGCCTGCTTGAAAATGCTGTATGGCGCTTTGGCAGGATGCGTGAGGGGAAGAACATCAAAAAGCGCATTCAGTTCCTTTTCGGAACTGGCGGTGAGTAATTGGTACACCTCACCGATGTTCTGCTTTTTCTTGGGATAGCTGGTGGAAACATAGAGGACCAGCGCCTTGAGCAGATTCATTTCGGCGCTGTCCCAGAAGTGGTCGCGTTCTTCGCCGCCGGTATTCTTGATGATGACATCGCAGAAAAGCTGAGCCATCAATTCCTGACCGCCGACCTCCGCAAGACAATTCCATGAATCGGAGGCTGATGGTGTGACCAGATTGAACACACGGACGGTGTAGCCCTGATCCCGCAGATATTCGCTGGTCTTTTCGTACAATTCGGACTTGGGGTCACAGATCACAAGGCTTGACTTCCGCGCTGCGCATTGGAGAATCATGTTGACGCAAAAGGCTCTTGTCTTCTTGGAACCGCTGGCGCCGTAAACCGCAAGATTCCCGTTAAATCGAGTCTTTGGAGGAATACAAATGACCTGATGATCCAGCTCTCCGAGAATCGTACCGGAATGCTTGCGAATATCCGGGACAAGGTCAAGCACCTCGGTCAACTCCTTGCGGGACATAAAGCCTGCGGTGCCGTAGGTTCCCTTATCGGAATAGACCAGATTGCGCTGCCGGTCGTATTCGCCGCCCTCACTGTAGCCCATTCGCATGACCATGAGGATCAGCAGCGCCAGCGCACCGATGCAGAGGCCGAGGCCATACAGCCCATACGGAAAGTGGAAGGCTGCCGCAAGGCAGGGAAAGAATCCGGCGTCCGGGAATGTGGGAGACGTCCCAAACACGGCGCCGGCCTCCTGCCATGCACGGTAATTGGAAAAAAGCTGCGAGAGGTAGCCGCTCCCGTAGAGCAGCGCCAGCGCAGCGATTGGAATGATAATGAAAAGCTGAATCAGCTTCTTTTTAGGAATAGAGCACGCTCCTTTCAAACTGTTGAAAATCAATGCTTTGCAGCATCACACACTGCCCGCAGATCTCCCGCAAGGCATCCTCCTGATAATCAAAACAGATCAATGTCCCCGTCATTCCGTGCAGCTCCAGCGCGGTATCGAAACGCCGGATGCGAGGAAAATCACAGGTGTAGGCGAATAGAACAGGATTCCCCTCGCTGTCAATGGCGTCGTTCTCGACGCGCCAATTTGGTATCCCCTCATGGAGCCCGTCTGCAAGGATTGCATCGAGCGTCCTGCGCTGCTGCGTGTCGCATAAGAGGCGAAGGATCGCTTCGCCATAACGGTCATTGGTCAGATAGTAGAAATGCGGAAAGCTGCCATCCAGCAGGAAATAGTTGTGTGCGTCCGGCTGCATCAGGGCAGAAAGCTGTTCCATGGTGGAACCGAACACGATCCCGGAAATCTCCGCGTCGGGCATGACCCCTTCGGTTTGCAGCAGAGCTTTGAACCGCAGTTCAGCCTTGTACTCCCATTTCATCTGCGCTTTGGCGGTGTTATAGGTCAAAAAAATACCGCCATCCGTCAGCAGGATGCCGGTTGCGCGTGAACTTTTGATTTTCGTCCCTTGAGGACCGATTTCTTTGACTTCCCTGGAAGTATAATAGGCGGGGATTGCCGTACTTTGACAGACAGTGGGAAAAGGGACCTTTTCCCATGGGAAGGCTGGAATGTCCGAGTTATGCATGATGGTCAGGATCTCAGCCATCCGATGAAGCCGAAGTCGTCTGGAAATTTCACTTTTAAGCTTATTTGTCTCAGAGCTGCCGGTCAGATAGTCAGAAAACCATTCGGGAGCATCAGCCAACAGCAGCCGTTTGGCTGACGAGGTGAGCCGAAGTCCACGCAGACCGTCTTTAGAGAAGGTGTGCAGCAGCCCATCTCGCCGGAGGGCGGTAACGACACTTTCGAGGTATGCGGAGCCACCCGGCAGGCGACTGATTTGCCGGATGGGGTATTCACCGCAGAGGGCGGTCAATGTCAAAAGAAGATAGGGCAGCGTATTTTGAGCTGGCAGCTGCCGGGGCTTTCGAGGCATAAACCGTGCTGCCTCCTTGTACGATATTTTACCGTAGGGCTTTATAGCTTGGGTAATTTTGCGGTTGGAGCGCCTTGAAAAAACGCAGTATTTTCAGCGCTTTCAGGGCGCTTTTTGTACCTTGGAAAATAAGCGCCCATAAAAGGTCAAAAATCCGATATGCTTTTTACGCCATTCTGGCGCTCTGAAAGCCAGGCTGGAAACTGCGTGCTGTCCATGAGAAAAAGCCGTGTGCAATCCTCTTCGCCCAGCTCCGTGGTGTTGTAGGCGTCGCACAGCAGCCCATTGTCATCCGTCAAGATGAAGGAGGCCGCAACATCCAGAAACTGCTTCAGTTCCAGATTGTCATAATCGCGGATACGCCGCTCTGGCAGCTCCTGCGCATAGATATGGGAAAAACAGACCACACAATGCTGAAATTGCGGCATGGTGTGGTGGGCGGCGTAATCGGAGAGCGCGGAGGTAAACGGATCCAACAGAAACTCCGTGCTTTGGCGCTGCCTGCGCTTTGGCAGAAGGCACGGGAGCTTGATCTCCAGAATGCCGTCATTTTCGCTGATCTCAATACCCTGCATGGTTTCAGCAGACCGCAGATATTCCTCTTTTTTGATGCTGGTAGTGGCATAGATCAGGTGGCGCAGCCGGCAGGTGATCCGCTCGGCCCGCAGCGCCGCATCCGTGGACAGCACCTCGTAGTTGTCGGGATAACGCTGAATATCCGTCGTGTTCATGGCATAGAGCGCATTGTTCAGCCGTTCGATCTCAGCCAGAATAGATGTAATTCTTTGTGATATAATGGCCCTGTTCAAGAAAAAACTCCTTATTCGATTTGATAATACTGCACTTCGCCGCCCGAAGAGACGGTACAGTATCCGCTGGTGTTTGGTGTGCGGATCTCGGCGATCTGCTCCGGCTGCTCAATCAGAACGATGTATTTGGGCGGAACCTCTTTTACTGTGGAGAGCATTTGGTTGATAAGCTGCTCTTTACCCGGCTCCGCGTAAATGATTTCGTAAACTTCACCATCCGCAAAAAAGATGATTTTTGCGGGGTACTCGCTGACAGAATGATATTCCACCTGCTCCATAAAGTCGGTAAGAACCCAAACGGCCTTTGAAAGCCCGTGATCGATGCTCTCCTCCGCATCAGCGGGAATGCGGTAATACTCGCCGCGCTGCACAATGCGGCCCTGCTTTTGCAGGTAGGACAGCAGATTCCGGATTTTGCTTTCCTTGTGCGGATAGAGCTTCAAAAGCTGCATCTCCGTCAGAGCGCGGTACATGGAAACATCCCGCAGGATGCCGGCGGCTTCCTGCCCATAGATCTGTTCCCTCGTTTTCATTGAAACATCTCCTCATTATGCGTATTGAAGCCGTATAATCGCCGTATTGCTGTTGGTCGTGGAGCGTTATACGTCTTAAATGCGTATTGTGTACGGATTAGCATGGATGCTGCTTTGGCGCAGCACGCTGAGCAAGCTCGGCCAGCTCCCGGCGATCCGTGGTGATCAATTCCTTTTCCATTTGACTGCACTTGATCTCCACGGCAATATTATTGTTATTTGTGCTGATGAGAGCGCTGCCGCGTTCAAAGTGCGTAATTTCCATCAACTCAGCTTCAGACAGATGCAGAACGCCCTGAACGCGCTGGGCTTCTTCCTCCTCCAGATTCAGCAGGATCTTCGTTTTACTGTTGTTGATGATGCCCTTGCCGTACTTGCCGTTGTCCAGGGAGAAGAAGTCGTTCAGATCCTGTGTCGCACAAATACCGCTGCCGGAGTAGGCACGGATGGTCTTGAAGATCTCCAGCACCATTTCAGCCGCCAGACGGTTGCCGACGCCGAAGGTTCCGGAGCCGCCGCCAATAAGCTGCCAGCATTCGTCGATGAAGATGGCCTTTTCCTCCGTGCGGTTGGCTTTTGCCTTATCCCACACGAAATCCAGAGCTACGAACATGCCGATAGGCAGCAGATCGCCGCTGAGTTCCGAGATGTCCAGCACCGTGAACTTGTTGTCCAGATTCACATTGGTCTGTTGGTTGAAGGTACTGGCCGAGCCGTGTACAAAGCGGTTGATGATGTTGGAAAGACGTTTGGTATCGCTTTCCTCCCGCAGTACGTCGTAGAGGTCACCCAGCACAGGCATCTGGCGGTAAACGTTGGGGTTATCCGGATCACTGAGAGAAGTATTGTCGTGGGTAATGCCTTTCCGTGCGTAGGTACGAATCAGGGCATCGTCCAAAAGCTGCTTTTCTTCATAGGACATATCGGGTATCAAAAGGGCGAAGAAGATATGGAGTCTCTGGATTTTGGCAGCCAGCTCAGAGCGTTCGATGCCGGGGCCATCCAGCATTTCTTCCACGGACTTATCTACCTTGCGGATCTCCAGCACGTTGATACAGCTTTTGGAGGCGGG
>ENA-ORNF01003152-ORNF01003152.1-human-gut-metagenome-genome-assembly--contig:-NODE-3152-length-11256-cov-6.450228_pt1 | contig 11256 bp, 10 predicted proteins | sample MGYA00242110_ERZ509012 | MGnify/ENA primary metagenome ERZ509012 (study PRJEB26280, sample SAMEA2338714) | human gut metagenome | biome: human gut; feature: human-associated habitat; material: faeces... | reverse complement strand
GTACGGTGGTGTGAGAGGTCGGGAAAATTTATTTAATTTTCCCTCCTACTCGATTCAATCCGTTCGATTTTAAACACATTCAGCGTATCCACATCCGGGCAGGCAAAGATAGCGGTTCCCTTCGGATTTCCGGGAATTTCCCCACCGTACCGGAGAATATCTACATAAGGGAACGCCACATGCATTGCCATGGGGCACAAGTTACCGCGTTCTGTGTCAAAATCGTAAGAATCACCGATCTTGTGCCCTCTGTGGCAGCCTTTTGTCCCTTTCCGGTCAATTAATGTAATCTGAATCCTGGGTCTGCTCATTCGTCCAATACCTCCAGACAGGTCTCTAAGGGAATTCCTTTGAATTTATCTGCATTCTCAGCATTTTTCATAATCATTGTCCGAACGGCATCCATTGCCTTCTTCGTTGCGGTCTGCAGAGTCTTGCCACTCAATATTTTTGCCATAAAGATGGCAGAGAAGATATCGCCGGTACCCGGAAAACGAACCGGAATCTCATCAAAATCAATTCGAAAATACTTATTTTCTATATGGTCATACCCCATTACAGCTTTATTCACGGAATCTTTTACAATCGCACTGGTAATCACTACGGACTTTGCGCCCAATGTTCGCAGTGCATCAATCATTTTATGATAGTCTTCCTTGGTGATGCCGTCTGCTTCATAGGCGGTTCCCGTCAGATAACAGGCTTCCGTGTAATTGGGTACAATATAATCTGCCACGGAGATCAGCTTTCGCATCAGTTCCACCGTTTCTTCCGACATGCCGTTGTACAGCTTTCCGTCATCGCCCATGATGGGATCTGTGAATACAGTGACGCCCTTAGCTGCATTCTCGATGCAGAACTCCGTGATCAACTGCGTCTGCTCTTTTGATACGATAAAACCGGTGGAAATGGCATCAAACTGAAAATCAAGGGCTTTCCATACACCCAAAGTGTTCTTCATATACTGTGTGGTATCCAGAATATCGAATTTTCCGTAATCCAAAGTATTGGATACGATTGCTGTGGGGAGATTGTAAGTCTCGTATTTCAGATAGGATAATACCGGAAGCATTGCAGATAATGCCACTTTGCCGTATCCCGCCAGATCATTGATCAATAACACTTTTTTGCCATTTGTTTTCTCCTGTGTTCTATGTAGTTTGCCTGACTTGAGTTTTATTATATACACTTAACGATTCGTGTGCAATATAGTATAATGAACTCACCGGACAGTTTAAGGGGGATTGATGATGAATGATGCATGGTTAGATTTCGCAATTCGTATTCAAAGCATTGCGCAGGCAGGACTGCAATACGGAAAAGACAAATACGATAAAGAACGTTATGAAGAACTGCGCAAAATCTCGGCGGAAATGATTGCTGTTAAGACAGATATTCCCGTTACCAAGGTTTATGATCTGTTCTGTAACGAAACAGGTTACCAGACTCCGAAGGTGGATACAAGAGCTGCTGTATTTGTGGATGGAAAAATTCTGCTTGTCCATGAAAACAACGATATCTGGTCGTTGCCCGGCGGCTGGTGCGATGTTGACCAGTCGGTAGCTTCGAATACCTTGAAGGAAGTAAAAGAGGAAACGGGCTTTACTGTGACTGCGGAAAAGCTGATCGCTGTGCAGGACTGGCGGAAGCATAATGTGACAAACTATGCATACGGAGTGGTGAAAATCTTCGTGCAGTGCAAATACGAAAGCGGTGAATTTGAAGACAATATCGAAACAACCGGCATTGCATTTTTTGATGAGGACACGCTCCCCAAAAATCTTGCGGTAGAAAAATGTACCAGAGAGCAGATACTGATGTGCTTTGAGGCATTGCGGAATCCGAATGCACCGACAGTGTTTGATTAAAGTGTATTAAGCTGTTTTGTTTATGTGATGAAATTGTCAAGATACAATGAAAAGAGGGATTGATTTCTCAACCCCTCATAGTGTATAATCTACTTAGAAAGGTGGTCGGAAGTGAAAATTCCGATTTGCCCTCAGTTAAATGTTAGAAAAGAAATAGCATTCACTTTGGACGGTGGGATGCTATTTCTTTTTATGATAATCTATGATTCATCATAGATTATCATAAAAAATATTGATCAAAAAATAGAGACAATAAAAGAGTGAGTTATATCATGGATACAATCAGAGGTAAATTTTTCAAACAACATTTATTATCAGATCAATTCCTCGATCTGATTGAGAAAAACAAGCGCCCCATGGACGAGCTGATGTCCTATTATCAGTGTGCCATCATGGAGGTGGAGACGAAATTCAAGGTATTGAATCAGGAGTATTCCCTGGAATACGACCGCAATCCCATCGAAGGGATTAAGACCAGGGTCAAGTCTTATGACAGTATTCTGCGTAAGATCCGTCGGAAAAATATTCCCATGACGTTGGAAGGCATCGAAGAGAATATCCGGGATATCGCCGGGATCCGGGTCATCTGTTCCTTCCCGGATGATATCTACGAACTGGCGGAGAGCTTTTTACGACAGGATGATATCACACTGGTGGAACGCAAGGACTATATCAAGAATCCCAAGGAGAGCGGCTACCGCAGCCTGCACCTGATCGTGCAGGTGCCGATCTTTTTGCAGAATACGAAGAAGCTGGTCTATGTGGAAGTACAGTTCCGCACGATTGCCATGGACTTCTGGGCCAGTCTGGAACACAAGCTGCAATACAAGAAAAATATTCCGGAGAGTCAGGCAAAGTTCCTGAAGGACGAGCTGTATGACTGTGCGCAGCAGAGTGCGGCACTGGATAAGCGGATGCAGAATATCCGGAACATTATTGCGAAAAGCGAAAGTGAGGAAGAAAAAGTGGATTTTTTGCCTCCGTTTTTGCACGATGAGAAAAATTGAGAATGGCTTGGAGAAACAGACAACATTTATCATTTGAGCCGGATACAATAAAAGAGTAAGCCAAAGAGACATAAAGAATAAAAATAAAGGATAAGAAAAGAGTACAAGAATGAAGATCAGAGATATTTTGAATAAAGATACAGCAACGATTTCTTTTGAGGTATTTCCTCCGAAGAAGAGCACGGACTTCGGAAATGTGGAGGCAGCAGCACTGGGGATCGCGGCATTGCAGCCTGCTTATATGAGCGTGACTTATGGCGCCGGCGGCAGTACCAAGGGACATACCATTGCTTTGGCAGGAGAGATTCAGAAGCAGTACAATGTGCCTACCGTAGCGCATCTGACCTGTGTCTGCGCTGACAGGAGCAGTATCGGCGCAGCTCTTACAGAAATGCAAGCAGCAGGGATCGAGAATATTTTAGCTCTGAGAGGAGATATTCCAAAGGATTTCGACGGAGAAGTATTTACAGATTTTACCCATGCATCGGATCTGGTGCGCTTTATTAAGGAAAACGGAGATTTTTGCGTAGGAGGTGCCTGCTACCCGGAGGTGCATCCCGATTCCGCTAACAAGAATGCGGATATTCAGGGACTGAAGGAAAAGGTGGATGCCGGTTGCGAATACCTGACGACCCAGATGTTCTTCGATAACAATATCTTCTTCAACTTTATGTACCGTGTGCGGGAAGCAGGGATTACAGTGCCCATCGTTCCCGGCATCATGCCCATTACCCGCGGCGTACAGGTGAGAAATGCCGTAAAACTGTCCGGCTGTAATGTTCCCGAACGCTTCAAAAATATCGTAGACCGCTTCGGAGATAACCCGGAAGCCATGAAACAGGCAGGCATCGCCTATGCCACCGATCAGATCATCGACCTGCTGGCGAACGGCGTAAAACATATCCATGTCTATTCCATGAATAAACCGGATGTGGCAGCAGGGATCCAGCGGAATTTGTCGGAGCTTCTGAAGGCCTGAGGTAATGAGCGCAAGTGAGCCAATACATTGACAGATGAAAAAGATGTACTATTATCTAAATCAGAGGATAGTACATCTTTTTATGTAGTGCTGAGGAAAACGGCAGAATTTATAGATGACGTGAAAAGGGTAGGAGATGTCAATGTGGCAAAGTGCATGGAAGAAGGAGCCCAAGAGAATGAAACAGAAAGCTGATGCATCGAAAAAGGATCAAATCCTTACATATTTCAAAGCCCAATGGCGGGTGCTCCTGGCGGTCACGTTTTCCGGACTGATCTACAACGTAGGCCTGCTGGCAGGACCCTGGTATGAGGGACAGATGACCGGCTGCCTGGTAAATATTCTGGGAGGTACAGCCGGATATTGCGATATGCTGACTCTGGTGGTCAGTTATGTTGCAGTGATAGCGATTGTACAGATTTCCCGTTATATCAAGCGTTTTTATGTCAGACGTTTTGCAAATAATGTGAATCGTGATATGAAAGAAATCCTGTACAGCAGTCTGGTGCACAGAAGCCGTGCCGAACTGGAAGAAGAGGGTGCTGGAAATGTCATGACCAAGGCAATCCTGGATGTGGATGACTGCGCGGAGGGGATGAGGAAATTTACCACAGAGATCTTCGATACCGGTGTGGCACTGGCGGCATATGTGGGAATGCTGTTATTCTATGACTGGCGGCTGGCGATTTTAGGTATGCTGTTTTTACCGGTATCTTATGCGCTGGCGGAGAAGATGAAGCGTAACGTGCAACGCACTGGAGCAGCTTATAAGGAACAGTCCGGAGAGTTAAGCACTGCAACCCTGGACAGAGCCACCAATGCTGTTACCTACCGTGTCTATGGCAGAGAGGAAGAGCGCAGGCAGGCCTATGAAGCGAACCTTGCCGATTATGAGAAATCCGCTGTGAAGGCCAATATCTGGAGTACTGCGTTCCCACCGCTGTACCGGATCATCTCTATGACCGGTGTGCTGTTTATCCTGTATTTCGGCAGCCAAAATGTGCTGGGAAACGGTTGGAAAACATGGGATGTAGCAGCCTTTACCACGTTTTTATCCTGTTTTTTGAAGTTAGCCGTGAAATCTTCTCATGCAGCGAAGCTATTCAATGCGGTACATAAAGCCCAGGTCTCCTGGAAGCGTATCAAGCCGCTGCTGAAGGAAGCCGCTTATGAGGACGACAGCCTGGTACAGGAGCCGGGAACGCTGGAAGTATCGGAAGTAAGCTTCGCTTATCCCGGCGGAGAGAAGATCTATGAGGACTTCAACCTGTCAGCCACTCCGGGACAGATCATCGGTGTCACCGGTGCGGTAGCCTGTGGTAAGTCCACACTGGGCAAAACGTTCCTGTGCGAATATCCTTACAAAGGCCAGATCCGTTTTCATGGAAAAGAATTATCGGAAATGACGAAACCGGAGCACACCGGAATGGTAGGTTATCTGGGACATGATCCGGAGTTGTTCAATGATACAATCCGCAATAATGTACTACTTGGAGACGATGAAGATGTGGAAGAATATCTGAAAGCAGTCTGTTTCGACGGCGAGGTGGCAGAGATGGAAGAGGGGATGGATACCATTGTAGGAAATGGTGGCGTCCGGCTGTCCGGCGGCCAGGCACAGCGGCTGGCATTGGCGAGAACCCTGTGCCATAAGCGTCCGGTCCTGATCCTGGACGATCCGTTTTCTGCACTGGATTGTAAGACTGAGGAAGAGATTTTTACCAATCTACGGGAGCGGGCAGCAGACAGTATCGTGCTCCTTTTATCTCACAGGCTGTATCTGTTCCCTGAAATGGATCAGGTGCTGTGGATGGAGGATGGAAAAGTGACCGCAGGAACCCACGAACAGATCCTTGAAAAGTTTCCACAGTATGCGAGACTGTATGAAGTACAGGCGGATGGTGCTGATGCACACAGTACGCCGGAAGGAGGTCTGGATCGTGCAGAAAAATGAGAGACAGAATGTGAAAAATGTCCGCAGCGTGATCCGGCAGACTGTGACAGGCTATGCAGGGCTGTCACTGGGAATCGTGCTGACTGTCGTAGGTGCCATCGTAACCGCACTTCTGCCGCCCTGGATCCTCGGAAGTATTGTGGATACGATCACTGAAGGAAACGCAGTTCCGGTTGCATTGGTGATACTATATTTTGCTTTTACGGTACTCACCGGTCTGACAGAGAGCGTCCGGGAAGGACTGTTAACGATATTTGGGCAGAAAATCACCCATGCACTGCGGAGCAGCATGATGGACAAATACACGAACCTGACAGCAGACGAACTGACGAAGCAGGAGCCTGGTACGATCGTTTCCCGCTTCGTAGGAGATGTGGATACTGTAGAGAGCCTGTTCACCTCCGGTATCATCAGCATGTTTGCGGATGCCTGCAAGATTTTAAGTATTCTGGCGGTGATCTGGATGAAGAACAGAGGACTTGCCATTGTGCTTCTGGTGATTCTGCCGTTCCTGTATTGGTTCACACGGACGGTGCAGAAAAATATGTTGAAAGCCCAGATCGAGAACCGTCGTGCCGTGGGCAGAGCCTCCGGACATGTGCCGGAGACATTGCACAACATCCGCACCATTCATACGCTGGGAAAAGAACGCTATATGGAACAGCGGTATGATGAATATATTGCGGAGAGCTACCATGCGATAGAACATACTAATTTCTATGACGCTATCTACTCTCCGGTGATCCTGATCCTGAACGCCGCTGTGGTGGCGGTAGTCATGCTGCTCTCTGCTTCCGGTAATGCAAAGGTGCTGACACTGTTCGGTATGTCTGCAGGTACGGCGGTAGCGGTGATCAATTATATCTCTCAGATCTTCACTCCGGTGGAGAGCCTGGGAATGGAGATTCAGACGATTCAGTCCACCATTGCGGGCGTGCACCGGATCAATGAATTCTATGTGCTGGAGGAATTGCCGGAGAGAATACGGAATTTGGAGACTCCGGTGGCCACAGCAGAAGAGACACCGTTTGTGGAGCTGCAAAACGTGACTTTTGCTTATGAGGATGACAGCCGAGAAATTCTTCATAACCTGAGCTTTGCAGTGTATTCCGGAGAACAGGTCACCCTGTCGGGCAGAACTGGTGCCGGTAAGAGTACGATCTTTAAGCTGTTGTTAGGACTTTATCAGCCGGGAGAGGGTAAAGTGCTGATTCAGGGAAGAGATGCTTTTCAGATTCCTGAAAATGAGAAACGCAGTCTCTACGGTTATGTGGAGCAGACTTTTCACAGAGTACCCGGTACCGTGAAGGATCAGATCACGCTGTATGACGATTCTATTACTATGGAAGAGGTACGGGCGGCCGCAAGGATTGCGGGACTGGATGCGACGATAGAGCAGCTGGAAAAAGGGTATGACACTCCCTGTACCCAGGAAATCTTCTCTCAGGGACAGTGGCAGCTGTTATCCATTGCCAGAGCTGCGGTGGCGAAGCCGAAGCTCCTTCTGCTGGATGAGATTACGGCGAACCTGGATGCCCAGACCGAGGAAGAGGTGCTGCAGGCACTGAAACGTGCCTCCGAAGGAAGAACGGTAATCTCAATTTCACATAGAGTAAATGCGGAAACGGGACGGATCATTAACATATAGTAAGATGTAAGATGCCTGACGGATTGCTCCGTGCTGCGCACTCTCACAATCCTGCCCGGTATTCGCATATCGTGAAGCTGACGCTTCCCTTTTATGCGAATATCGGAGCGGGTCATGAAACAAGAACCCCACGCTTGTGCGAGCACAGCGTGGGGTTTTGTTTATGACCCTGGCATCTTACATGGAAATAAGTCCAAATGCATTTGCCACGGAACTTATCAGAATAATGGCAGCAAATACCGGGCAGAGATACTTGATCATGAAGTTGAATATCTTTTTGCGGCGGAAAGCGGCTTCTCCGTGCATGACTTCTTCTTCCACAGCCTTTACTCCGATGACACGGGACACCAACAGACAGATGGTGATGGCAGCGATAGGCATCATCACGGAGTTGGTCAGGAAATCGAAGAAATCAAGGAACTGCATGCCGATGATCTTCACAGCACCAAGCGGTCCGTAACCCAGTGAGGATAACGTTCCCAGTGCCAGCATGATCACACCCATGATTACAGTAGATTTTTTACGCCCCCAGCCAAGCTCGTCCTCGAAAGTAGACACAGCACTTTCGGTAAGTGCAATGGAGCTGGTCATAGCTGCGAACAGCACCAGTACGAAGAACAGAATACCTACGAAGGTGCCCATGCCCATGCTGTCGAAGACCTTGGGAAGTGTGATGAACATCAGGGAAGGACCTGCCTGTAAGGTATCGGGATCTCCACCGGAGAATGCGAACACGGCGGGAATGATCATCAGACCTGCCATGATAGCAATGGCGGTATCGAAGATCTCTACATTTTTGGTGGAGCCTTCGATGGAAACATCTTTTTTCATATAAGAGCCGAAGGTGATGAGAATACCCATGGCAATGGACAGAGAGTAGAACATCTGACCCATGGCAGCTACGACTGTCATCCAGGAGAAATTCGCAGGATTCGGGATCAGGAAATACTTCACACCGCTCAGTGCTCCCGGTCTGGTAACGGAATAGACTGCGATGACCACGGAGAGCACTACCAGGATCGGCATCATAATGCGGGATACCCGTTCAATACCGTTGCGGACACCGGCGTAGATGATTCCCAGAGTACATAGAGTGAATACGATAAAGCACAGCTCTGTAGAGACACCATTGGAAATAAACGTGGAAAAATAACCGTCCGCTGCCAGATCATGTCCGTGACCCTTGGCATATTCCACCAGATATTTGATCACCCATCCGCCGATGACGGAATAATAAGGAACGATCAGAATAGGAATAATAGCGTTGATCCATCCGCCGAAGGACAGCCATTTGGATTTTCCAAAGGCATGAAAGGCACCCACGGGACTTTTACCTGTCATGCGCCCCAGTGATGTCTCCGCAACGATCATGGTATAACCGAAGGTCAGCGCCAGGATAATATAGATCAGCAGAAAGATACCGCCGCCGTATTTGGCTGCCAGATACGGGAAACGCCAGATATTTCCCAGCCCCACCGAGGCACCGGCGGCCGACAGGACGAAACCGATCTTACCGGAAAATGAACTTCTGTTATTATTTTTGTGATTCATAGTTTTAAACACTCCCATAAAAAATTTGTCGTAAACAGAATAAGTGTAACATAGAAATAAGGAAAATACAGTACGAAACAGTCTGATTGAGAATGGAAAAATTCGATAATGCAAGAGTAAAAATTGAATGGATGCCAGCAATGGCGCTGCTGTATGACGGTGGAATTGCCAATCTAAAGTATATTTTTTCCTGCATTTCGCATACTAACTGCAACGTTAATAATCAGTAATGCAAGATGATGATTTGTCTTAGCAATATGTCATGGAGGAAAAAATGATGAAAGCAACCGGAATTGTAAGAAGAATAGATGACCTGGGACGCATCGTGATCCCGAAGGAGATCCGACGCACGTTACACATCAGGGAGAGCGACCCATTGGAGATCTTCACCGACAGGGAGGGACAGGTAATCCTGAAAAAATATTCCCCCATTGGCGAGATGACCACGTTCGCAAAACAGTATGCGGAGAGTCTGGCACAGGTGTCGGGGCATGCCACACTGATCGCAGACAGAGACCAGTTTATCGCAGTGTCCGGAGGCTGCAAACAGCTGCTCAATAAAGCAGTAAGCCGCCAACTGGAGGAGAAGATCAATAACAGAGAGACTGTGATCGCCGCAAAAGGAGACCGCAACTACGTCAACATTGCGGAAGACATTGCCGTGGACTATGCCTGGCAGCTGATCACCCCGATCATCTGTGAGGGAGATATCATCGGCAGCGTGATCCTGTTGGAAAACGACGGGAAGAGCAAAATGGGAGAAGTGGAACAGAAGCTGGCGCAGTCCGCAGCTGGCTTCCTGGGCAGACAGATGGAACAGTAACAAACGGTCGTAACCGGGTTAAGAAACCACCTGGTTACGACCGTTTGTTTTACCGATATATAATTTGCCATCAGCTTCTTTTAATAATGTATGAATATCTTTGTCGGACCTGCAGACCAGTCCGAAGGTCATATTTACTTTTACGTGTTGCCCTTCATAGAGTGTATCCAGTTCGTGGATTTTGTCCATGAGAAGCTCCAGCTGTTTCCGTGCTTCTATAAGATCTACATTTTCAAATACCAGGAGAAATTCCTCACCACCCCAGCGTGCGGCAAAGCCACGGTGCCACATATGCTGCTTCAGCAGGGCAGAGACGTTTTTCAGTACGGCATCTCCGCATTCATGACCGTAGGTATCATTAACCTTTTTAAAAAAGTCAATATCTCCGATGGCAATCGCAAAAGATTGGCCGGAGGATCTGGATTCCTCGAAGATCTGGCGCAGCTTTTTGTCCCCACTGCGGCGGTTGTACAGCTCGGTCAGGGCATCCTGCTCGATCATGGTACGAAGAGAGCGCTGCATGGACAGGGCACAGCGGCCGATATCACCTAATTCATCACTGCGTTTTGTTACGGAATGATCGAGTGTGGCGTTCAGATTCCCGGAGGCTACATCAGACAGGAAACTGTGGATATTGAGTAGTACAGCAACAAATTTTCTGGTGTAAAAATAAATGCAGACAGCCACAAGAGCCACAAAACCTATGATCAGCCAGGTCAGCGGATAGACATAGCGCTGAATAGACAGAGATACTGTTTCACTGGGTTTGCCCACAAAAAGCATTCCGACAACGCTGCCGTTCTGATTGCGTAGAGGTATATAGTAGGAAAAATAGGCTTTGCCGTTGATGAGGGTATGAGTGTAGAAATGGTTTTCACCGGTGTTCAAAACATCCCGGATCACGATATCGGGAGCACCGGAGCCGACGATGCGTTCGCCCTGGGTGTTATACAGGGTTGTCAGAATACGGGTATCCTGATAGAACAGGGTGATATCCAGTCCGGTATCTTCTTTGAACTGATCCAGAAGAGAATAGTCTCTGGTAATGTCGGTATCTCCTTTATATAGGAGAAGAGCGACATCACCCTCCAGCCGGTAATCACCTGGATAGGCGGCATTCAGAAGAGTTGTTGCACTTTTTGTAGCATCACATAATTCACGTTCCACTTCCTGATACATAATTTTTGTGAACCATTGGGAAGTGAAAAACAACATCACGATCCCCAGCGCCAGTAGAGGAAGCAATCCGATGATCTGCAGAGTATATGATATTTTACTGCCGTTTATTTTCGGCGCATTTTGCGTATTTTCCATAGCATTCCCTGTCCCTTCCGATATAACCGGTACACATTAAAGTGCTAAAAATATTATATGATACCAGGGTCAAAAGGTCTAAGCCCACATGAGCTTGCTCATAAGTGGGTGA
>ENA-ORNF01003143-ORNF01003143.1-human-gut-metagenome-genome-assembly--contig:-NODE-3143-length-11272-cov-3.557279_pt1 | contig 11272 bp, 4 predicted proteins | sample MGYA00242110_ERZ509012 | MGnify/ENA primary metagenome ERZ509012 (study PRJEB26280, sample SAMEA2338714) | human gut metagenome | biome: human gut; feature: human-associated habitat; material: faeces... | reverse complement strand
CACAAACAGAAGTATTACCCCGTACTTAAAAGCACCCAGTTCTCCCCAAAGAAATCTCAAACTCTCCATATCATTATATTAACATTCTTTTATCCATAATTCTCTTAACGTGACCTGCTCCACCTGGAACATTATCATATATAATTAAATCGTAATCATTTTTTATATTTTTTACTATGATACCATCAATATCTTTTCGCTCAATATTAAATTCTTGACTTATACCTTCTAATAATGCATATAAAAGAGATAATGCTTTGGATTTATGATTTAATCCTTTTATTGTTAATTTAGCTACATCGGTCTTAAACTTATGGCCTAGTGCTACTGGATGTAATTTATCACACGAGCATTGTTTACCTCTGAAATTCAAATGTTCTTTGGGATAAGATAAAATTCCTTTTTTTCCTTTAATTATTTCGCTATATCCACAAGTATCACACATAAAGAAAGGATTTTTATTCATCACTAAAAGTTCGTCATCTGATGTTGTTTCAATAATAATATAATGATTATTACCTATTACTAATTTTTTCTCATCTAATATTCCATCACCTAAATATGATTTTGAACCCGCATATGTCTTTTTTGGTTTCTTAGTAGAACTTTCTTTGTTCAACCCTGTTTTAAATCCATAAATTGGTTCAATGAAATAATCGTTTACTTGTTCATCATAATCAACGCCACAATACTTACATTTTGTTAAGTTTCCTTGAATTTCGTCAACGTTATCTCTTTCACAATTAGGACAAGTAAAATAATAATATCTTTTAAATTGTCCTGTCTTAGGTAATGAAATATATCTAGAAGTATATTTTCCTTTATCTACTATTACTTCTGATTCAGGGGCATATTCAGATATAGCTATACTTAGATCTCTTGATAGATCATATTTATTATCAATCTTACCATCACTCCAAATTTGGAGATCTACAACATCAACTGGGAAACCATATTTTGGTATAACATTATACTTAGATAAACTTTGAATTACTTTTTCTTGTTTTAATTTCTTAATTTGATCTAAATAATAATTTGCCATATCAAGTTTATCATCAGCTTTCGCATCTTCTTTAGCTATTTCAAATTGACTTATTAAATCTGTTATTGATTTTTCAAAATTTTCTAAATAGTCTCCATTATTTTTTAATCTTTCTAACCATTTGAAATCTGAATATGTTTCATATGTTTGTTCATCTAATATTTTAGTATCAATAAACTCTCTTAAGTTGTCTGGTTTGGATTCTAAGTATTCCTTGAATTTACCAATCCCACCTTCACACACTAAAGTTTCAATATTGTTAAAGAAATAACTATTTTGTCTGAAGAACATTCCAAATGCTGTAGCAAGTAAATGCCTTAAAATAATTTTTTCATTTGTTACTTTAAATTTTGGTGGTTTAATCACACCAGCTATCATCTTTTCAGGAGAATCGAAATATGTATAATCATGAGAAGTATTTCCACAGAATGTTAATACAAATGCTGAACTATCTTCTCCTCTACCTGCACGTCCAGCTCTTTGAACATAATTTGCTGGAGTTGGTGGAACGTTTCTCATAAATACTGTTTCAAGTGTACTGATGTCTACACCCATTTCAAAAGTTGTAGAACAGCTTAATATATTAATTCTTTTTTCTTTGAAATCTTTTTGATATTCTTTGGCTGTTTCTACTTTTAATTGAGCCGTATGCTCTTTAATATTGATTCTTTCAATCTTTTTTTCTAAATATTCTTTACGATAATAGTTGTTTTTTAATATCTCATCGTTTTCTGGATTACATTCATGTAATATTCCATTACATTCATTTGTTGGACATACATTATGGACATTGTAAGGTGTTAACATACCACATTTATCACACTTATAAAATTTGCTTTCTTTGTAATTTTTCAATATATATTTATCTGTTGATATCTGATATACGTCATCATCAATTTTTGAAGATTTTTCTAATATTTTTCCTTCTTTACCTACACCATTGAACAACATAGTAACAACATTAATAGCATCTTCTTTTTCGCATTTACATACTCTCATAACATAATCGAGAACAGTATTTTTTTGCGATTTTAATACAGGTAGCAAACTTTTTATATTTCCATCTTTAATGAAATCTGATGTGCTAGAACCCTTATCAGTTTTAGGTTTTTGTAATTTAATATAATTTTCAAATTTTCTATATCCTAGAAAATCCTGCCTTTCTAATGGTGTCAACCCCGATGATGTATAATCAATTGCAGTAGCACTTCTAAAAACGTTAAAAATAACATTAATCATCTTAGCTAAATCAGATCTATTTAATTTATATTTTCCAAAAGCCTCATTTATACTAGCTTCATCAAATTGATTCAATATTTCTAGGTCAAGAGTAAAATAGAATAATCCTAATCCTTCAGCACCAAATCTTCCGTCTACATTTAACAATTCTGAAAGAGCTGTAACCCATGCTTGTTTATTAGCATCTATTGGAGAGTCAGGAAATAGATCACCCTCACTAATCTTTTTTTCTATTTTAGAAACCAAGGTATTAAATCTTATATCTTCAAAATTGTTTTTTTGTATAATCTCCCATATTAATTTTTTTCTTAAAAATCTATAATGGTTAGATTCGAAGAAAGAAGCAAAAAAACTGGCTTGTTGTCTACTATCTGAAAAAGCAATAAATTGTTTTATATACTCTTTTTTTGGTTTTTGTGGTTCTATTGGCTTTGTAATTGAAAATGAGAATTTTGGATTTGTTGATACTTCTTTAGTTTCATTATCATCAATAGCTTTATATAATATTTGGGCTAAAATAGCAGTTGCTTCTTCTTTTCCTAAATTAACACTACGCACAACACCATTACTTGCATGATGTCCACAACAAGGACATTCTGAAATATTATTTTTGGAAGTTGTACTTTTTACTTTAAATACTTTAATTTTATATTCATCTAGGCAATCACAATGTTCTGCATTTTTATTAGCGATATTATATATGTGTCCACAGTTACAACATAACATATCTTCTTCACAAATATTTGTATTAACATTATCTTCTTCAATAGAATCAGTTAGCAAATAATAATCAACATTTACATTTTCATTATCCCCATAATTTTCATAAATATCAATATCATTATTTTGATGTAAGTATCCATTAATTTCTTTACCAAATATATATGGTGTATTACAATATCTACAATTTCCTAATTCAAAAGCTTTTAAGCCGTTTATCATATATTGAGGAGATAATTTCATATATTTGTTTGGTTTTATTGTTACATATGCTCCTGAAAGTGTTCTAATAAATGTATGATATTTAATATCATATAAGTTCTTGGAGTTCTTTCTAGCCATATTTATCAAATGTATTAATGCTATTAAATCTTCATTCTTAACAAAATTATTGAAAGCCATATTTTGCATAACTTCATTAAACATTAAATTTTTCTTTGATAGTATATTGTATAAATCATATACATTCTTATCTCTTACTAAAAATTCAAATAACATTTCTGATAATTCTATATCATCTACATTAATATATTTTCTTAATATTTTTCTTACTTTTTGAATATCATCTAAATTGCTTTCAATATTAGAGTACTCTATTGGTTCAACAGTATATTTAATATTATCTGGTTCTAACTCTTTTCTTGTTGCAAATATAATATCATCAGTATCAAATTTAGAACTTGTTAATGATTCAGCAAATGCAACAATCTCTTTTTCATCTCTGTTCTTTTGTCCTAAAGTAGCACTTGTTAATAAGAAATTAGGTTTCTTTTCACATAAACCAGTTAATCTTCTAAGCAACAAAGAAACCTCTATACCTAATGCCCCATTATATGTATGTGCTTCATCTAGAATTACAAACTTCCAATTCTTTAAATAATCCGGACTAAAAATTTTAAAATCATTTGGTCTGATCAATAAATATTCTAACATTGAATAGTTAGTAAATAATAAATGAGGAGGATTATCTCTTATTTCTTCCCTAGAAAGAACTTCATTTTCTGGAATTTCAACTCCAGCTAATTTAGATATTTTTTCTCTTAACTTATTTGAACTTTTTTCTTCTGTTTCACCAGTAAAAAATCCATATCTAACATCAGGAAATCCAGTTAATATCTTTCTTACTCTACCTATTTGGTCATTAACTAATGCATTCATTGGGTAAAGTAAGATAGCTCTAATTCCTGGGCCATTCTTACCTGCTTCTATATCTTTTAAAATTGTATTTAGCACTGGATATAAGAAACTCTCTGTTTTTCCTGAACCTGTACCAGTAGTAATTACTACATTTCTACCATTACATATTTTATCTAATGATTGTTCTTGATGTTTATATAGTTTTTGATCTAATTTAATATCACCTAGCTTTCTAAATAAAGGACTTACTTTTCCTTCTTCTATTAATTCATTTATTGACTTTGTAGAAGCGAAAGGAAGATTAACATTCAAATATGGTCCTTTATACAATGATTGTCTATCTAATTCATTAATAAATTGTTGCTGATAATCTTTATCACTAAAATTAAAAGTATCTTTTAAATATTCTCTGAATTCATTTTCTATAAATTCTGATTCTTGTATTGGATTTAATCTTGCCATTTTTATTTCTTCCTTTCCATATTTACTATATATGAATAAATTGGTATGGCATCATAACTATCTAAATCATTTAAAATTGTATGATTTGCAAAGTCATTGAATAACATTTCACCTTCATTTGTTATGTAAGTTAATATTTGTCCATTTCTATCTGGATCACTAGCAAATTCTATTTCTACCGGATTAACTTTATCTATATATTTTTTCTCACCTTTGTGAATATATATATTACCAATAAAACTTGTTTCATCTGTTCTTTCTGTAATTTCAATATATGTATTATATAAAAGTCTTGTTTTATTGACATATTTTTTCATAATCATTTGATCATAATCTACCGAATATAATTGGAAGTATCTTCCTTTAAAATCATCAAACGAATAATACTTTATGTTCTTTGTATATAAAACATTGTTTGATTGAAGTGTAAATCCTAATTTTTTCTCTAATACTTCCAATTTATAACTTTCAAATGATTTTAGAGAATCAATTTCAAAAGAGTCATTATTATTTATTTGTTTTTCATATGTTATTTCATCCAATTCATTTTTGACTCTTAATATTACATTTCCTTTTCCATAGAACGAAACAATTCCATGATACTTATTATCATCTTTATCGAAATATACATTTGTAAGATTCTCGTTAATAAAACATTTACAATATACTTTCAAGAATCCTAATTTTTTATCTTCATAAAAAAAATCTAAATATAAATAATTATGTGAATCATATGATCTTAATGTTCCTACTGACAAGTCACGATAAAAATTTTCTGTACTCGGATACAATGTAGTGAGTAGCTTTGATTGTTCATCTTTTATTTGAACAGAAGTAAAATCTAATCCACTAATTCTCAAATTACTGTATGTACTAATATCATTTATCCATACATAATTATTTAAATCATCTAAACTGAACCATTTATCATTATCAAGTTTATATATTCTAAGACCATTAGGGACTATAAATTCTAGTCCATCATCTTCAAACGATAATTTGTTAATATCATCATCATTAAAACTAATAGCTTTTACATATTTCTTATCAAGATAATTAACTGTAACTAAAAATTCTTCAATATTTGAAGCTTCTACATTAAAATCAAAGCTTTTATCTACTACAAAAGAGAATTTTCTCTTTGCAGAATAATAACTATCATCAAGTTCTTCTATACTTATTTCATACTCTTTTGATTCAAATGGTATTTTTATAAAGTAATTATAATATAATCCACGTCTTTTTTCTTCTATTTCATAATCAGATACTTTTTGTCTTTTACCATTTAAAACTATAGCTATATTATTAATATTCTTTTCTGATTCATAGACAATTCCTTCTGCTTCACTATAAATAACTTGTTCAGTACCTTTTATTACTACTTTACCTTCTTTTTTGTGCCCTATTACACCTGGAGTTAAAATAGTTGAGAAGTTAAATATATCATCATTGATTTTTATGTAATCTCCAGGATTAACACTCTTATACGAAATAACATAATCTGAACCTCTATATAATTTTTGCATACCTTCTATTTCTTCTTTTGAACATAAAATTGCTAATCCTTTATAATCTCTATTATTTTTTAATTCAGTTCCTGATTCGTTAAAGAACATATAACTACGATGTAATCTTTCTTTTGAATCATATATAATTTCTTCACTACATGATAATACATATCTAACATTATTTAATGGATGTTCGATTTTAACATCTTCCTTTTGCTCTATTCTATATCCACCAATTATATCATATACATCCGGTCTTTCTTTTTCATATACTAATTCATCATTGTTATAAATTTGTATTTTAAGTTTTTCATAATCATAGTAACTTTTTATCTTATGATTTGGAATTGATAAGAACACTTGATTACCATTTAATTTAAATTCAGGTTCCCATCTTGATCTTAATTTACTTTCTCCTGATTTACTTTCTTGAATAGTTTTTTCATGTTTAGCCTTCCAAGTTTCAAATCCATATTTATAATATTCATTTTCAAATTCAGAATTATTTGACCAATAATAATTATCTATTATCTTAAGTACTTCAACGCTTAATTCAATTAAGCTCTTAACTTTGCTATCATCTAATATTAATTCTTTAGTTGTTTTAATTAATTGATATGTCTTATGAGTAACATTTAATATCAAATCATCGTCATCATAATTCATACCTTTTTTTATACCATCATACACGAATGAGAATTCATCAAATAAATCAGAATTCGGATCAATACTATAATTAAAATTTAATCTATAAATATCATATATAAAATCAAAGAATGAAGGTAAGAATGGTTTTGGTACTATTGCATTTTTTAATACATATGAAATGATTCTAGGATCATTATCATTTTTATACTTATTGATAATATTTCTGATTTGTCCATCTATCTTTTGCTCATTAAATTTAAAGTATAATTCTTCGTATTCGTTTCTAACATAATCCCAAAAATTAGAATCGTAATTTAATAATGCAATAAGTGTTAAAGATAAAAAGACTATTTCACTGTCTATTGCATACACTGAACAATTACTATTAACAAGTATTCTCATTTGAGTCATAGCTTGTTTATGTATTTTCGTTATGATTGTATTATCATCTATTAATTCAATTAGCTTATTGCCTATTACTTCTTTTTCTTTGACTTGCTCTTTTAAAATATCAATTCTTTGATTTAAACTATTATCCTTTAAAAGGAATGTTAAAAGAATATATAATTGCTGTTTTTCTGTTTCATCTAACTTTCCATTGTTTAATACGTCATTAATTACAATATGTAACTTATCATAGAAATATGTACCAGCTAAACTATCATTCTTTTTCATCCAAAATTGAAGCTTTTCTATTTCTTGAAGATTAATTACATTGTCAGCTATAATTCCTTCTACAATACCTACAAGTTCAGATATACCATTAAATGTATTACCTAATTTATAGAATTGTTCTGTTATATTAACAATATCTCTTTTTTCTTCAGCAGTAATGGTATTATCTTCTAAGATTTCATTTAACTTTTTGACTATTTCTTGAAATCTCGGATCTTTATTATTTTCATTTATTTGGATCCATCTTTTTAATGATTCAACTTCTAAATCATTTATTATTTCATCATAATTAATAGAATTTAGTATTCCTAATAATTCTGTGAATTTATCAGATCTATTCACTACTCTTCACTCCTATATTACTGTATTGCAATTTATTACATAATTATACAAGTTTCTTGCAACTTTATTATAACATAAAAAGTTATTATTTCACTCTTTTAAACCTAAATTGTTTGATTCAAAAAATTTTAGAAAATACAAAAAGAAATACTACTCTTCAAGCAGCTCTATAAATTTCTTAATTTTATGATCTAGATTTTAAATTTTGCCATCTTCAAATAGTTTTAAAAAATAATTTAAATCTTATTAAAAAAAATAATTTGATTTTCAAAGCGTACTTAACAAGAAAATTTGTTCCCAATAATTTTGTAAAAATTAAGCACTCCCTTATAAAACCGAAAAACAACAAAAATGGCTACCTTTCGGTAGCCTTCAGGGGGTTTTGGTTGAGACCACTCACATTTGTCGGTAAGAGTCTCAAGTGCGTGATGATTATTACTATCACGCTAGAATAAGTGTACTAGAATTTCTATAAAATGTCAATCTAAATGACTCATGCTTTTTTGAAAGTTTTTAAAATATAGTTCTTCTTCTTTGGTTAAGTTTAATTTTCCTTGTACTAACAATTCAGCATCTTCTTTCGCTTGTCTTAGAATTTTAAAATCATGACATACATCGGCTAATTTAAAATTCATATCTCCACTTTGTCTATTACCAAAGAAATCACCACTACCACGTAGTCTAAAATCTTCTTCACTAATTTCAAAACCATCATGTACTTTTGTCATAATCTGTAATCTTTCTTTATCATAATTAGAAACAAGTAAACAATAACTTTGTAAATCACTACGTCCTACACGTCCTCTTAATTGATGTAACTGTGAAAGTCCAAATCTTTCAGCATTAAATATAACGATCATTGTAGCATTAGGAACATCTACCCCTACTTCAATTACAGTAGTACTAATTAAAATTTGTATTTTATTTTCTTTAAAAGCATTCATAATTGTTTCTTTTTTCTTACCATCTTGTTTTCCATGTAACATATCAATTTGATATAATTTACCAAATGCTTTTTTCATATTTTCATACATTGTATCTACTGCTTTCGCATTACTTTCTTCATTTTCTTCAATTAAAGGAGCAATTACATAAATTTGATGTCCTTTTTTTAATTCTTCATACATTTTTGTTAATACATCTTTTAGTTCTTTTTCTGTATAAAGAAGTGTTTCTATTTCTTTACGTCCCATAGGTTTTGTTTTAATATTACTAACTTCCATATCACCATAAATAGTTAATGCATATGTTCTAGGAATAGGAGTTGCACTCATATATAAAATATCAGGTGTCATTCCTTTATTTTTTAATTCTCTTCTTTGTTGTACTCCAAAACGATGTTGTTCATCTGTTATGACTAATCCTAAATTTGAATATGTTACTTTACTACTAATCAAGGCATGTGTTCCAATAATGAGATCTACTTCTCCTGTTTCAATTTCTTTTTGTATTTTCTTAATTTTTGGAAATATATGATATGATAATAACCCCATACAAAATGCGAAAATAATGACTTCAATGCCTAATAAAATAGAAATATAAAATGCTAAAATTACAACCATAATTGCAACAACACTTTGCACTACCAAATGAATTAATTTATCTAATAAACTAATAATTTGTTCAGGATCATGATAAACTCGATTGATAAATTCTCCCACTCCTATTTCTTCAAAAGCTTTGGCCGGTAATTTATCAATTTTTTGATATAAATCTTTTGTAACATTTGTTATAAATTCAACTTCTAAACTTTTATATACTCTGCCTCGTAAATTATAAATAATACTTTGAAATAATATATCCATACCTTCATATATAGCAACAATGATTACAAATTTTTGAAATTGTTTTGTCAATAATGTTTCTAATGCAAATCCCCAAAGCATAGGGCATATAATTTGTGGTAACATAGTTAAAATCACTAATATAATATATACAATACATTGCCATTTCTTATTTTTTAAATATTTTAGTATTATTTTAAAATCATTTAAATGATATTTACTTTTTTGTTCTTCCATGTCGTTCCCCCTTTCTTTTCTATCAAAAAAGTCATTATTATGATAATGACTTTCAAAAAATCTTTAAGACTATGAAAAGATGTGAGAATATACTTTCTCACTGTCATTATCACTTTTTTGATATACTAGTTTATTTTTCAAAAACATATTCTCACTCCTTTCTCTTCAAACCGCTTTTAATATAACACACGTATATATTGTTGTCAAACAAAAAAGAACAATGTTTATAACATTGTTCCCAATAGTTTTGCTGTTCTAACCATTTGTGTAGAATAACTCATTTCATTATCATACCAAGCAACTACTTTTACCATTTGTTTTCCATCAACTTCAATTAATGTAGTACAAAGTCCATCTACTAAACTTCCATAATGTGAACCAATAATATCACTTGATACAATTGGATCCATAGTAAATCCTAAAGTTTCATTACTTGCATTTTTTAAAGCTGCATTTACTTCTTCAACGGTTACGTTTCTTTTTAATTCTACAGTAAGATCTACAACTGATCCATCTGTTACTGGAACACGGAAAGCCATTCCATCTAATTTTCCAAGTAAATTAGGAAGTACTTTTCCAACAGCAACAGCTGCTCCCGTACTAGCAGGAATAATATTAGCTGCTCCTGCGCGACCACGACGAGCTTTAATTCCTTTTTTATGAGCAACATCTAAAATTGTTTGATCATTTGTATAAGCATGAACAGTAGTCATAAAACCTTTTTCAATTCCAAATACTTCATCTAATACTTTAGCAACTGGTGCTAAACAGTTCGTTGTACAACTAGCAGCACTAATTATTTCCTCACTACCATCTAACGTATCACTATTAACATTATATACGATTGTTTTCATATCACCTTTACCAGGTGCTGAAATAATTACTTTTTTTGCTCCCGCTTCAATATGTTTATGAGCATCTTCATATTTTACAAATTTTCCAGTACATTCAAATACTTCATCAATTTCTAATTCTTTCCATGGTAAATTTGCAGGATCTAATTCTTTACAAATTTTTACTTTGTGATTACCTACTTGAATATAATCTTCTCCATAACTAATTTCGTTTACACGATAATTTTTATGAGAAGTATCATATTTTAATAAATATGCTAATTGTTCTGGTTCTGTAATATCATTAATTGCTACTACTTCAAATTGCGGATCATTTTCCATTAAACGAAATACTAATCTTCCAATTCTTCCAAATCCATTAATTGCTACTTTAATCATTTTATTTTCCTCTTTTCTTAGAATTAATTTGTTTATTGATTAAAATCAAACTGTACACTCACCATCCTGAAATCCTGTTCATGTTCCCTTATATACTTCTCTAATATATCCTTAACCTGTGTCAGAACTGTGTACTGTTTATGTTTAAAAAATAAAAGAACTGAAAAAATATCATTAAGTTTATACACTGAAGCCCTCGACGGACCTATCGCGCGGGGCATATCGCCTTCATCATAATATATTTTT
>ENA-ORNF01003141-ORNF01003141.1-human-gut-metagenome-genome-assembly--contig:-NODE-3141-length-11275-cov-3.604189_pt1 | contig 11275 bp, 9 predicted proteins | sample MGYA00242110_ERZ509012 | MGnify/ENA primary metagenome ERZ509012 (study PRJEB26280, sample SAMEA2338714) | human gut metagenome | biome: human gut; feature: human-associated habitat; material: faeces... | reverse complement strand
CGTAGTGATTCCCCGGTTCCGTGAAGAATTTCAGAATCCTTACAGCCCGGCGCATGATTCAGATATGACAGATGATCCGGATTTCTGGATCAACCGGTTTTATGAGTTCTATTATCATGTGGACTCGGTAACGGCGATTCCCCGTGAGGAATGGGATGAGTTATATGGAGAGAAGGAAGAATGATCATACTGAAAATCTCAGGTCTGCTATTCTGGCTTCTGGTGATTCCTGTGGGATTGGGGCTTTTATTCCGGAAGGCTCCCAGACGGGAGTATCTGCCAAAGAAGCTGCAGACAGCAGGTGTGACTTTGTTAATTGGATATTTATTATTGTTTGCGCTTTTGGAGATGGTCGGAATTCCGGTAATGCTGCTATCTGTTTATCATGGCTATTCCAGAATGGTGATTCTGTATGCAGCTCTGCAGATCTTAGGGGCAGGAGCCGGTTATGGATTCTGGATATACCGGGGGAAGAAGACACGGAAAACGAACCTGTCCGGTGCCTTAAAGGAAACAGATCATTTCTCATGGCTTCGAAGGGCTCCCTATGATAGCTGGGAAGGAAGGATCCTTCTTGTACTGTTTCTGCTTCTTGCTGGATTCCAGCTTTACATGGCGTTTACGAGGGCTTCATTTGACGGAGATGACGCTTATTATGTGGTACAGGCGCTGACCGCACAGCAGACCGATACGCTGTACCGGATCGATCCGAACCGCGGAGTAAGTATGCCGTTGGATGCCCGGCATGCACTGGCACTGTTTCCCATCTGGGAGGCATATGTCGGAACCATGTGCGGCATTCATGCAACCATTATGGCGCATAGTGTGGCGCCCCTGCTTCTGATTCCGTTGACGTATCTGATTTATTATGAGATCGGGCGTGAACTGTTCTGCAATAAAAAGCGCCTGCTTCCGATGTTTATGGCATTGATGGCACTCTGGCAGATGTTTGGGAATGTGTCGATTTACACAACGGAGACCTTTTTCCTGACACGTACCTGGCAGGGAAAGTCCCTTGCGGGAAACTTTATTATTCCGGCAGTGTTCTGGATTTTTCTATGTCTTTTCCGAGAGGAGGAGCGTGAAAACCGGCAAAGGATTGGTCTGGCGGTGAAAACTCCTTCTGAAACAAAAAAGCAAAAGAAGATTCAGGGATGGAATAAAGCCGGTTTATGGATGATGATTACATTGCTTAATCTGGCGGCAGGGGCGGGCAGCTCCCTTGCGGTATTACTAAGCTGCGCACTAACGGTGGGACTCGGTGTGCTGCTGGCTATCCGGAGCCGCAGGTTCCGGAATCTGCTTTATGCAGGATTAAGCTGCGCACTGGGTGGTGCTTATGTTTTGTTGTATATGATACTATAACTTCTGAATAGTTACATGATATGTTAGATATAAGAATGTGATCAGGGTTTGATTTGAGCTGTATCCGATGATTAGATGAGGAAAACAGGAAGGGGTTGCGCACATGTTTGGAATTTTTATGGAAAGCCTTGTGATTTTTAAATTGTATACAGGACTTCGGGGATTGTTTGTGCTTTCCCTGCTTGCGTGGATTTATCTGCTGTTTTGTGAAAAGGATAAGACCATCCGGGCTTTATTTGTTTATGCGCCGGTTATGATCCTGCTGGTATTCCTCTTTCCCTTGAGCCGGAAGCTCTTCGTGGCAGCAGGCCTGGATGGGGAGACCTATTACCGCGTGATCTGGACGATCCCGATAGGAATGGTAGCAGTTTATGGCGGGTGTTCCCTGTTTGCGCGTTTCCGGAAGACCGGAACGGTTGTGATCGGAGCATGTATCATTCTGCTTGGCACATACGTTTATCATGGAACCTATATTTCTAAAGCAGAGAATCTGTATCATATTCCGGATTCCGTAGTTCATGTATGCGATTATATTGGAAACAAGGATGCAGATGATATGGTTACTGCGTTGTTTCCGGATGAGATGATTCACTTCGTACGCCAGTACGATGCGACGATCCGTATGCCCTATGGAAGGGATATGCTGGTGGAGCAGTGGGGCTATTATCAGCCGGTGCATGACATTATTAAGAATAACGAAGTGCTTCCAATGGAAGAGCTTTTGACAGAAACACGTAAGGAATACTGTCAGTATCTGGTTTTCCGGGAGGATCAGCAGATGGACCGGACACCGGAAGCCTGCGGACTGATTTGCAAGGCCAGGATGGACGGCTATGTAATCTATGAAGATCCGGAAGTGACAGAGATTGTTACGGAGTGGAAAAATACATATGGTGTTTAATTCATTTTCCTTTTTATTTGCATATTTACCGATTGTGCTCATTCTGTTTTGGGTGAGCAGAAGATACCTGGGAAGGCAGTGGGCAGATGTCTGCCTGATTGTGGCTTCTCTCGTTTTCTATGGGTGGAATTATCCAAAGTGTCTTCCGGTTCTGCTTGGAAGCCTCATCGTCAATTACGCATGGGGCTGTTTTCTGTACAGGGATCTGACGAAGAAGCCGAAGGCAGCAAGGGGAAAGGCAGTAGAAAAAAACGCAGAAAAGACCGTAGCAAAGACCGTAGAAAAAAACGGTTCGGTGCCGGATGATTTCAACAGAAGGAGAAAATGCATGTTGGGAGCCGGAATTGTACTGAATGTGGCAGTACTGGGCTTCTTTAAATATGCACGGCTGCTTCCTGCACTTCAGGGAATAGAACTGGATGCACCGGGAATCAGCTTCTTTACGTTTACGCAGATTGCATTTCTGGTGGAAACCTATCGGAGAAATATTGTGCCGATGGGAATGAGTGAGTATGGGTTATATGTAAGCTTTTTCCCTAAGCTGATGCAGGGTCCGATTATGCTGCCGGAGGATTTTCAGGCACAGAGGAGTGATGAAAAGTCCACAGAGCAGCGAAGTAATAGAAAATTGACAGAAGGAGAGAAAAAGCGGACACGGGCAGTTTTTGAAGATCTCGCCCTGCGGTCTGCACAAACCGGGGATGAGTGGTGGGAGAAGCTTCTACGCAATGTGATTCTGATTTCCCTTGGCTTATTTAAAAAGGTGATTCTGGCAGATACCCTGGGACAGGCTGTTGCGGCAGGATTTGAAAATGTGGCGGCACTCCATGCGGTGGACGCATGGGTGGTGATGCTGTCCTACACCCTGCAGTTATATTTTGATTTCAGCGGTTACTGTGACATTGCCATGGGCGTTGCGGCATTCTTCGGCTATGACCTGCCGTTGAACTTTGATTCGCCGTATAAAGCAGTGAATATTATGGATTTTTGGAAGCGCTGGCATAAGACATTGACGGATTTCCTGACAAAATATGTGTATATTCCGCTTGGTGGAAACAGGAAGGGTGCTTTCAGGATGTATGTGAATTTCCTGATTGTCTTTTTAGTAAGCGGGATCTGGCATGGCGCCGGCTGGCAGTTCGTTGTCTGGGGCATGATGCATGGCACACTTTACGTCATTACCCGTGCTGCTTCGGGTTACAGCAGGAGAAAAGAGGCACAGGTGGCTGGTGGTAGAACCGTCAGAGAAGGCTGTACCAATACCAATAACCATGGATTACTTCGGAGACTGTCTCATGGAGTACGCGTGCTTTTGACCTTCCTCTATGTCAATATTGCATGGGTATTCTTCCGGGCATCCTCGGTTAAGGAAGGGGTTCAGTTCATTCGCAGGCTCCTGACGGGCGGAACCGGAAAGGTGAGCCGTTCGATTGCAGAGGCCTTTAATCTGGATGAATTCTGGTATGTGATTAAAGTACTTCATCTGGATCGGCTGCCGGACAGCTATTTTTATGTGATGGTGCTGTTTCTCATAGTATGCCTGCTGTTCATCTGGGTTTCCCCCAATGCCGTGCAGATTGCAAAGAAGTGCAGATTGAACGCCGCAGTGGTTCTGCTTGCGGCAGTGTTGTTTGTGTGGAGTGTGATTTCCTTCTCGGGAGTCAGCACATTTTTATACTTCAACTTTTAGGAGGCGGTCATACGAAAAGGTACAGGAAATTATTGCTCTTATTTGTTGCGTTCGTGTTTACAGCATTTGTGCTGATGATCGCACTTGTTGTTTATGTGGATCCCTTTTTCCATTATCATAAGCCGTTAAAAAATTTCAATTATGTAGTGGATAATCAGTTGACGCAGAATCCGGGAATGGCAGAGCACCTGGAATATGACAGTGTGATTCTGGGCTCCTCCATGACGGTCAACTTTGAAACCGACTGGTTTGAGGAACTAATGGGACTGAAAACAGTGAAGCTCAGTTACAGCGGGGCGTTTCCAAAGGATCAGTCCAACATTATGAAGCTGATTTTTAACAGCAGGTGGAACGGAGAGAAACGGGAGGTTAAGAGGGTATTTTTAGGCGTGGATGTGATTACCTATACCGGGGATGTGGAACAGACCAAGTATCCGATTCCGGAATACCTTTATGATAATAATCTGCTGAACGATATACAATATGTTCTGAATAAAGATGTGCTTCTGCAGTATGTGCTTCGTCCCCTGGTAGCCCCTGAACCGACGAACTGGTCTCATATCTATGCAAGCTGGTGGACGGAAGAGTACTACAATGAGGACTGGGTGCTGCGTAATTATGAGCAGCCCAAGAAGGTGGAAACGGAAACTCCCAAGGACGAGTATGTGTCACCGGTGGAAGCCAATCTTTCTGCCAATATCTGCCCTTATATTGAGGCAAATCCGGATACGGAGTTTGTGATCTTTTTTCCACCGTACAGTATTTTGTACTGGAATGATGTACTGGAAGAGAATCATCTGGAAGCAACCCTCGAGGAGTACCGTTATATTACCGAAAGACTGAATGCTTATGATAATGTGACGGTGTACTTTTTCCCGGCATGTGAGGAGATTATCTGTGATCTGAACCATTATGCGGATTACAGCCATTATCATCCGAGGTTCAACCGTTTTATGACGGAATGCTTTGCGTCTGGCAGCTACCGTGTGAGTAAAGAAACGGCCGGACAGACTGCATCGCAGAATACAGAAGAGAACCTGCAGAAAGCAGATGTGCAGCCGGAAGAAAAAACAATTGATGAATATCTCGAAGAGATGCGCCGGATCGTTGATCACTATGATTTTGACACATTACATGAAAAAATTGCGGTGTGGAATCCGTAATTCGAAATTTACATTACAGGGCATGCAGGATCGGCAGGCCTGGAGTGATGATGCAAAGTAAGCGATACAAAACAGGTATCAAAGTCGGGGTTTTTTGCCCCAGACATCAAAAAATATAAGTAATGAAAAAGGATGAAAACAGACCATGAAAAAGAAAATTCAGTGGAAAGATTTCCTGATGCTTCAGGTTGTATTTCTAATCTACAGCTTCACCAGTCTCACGCAGAAGCTGGCTTCTTCTTTTCTGACGAAAAATGCAGGATCAACGCAAGAACTGGTGCATCAGCTCTTTAACTGGAAACTGATTCTGTCAGCGGGGCTTGTGGTATTGCTGCTTGGTGTTTATGCGTTGCTTTGGCAGCAGGTCATTAAGCGTTTCGAATTGTCGGTTGCCTATGCAAATAAAGCCATTACACTTTTATGGGCATTGGTGTGGGGCATTTTCATTTTCCATGAAGAGATTACCCCGGGAAAAGTGATTGGAATTTTACTTGTCATGGCTGGAATTTATGTGCTGAACACGGGAGAACACCTGGAAATGGAAGATCACCAGGATGTAGCAGAACATCAGGAAGTTGCAGGAAAGGAGAGCACAGAATGAATAGTTATCTGATTATATTGATTGTTTCTGTAATGATAGCTTCTTTTGCACAGGTTTTATTGAAAAAAAGTGCGGAGAAGACCTATGCTTCTCCGCTCCGTGAATATTTGAATCTGTATGTCATTTGCGGTTATGGTCTCATGTTTCTTTCCATGTTTATGACCATTGCCTCCTACAGCGGGCTGGATTTTACCAATGTCCCTGTGATTGAATCACTGGGCTATGTAATGGTAATGTTCCTCAGCTATTTCTTCTTTAAAGAAAAAATAACGAAGCGTAAGCTGCTTGGAATGGTCATTATTCTTGTGGGGATTTTTATTTATCACCGTTGACCTGTTGGGCAAGCAGTGTAGTGACGGGAAGATGATCCGGGTTATTTGCCTGTAACTCTTTATACCACTTGCTGTACTTGTACATGCGGTAATTGGTCTTTAATTTACACAACTGGCTTTCGTCAGCACAGGATTTTAGAAATGAGGCACGCTGTTCCAGGTTCAGATCGATATAATCCAGATAAGAAATACGAAGCTCGGCAAGCGGTTCCGTACACCGGGGACAGATTAACTTATGGCCGTTGAGCATATAAATGCGGTTACAGTTCTTGCAGTAATGAATATACATCATATGGCAGGACTCCTTTCTGTTCAAATGAGTGGGTTGCGGTAAGGGATTAAGTAGAGTTTATCTGAATTTGTATTTTACCGTCAATATTTTCTGCAAAAATTCACATATTTTACAGGTAAATTTGACATAAACTTTACATTTGCGGCTCAAACTTTACGAATCTTTCGTTACTGTTCGCTCGTACCTCGTTCCAGTAACAAATTATTACAAAAGAATTAGAAAAGGAATTAAATGGATTTGTACATACTGTAAATTAATGGTATAATATACCATAGCGCTTCAGATGTCAAGACGAATATCTGGATTTTTTAAAGAAGAATTTATCGAAATTTAGCGAAAATCAGTAAAATAATACAAGGTAGGTTTGAATGAAGAGTTTATTTAAAAAGAAAGCAAAGAAAGAACGCCAGCGTACGACACGTAAGGGTTGGGATGATTACCGCGAGGATGCGTATTACAACGACGATTACGAGGATTCTGATGAGTATTACGGTGATGAAGAGATAGACGAAGACGGGGAATACTACGGGGAAGAATTTGAAGGATACGAAGACGAAGAAGATCCGGAAGAATACTACGAAGATGTTGAAGAAGCCGGATATGATGAGGAAGAGGATTCGGATGAATATTACGGCGATGAAGAGATAGACGAAGACGGGGAATACTACGGGGAAGAGTCTGAAGGATACGAAGACGAAGAAGATCCGGAAGAATACTACGAAGATATTGAAGAAGCCGGATATGATGAGGAAGAGGATTCTGATGAATATTACGGCGATGAAGAGGTAGACGAAGACGGGGAATACTATGGGACAGATGAATACGATCCGGAAGAGAAAGAATCGTATGAAGATGACGAAGAGTATTATGAAGACGACGAGTACTGCGAAGATGACGAAGAGTATTACGAAGACGACGAAGAGTATTACGAAGACTACGATGAGGAAGATTATGATGAGGACGATGAATACGAGAATGATCGTCATTCCTATGTAGTCTCCCACCGCAGACGCGCTCACGGAATGAAGGGAGCCGCACAGTGGTTTATGAATCTGGGAACCACGGATCATGTGATCATGTTCACAGGGCTTATTGTGGTGATCCTGCTTGTGGTAACCGGTACACTTTATTTTAATGCCAGAGGAAGGCAGGAGCAGATTGAAACCTTTGCACAGGTAGGTGAAGGACTTGAGGATATTCCGGTCATTGGCGAAAGTGGATTAGTGGCAATTGCTGATGCAGAGGCAGCCAGATTGATGGCGGCTATGGAGCAGGAACAGCTCATGGAAGAAAAGCAGCAGGAAGAAGATGCTAAAGCAGCCGGAGAAGAAGTACATATTTTCATGAACATTACCTCCATCCAGAGAGATATGAAGATCAAGTTTTCGAACGAAGCAACCGGAAAGCTGTTTTCAGGTGTGGAATTTGAAGTGAACATCAAGAATTCTTCGGGTGGAGAACTGAATAAAAAGGATGATGACAAGGATGGCGTGATCTATCTTACCGGTATGAAATCCGGTAAATATACTGTCACACTGGTTTCTCCGCTGCAGTATGAAGATTATGTGTTGTCTTCCGATCCGGTGATAATCACCGTGAAAGAAGACATTGAATATAAGAAAGTCGATGTTGCAAACGAAATCAAATCCGAATCCCAGGTTAATGTGGCAGCAGAGGACACCAAGGTGAATCAGACGGTTGTAGAGTCGACCAATACCGATACGGTAGAATGGGTAGAATCCACGAAGACCATCATCGAAGGAACAGAAACAAGTGAGGACACCTACGAGGTTCTTGATAAGAAGAAGATTGCAGATCCAGGGAAGAGTACTTCCTTATTGCTGACGCGTTCCATGCTGCTGGATTCCATGAATCCGGTGGTGCTGCGGGGACAGCTCAGGACACAGGAAAACGAAAATCCACAGCCGGTTGCAACCGAAGGAACAACGGAAGAGCCGTCGAAGGCTCCGGCAGAAACACCAACGCCGGAACCACCACAGGAAGTAACACCGACCCCAACGGAAGAGCCGACGCCGACACAGGAGGCAACACCGCCCCCGACAGCAGCCGCGACACCGACACAGGAGGTGACACCAACTCCAACGCAGACACCGACGCCAAGCGTATCGCCATCGGTATCTCCTTCTACCTCACCGTCTGCGAGTCCTTCCGTGTCACCGAGTGTATCTCCTTCGGTTTCACCAAGCGTATCGCCTTCTCCCACCATGAGCAAGGAAGAACAGGCAAAGAAGGACACAACCACTACCCTGAAGTCAACAGATGGCAAGGTGATTTATGTTAAGGATGATAACGGAAGCTTCCGCGAAGCCAAATATGCGGATTATTATACCAAGAAGGAATTTTACTTAAAAACCAGTAAAACAACCGGACAGTACCGTTACACAGGCTGGCAGACCATTGACGGACGCACCTATTTCTTTGATAAGAACGGAAACAAGGTCACCGGAGAGCAGGTCATTCAGGGAGCAAAATATAATTTTAACAGCGACGGAAGTCTGAACAGTGGATCCGGACATATGGGGATTGACGTATCCAAATGGAATGGTAATATTGACTGGAACGCAGTAAAGAACAGTGGCGTTTCCTATGTCATTATCCGTTGTGGATACCGTGGTTCAACGACTGGTGCCCTGATCGAAGATCCGAAGTTTAGGAGCAATATTCAGGGTGCACAGAAGGCAGGGCTTAAGGTTGGAGTTTATTTCTTTACGCAGGCAGTGAATGAGGTGGAAGCGGTGGAAGAGGCTTCCATGGTTTTAAATCAGGTGAAGTCCTATACCATTTCCTACCCGATTTTCCTGGATGTGGAGCCCAGCGGCGGCAGAGGAGATTCCATCAGCAAGGAAACAAGAACAGCAGTCTGCAAGGCATTCTGTCAGACAATACAGAACGCAGGGTATACAGCAGGAATTTATGCCAACAAGACATGGCTGGAATCCAAACTGGATGCAGGCTCTCTGAGTGCTTATAAAATCTGGCTGGCACAGTATGCAGCATCCCCGAGCTATACACGTACCCGTTATGATATGTGGCAGTATTCCTCCAAGGGATCGGTTGCCGGTATCAGCGGAAACGTGGACATGAATATCAGTTACCTGGGATACTAGGGACTCAAGGCCATGTGCTGCTGTGCTTGCACAGGAAAACATTTGACCTTGAGGACCGCTCACACATGAGTAAGAAGCGATTTTCAAAGAAAATCGGCGGATTACGAATGGGTGTAGGATTGTGAGAGCTGCAAAGCAGCGGAGCAATCCGTATCCCAATAAATGAAAGGGGAACCAGAAAGTAAGAAGCGATTTTCGAAGAAAATCAGTGACTTACGAATGGGCGTAGGATTGTAAAATTTCATCTTATGTACATGCATAGATAAATATAATGTTAAGAAAAGAAAGGACAAACCCCATGAGAACATATTTAGTAACAGGAGGCGCAGGCTTCATTGGTTCAAATTATATTCATTATATGTTTAAGAAGTACGATAATGAAATCCGGATCATCAATGTAGATGCGCTGACTTACGCAGGAAACCTTGAAAATTTAAAGGACATTGAGAACCGGGAGAATTATACCTTTGTCAAAGCAGATATCTGTGACAAGGAAGCCATTTCCAGGATCTTTGCAGCAAACGACATTGATCGTGTGGTACATTTTGCGGCAGAGAGTCATGTAGACCGCAGCATTAAACATCCCGAAGTGTTTGTCCAGACGAATGTACTAGGTACAGCCGTAATGCTGAACTGCGCGAAGGCTGCATGGGAGCTTCCGGATGGCAGCTTCAAGGAAGGAAAGAAGTTCCTCCACGTATCGACCGATGAAGTATACGGATCCCTGGAAGAGGATGGTGGATATTTCTATGAGACTACACCGTATGCACCGCACAGCCCGTATTCGGCAAGTAAGGCAAGCTCAGATATGCTGGTAAAAGCTTATATGGATACCTATAAGTTCCCTGCCAATATTACGAACTGTTCCAACAATTATGGACCTTACCAGTTCCCGGAAAAGCTGATCCCGTTGATTATTAACAATGCATTACAGGGTAAAAAGCTTCCGGTTTATGGGGATGGTAAGAATGTGCGTGACTGGTTATATGTTGAGGATCATGCGAAGGCCATTGATATGGTTCAGGAAAAGGGACGTTTATTTGAAACCTACAATGTAGGCGGACACAATGAGAAGCAGAACATTGAAATTATCAATATTATCATCGAAACCCTGCAGGAAATGCTGCCGGATTCCGATCCCCGCAAGAAGCTGGTAAGCAAGGATCTGATTACTTATGTGGAGGATCGTAAGGGACATGACCGTCGTTATGCAATTGCTCCGGACAAGATCAAGGCAGAGATCGGCTGGGAGCCGGAAACAATGTTCAAAGATGGTATCAGACAGACAATCAAATGGTATTTTGACCATGAAGACTGGATGGAGCATGTTACCAGTGGTGACTATCAGAAGTACTACGCAGAGATGTATCAATAAAGTGTGAGGATAACGGGGACGTGGATGTCAGAGGTTTTGAGACAGCGCGTTCCCATTTGACGTGTCCGGAACAAATAAGGGAGGATGTAAAATGAAAGGAATTATTTTAGCGGGCGGTTCAGGAACCAGACTTTATCCTTTGACCAAAGCCATTTCCAAGCAGATCATGCCGGTATATGATAAGCCGATGATTTACTATCCGCTTTCCACGCTGATGCTGGCTGGAATTCGCGATATTCTGATCATCTCGACACCGACAGACCTGCCGAATTTCGAGCGCCTGCTCGGAGATGGCAGTCGCTATGGCGTCAATCTGTCGTACAAGGTGCAGCCGTCACCGGATGGTCTGGCGCAGGCATTTACGCTCGGCGAGGATTTCATTGGTGATGAACCGTGTGCAATGGTACTTGGTGACAATATTTTCTACG
>ENA-ORNF01003140-ORNF01003140.1-human-gut-metagenome-genome-assembly--contig:-NODE-3140-length-11279-cov-4.205720_pt1 | contig 11279 bp, 12 predicted proteins | sample MGYA00242110_ERZ509012 | MGnify/ENA primary metagenome ERZ509012 (study PRJEB26280, sample SAMEA2338714) | human gut metagenome | biome: human gut; feature: human-associated habitat; material: faeces... | reverse complement strand
TGGTAGAGTTGTAAACTGGTAACTTGCTAATTTATCAGATTTTGGAAAAATGTCAAAAACTTGTACTCAATTAAAAAAAGAACAAGTGATAAAAAGAAAAATAGATATTGATAATATTATATTTCCAAATTATTTTTTGCTATCGATTGGAGCTTTTACTATTCAGAAAGAAAGATTAAAAGAAGTTATTTTAGATAAAATAAATCATCGTCAATTTAATGAAGAAGATTATCATTTACTATTAAATAAAAATAAGGTAAAAGCAGTATTAAGAGAAGAACAATTAAGTGATGTTATGGACAATTTTATTAATAATATTTTTCTTTTAAATTTTGAACATGTTGATGATAGTGCATTTTTCGATACATTATCGTTTGAAGAATATCAGTCATTTATCAACACTTTAGATTTTAGTAATTATATTGAAACAGAAGTATTAAATGAAAAGGAGTAATTTACTTCTTTTTTTCTTTTATAAGGCAAATATCATATGCATAACTATCTTTCTTTCATAAGATATATTAGATAAAGAAGGGGGAGCGAAGATTATGTTTGGAAGACGTAGAGGTTGCTGCAATTATGGTATGGATTTAGGAATGAATCAAGCGCCATATGGATGCACACCACAACCAATCGTAGAACCAACAATTACAAAATGTGTAGAAAAAGAATTTTGTCATGAAGTACCACATGTATGCCCAATTCACACTCATGTAATTAATCGTCATGTTTATAAACATACTTATTCACCACAATTTACTTGTTCTGAAGAAAATCAAGTGGTTAATTTAGATTGTGGTAAATGCAGTCAATTTATGCAATAAGAGTCTATTGAAATAGACTCTTGTTTTTGATATTATGAAGTTGGGTGATATCATGAAGCATGAAATGAAATTACAACATGGTCCTTTTCTATTAATAGAAAAGGGAAGTAAAACAATCGAATTAAGATTAAATGATGAAAAAAGGAAAAAAGTTAAAGTGGGAGACAAAATTGTATTTACTGATCAAACTACTGGTAAGAAAATGATAACAGAAGTAATTGCTCTTCATCCATATCAAAGTTTTAAAGAGTTGTATCAACATTTTTCTCCAAATGTTTTAGGGTATCAAGAAGGAGAAGTAGCTAATCCTAAAGATATGGAGTTATATTATTCTTTAGAAGAACAGAAAAAATATGGTGTACTAGGGATAGAAATAAAAAAACAAGGATCTATTTTTGAATAGGTCCTTTTTGATATTCTGCTTGATATAATTTTTTTTGTTCTTCTAAAGAGAATGGTAAAGAATAACAACTTGTAATTCGTTGTTCTAATTTTAGCATGTTACTATTTCCTTTTGAATATGTTGTGATAAGAGGAAGATTCATTACTTTTTTTATTTGGTTTAAATATTGCTTACCGGTTTTTGAAAATCCTAATACTCTAATATATTCAATTTCTTTCATATTAGCAGCTTCTTCTTTTGTAAAGTTACATAGAATGTGTGTTAACATTCTTTGAATACGATTGTATGTATATCGTTTCGTTTTTAATAAATGAATAAATTCTTGGTAAGAATTGGCTTTTATAATTGCTTTTTGAATTCTAGTATTCATTCCTTTATCTACAGTTTGAAATTGTTCTAAACGATTCCAATTAATGATAATTTGATATTTTAAATAAGGAAAATATTGTTCGTTTGTAAGAATTGGTGTTTTGATTGTATGCAAGGTATCATGAGGAACATATTTAGTAATATCTTTGTTATTTAATAATAAATTTCTAATACTTTCAGCACTTGTGATATGGTTTTCTGATAAACTATGATAATCATTGGTTCTTTGAATGGAAATTGGTGTAATATTTGCATTTTGCTTTATGATTTCGCGAATATATGAAAGAGCTAGAGTATCATTAGGAAGTTTAATTATTTTTCCAGTAATCTTTTCTAATGCATAAGATAGGGCAGTGGGATAATTTTTTCCTTCTTGCATTTTTTCTTTGATGAGTTGTTGATATTCAGGATGTTCGAGTTGTGTTTTGGCTAAATTTTGGAATAGTTCTATTTGATTTGTTTCACTTCCGAAAACAATTTTATCTACTTTTAATTCTTTTAATATTGAAATCGCACCATGTGCGAAATAATCGGCACTTTGACAGGCAAAAGGAAAAGGAAGTTCTATTACTAAATCACAGTGATGATTTAAAGATAGTTCTGTTTTCTGCCATTTATTTAAAATGCTTACTTCACCACGCTCTAAAAAATTACCACCTAAAACAATGATAATTGGATCGTTCGGAAATTGTTTTTTAATGGTTTCTAACAAATATAAATGACCATTATGTAATGGATTGAATTCTGCGATTACACCAATTGCCATAGTATCACCTCGGCTAATAATATAACATGTTTTTTATAATTTGTCATTTCTTCTTTTTTTTGTTATAATCTTTACCACTAAGGAGGAAACTATGAGTTCATTTTTAAAGCAATATGAAAAATTAGAACAACAAGAACAAACACAAATGAGAAATATTTCTTATTATTGTCATATGTTAAATCAGTTATATTTTGAACAAGAAAAGAATTATTTAAATTCATTATCTATTCAGCTTAGAACTACATTACTTGTTCAAAAAGAAATATTAGGATATCATTTTCCTCTTTATTTATTACATCATATCTTTCATTTACATACAATTCCATTGGAAAAATTAGACGATATTTTAAACTTTGTTGGTATTTCTTATTTTCAATTAAAAAATCATCAATTTTCATTTATGTATCAAAATCAATTTTATCAATTAATAGATTTTTCATTTTTTTCGTTATCAAAAAGTTTGCAAGAAAAATTACATGAAGATTCTATTGCTTTAAAAGAATTCCAATCTAAGTATCAAGCAAAGCGAAATTGTCATACTCTAGCTTCTATACTTTCAAAAGAAGTAGATGGTGAAGTATATATTGGGTATTTACAGTTTCCTCAAATGAAAATGTTACATTCCTGGTGTGTAAAAGAAAATACAGTATATGATACCATGTATCAATTTGTTCTTTCTTGGGATTTGTATGAAAAAATTACATCACCAATTGATATGATTGCAATTTCTAATAAAGATTTAAATCAAGAATATAAAAATGAAGATGGAATTGTTGTCCCATATCCTATTTATTTGTATTGTAATTATTTGAATGATATTGGTGAAAAGTAATTTGCAATTTTTATTACTTTTTAGTATAATGTGAAACGTGGGTGGTGAAATATGAATATTGATTTGACAAAATTGAAGAGTCATATTGTTTCAAGTGTTGAGTTTGATCAAGATATACAAATTCCAGAAGAGTTATTAAAACAATCTGATTTGTTAGCATTAAAACAAACTCATGTAACTGGAATGTTGTATTTGGATGCAATTGATGCCTATACTTTAAAGATGAAAATTAGTGGTATTATGGTGTTACCTTGTGCTGTTACATTAAAGCCAGTTGATGTACCATTTGATATTTCTGTTGATGATTCTTTAGAACATTTATATGAAGAAATGGATGAAAGATTAAAAAATATAGAAAATAGTATTGATATTTTACCAATTATATGGGAAAATATATTGATAGAAATTCCCATGAGAGTTGTAAGCGACGAAGCCAAAAATTTATCATTGCATGGTGATGGCTGGGAACTTATAACTGATGAGAAGCCAAAAAAAGTAATGAATCCTGAATTGGAGAAGTTAAAAGATTTACTATAAGAAAGAGGTGAATGGAAATGAAATTAGAAATTCAATTATTTGCAGTACCATTTAGAAAAACTAGTAAAACTAGAAAAAGAATGCGTCGTACACATTACAAAATTTCTGCAAATGAAATGACAACATGTCCAAAATGTGGAGCTACAATTAAACCTCATAGAGTTTGTAAAAATTGTGGAACTTATAAAGGAAAAGAAGTTGTAACAATGAATAAGGAAGAAGCTTAATGCTTCTTTTTTTCATTGAAAAAACATTTGTTTTATGATACGATATTGAAAGATAAGATAGGGGTGAAAACATGTTAAAGGATAAAAAAGGGTTTGCAGTTTCTGGTATTTTATATCCTCTTTTTATTATATTTATTGGTTTAATTATTGGGTTAGTAGGTACATATGTGAATCGTAAACTTTTGTTTGATCGAATGAAGCAAGATGTTTTAAGTGAAGTAGATTATGGAAAAAATATTTTAGAAGGAGGAATGCTATTATATTATAAAGGATCTGTAGAACCAATTGCAGTCGATGGTGTATTAAAGGTTCCTGATATGAGTGGAAATGGGAATCATGGTGAAATGGTGAACTTTAAATCAAATATGAGAAATGAAGGCGGAAAAATTGTATTTGATGGAACAAATAATTATGTAAAAGCCCCTAACGTATTAAATGGACGTTCTACGTTTACGATAGAAATGTTATATTTGCCAAAAAAACAAGGTGTTTCACAATATTATTTTGGATTAACTCCAAATCAATTTGGTTTACAGACAACAGATGCTAGTACACATAATTTTTATTATAATACTTCAAAAAATGTTTCAATTAATAATGGTGGTCATGGCATTAATCAATTAACTTATGTTGCTTATGTAGTAGAAAATGGAAAAGTAACTTCTTATATTGACGGTAAAAAAATTACAACATCTACTTTAAGTGGAGGATTAAATGTATCTGGTTCTTATTTAGGTTTAGGTGCAACAGGTACTGGTACTAATTTTGCTCAAATGGATTGTTTCTCATTTAGAATATATAGTTATGCTCTTAATGAAGATGAAATTTATCACAATTATCGTATTGATTATAATGAACTTACAAAAAATACAGTAGGTGATACAAGCCACAGTAATGGTAATTATGTGACTAATGGTTTAATGGTAGATTTAGATGGTGTTAATAACGCAGGCAATGGCAGTCATAACAGTAATACAAGTACAACAAAAAGTGTATGGAAAGACTCTAGTGGTAATCAAAATGATTGTACTTTATCTGGATTTAATTATTCTGCTAGTAGTGGTTGGAATGAAATTGGACTTACTTTCGATGGTGTAGATGATACTTGTATTTTAGATAATTTAAAACCAACCCAATTTACTATCTCACTGGCGTTAACCCCTTATTCATATAATAAAAGACATGTAGTTTTTACTAGATGGTTTGGATATACTGTAGAAATAAATGCTGATGGAACTGTATCGTTTGGAATGGAAGGAACTACGTCTGCTGAGTATTTAAAGACAACGAGTAAAGTTACTTTTGGTCAAGTAAATTATATTACTGTTACATTTGATGGAACTAAGATGTTAATTTATTTAAACGGGGTAAAAGCTGCAGAAAGAAATTCTACTTATTTAAATTATAAAACTCATAAAACAGATGATACAAGAATCAGTCATAATTCTTATGATGGACCATTTAAAGGAATTATGCATCATGTTATGATGTATGATAGAGCCTTAACACAATCTGAAGTGACACAAAATTATAATACAGATAAAAGTAGATATTAGTTTGTAATTTTTAAAATATGTGATATACTATTACTAGTTTTTGAAATGTGATGAAAAAGAGGAGTAAAATGTTTTCTTATAAAAGAGACTCTATGGTTGGTGAAAATAGAGATAAGAGATATTTGAAGGTAGCTTTGGAACAGATTATTTGAATGATAGTAGAATAAAACGTTTATCCGCGTTAAGGATTCAAGATAGTAGTTTACTATAAATTAAGGTGGTACCACGTGAAACACGTCCTTATTCAGGATGTGTTTTTTTATTATTTAGAAAGGATATCATATGGAAGAAGTCATCAACTTATTTGAGAATTATGTTCAAAAATTTGATTTATCTGATTTTGATTTAAAAAGAAAATATGATCATTCTTATCGGGTGATGAAATTGTCTGAAGAAATTGCTAAATCATTGAATTTAAGTGCTGATGAAATATTGCTTGCAAAAGTAATAGGTTTATTACATGATATTGGTAGATTTCATCAATTGGAAGTTACTAAAAGTTATGATGATAGTAAATTGGACCATGCCGATTATGGAGTTCAATATTTGCGTGAAAGTGGATTACTGAAACAAGCAAATCTTCCAAAAGAATGGCATTCTATTATTTTAACCGCAATTCAATTTCACAATAAATTTATGATTACCAAAGATTTAGATGAGCAGACCTTGTTATTTTCAAAAATAATTCGTGATGCAGATAAAATTGATATTATGAAATTAAGTTGTAATATGAATCAGAAAAAGTTGGGAAGTTTACATCAAAGGGTAATTGATGAGTTTTATGAAAATCATTCTATTCATGTAACTTCTAATCTTAGTTTTGCAGATTTTGTTTTAGTAAGATTAGCATTTTTATATGATTTAAATTTTAAAAAGAGTTTTTTATTAGTAAAAGAAATGAACTGGCTTGAAACATATTATCATTCATTAGGCGACTGTAAACAATTATTGCCATATTTTGAATGGATTCAAAAATATTTAGATAAAAAGATAAAGGAGGATTCTTATGTTAGATACAAAATATAATGCAAAAGAAGTAGAAAAGGGAAAATATAAAGTATGGAAAGAGAAAGGTTATTTTACAAGTGGAGATTTATCTAAAAAACCATATGCGATAGTAATTCCACCTCCTAATGTAACTGGTAAATTACATTTAGGTCATGCTTGGGATACAACTTTACAAGATATTTTAATTCGTTATAAAAGAATGGATGGTTATGATGCTTTATGGCTTCCAGGAATGGATCATGCTGGTATTGCAACGCAAGCAAAAGTAGATGCAAAGCTACGTGCGGAAGGAATTAATCCTCGTGAAATGGATCGTGAAGAATGGTTAGAACATGCTTGGAAATGGAAAAAAGATTATGCTTTAAATATTCATAATCAATGGGAAATGATGGGATTAAGTCTTGATTATACCAAAGAACGTTTTACTTTAGATGAAGGACTTAGTGATGCAGTAAAACATGTTTTTGTAACACTTTATAACAAAGGACTTATTTATCGTGGAGAACGAATTATTAACTGGGATCCAAAAGCTATGACAGCACTTTCTAATGAAGAAGTAATTTATAAAGATGTTGAAGGAGCTTTCTATCATTTGAAATATATGATTGAAGGAACAGATGAATATTTAGAGGTAGCAACAACAAGACCAGAAACTTTATTTGGTGATACTGCAGTAGCTGTTAATCCGGAAGATGATAGATATAAACATTTGATTGGTAAGTCAGTTGTATTACCTATTGTTAATAAATTAATTCCAATCATTGGAGATGAACATGCTGATATGGAATTTGGAACAGGGGTCGTTAAAATTACACCAGCACATGATCCAAATGATTTTGAAGTAGGAAATCGTCATCATTTAGAGCGTATTATTGTAATGAATCCTGATGCTACGATGAATGAGAATGCTTTGAAATATTGTGGTATGGATCGCTTTGAATGTCGTGAAGCATTGGTAAAAGATTTAAAAGAAATGGGAATTTTGATTTCGATTGAAAAAATGACCCATTCGGTTGGACATAGTGAAAGAACTGATGTCATGGTAGAACCATATTTATCAAAACAATGGTTTGTTAAAATGAGACCACTTGCAGATGCTGTATTAAAAAATCAAAAAAATCCTGAAACAAAAGTTAATTTTGTCCCAGAACGTTTTGAAAAAATAATGAATCATTGGATGGAAATTACATATGATTGGTGTATTTCACGCCAATTATGGTGGGGTCATAGAATACCTGCCTGGTATAAAGGTGATGAAATATATGTTGGTGTTGAAGCGCCAAAAGAAGATGGATGGGTACAGGATAAAGATGTGTTAGATACATGGTTTTCTAGTGCTTTATGGCCTTTTTCAACACTTGGTTGGCCAGAAGATACTGATTTATTAAAACGTTATTATCCAAATAATGTTTTAGTAACTGGTTATGATATTATTCCATTTTGGGTAAATCGTATGACATTCCAAGGATTAGAATTTACTGGTAAAAGACCTTTTAAAGATTGCTTAATTCACGGTTTGATTCGTGATAAAGAAGGAAGAAAGATGAGTAAATCTTTAGGAAATGGGGTAGATCCAATTGATGTGATTGATAAATATGGTGCAGATGCTCTTCGTTATTTCTTAGCGACAGCAACTGCTCCTGGTATGGATTTACGTTATGATGAAGAAAAGGTTGCATCAACATGGAATTTTATTAATAAACTTTGGAATGCTTCTCGTTTTGTTTTAATGAACTTAGATGGATTTACAAAAGAAGATATCGTGTTTGATGATTTAACAATTTCTGATAAATGGATTTTAACAAAGTTGGAAAAAACAATTCAAGTTGTTCGTAAACATATGGATAAATATGAATTCCATGTAGTTGGTAGTGAATTATATCGTTTTATTTGGGATGATTTTTGTGATTGGTATATTGAACTTACCAAAGGAGCTATGACAAACACAACAAAATCAGTGTTAGTAAAAGTATTAACAAGTATTTTAAAAATGTTACATCCATTTATGCCATATGTAACAGAAGAAATTTATTTAATGATGCCTATTCATGAAGAATCAATTATGATTAGTTCATATCCAGTTTATGAAGAAAGTTATATATTTGAACAAGAATCAAAACAAATGGAAGAAATGATAGATTTTATTACACGTGTTAGAACTTATAAATTAGAACAAAAAGTTCCAAAAGATGCAAAAGTATATTATAAAGGTTTAGAAAAAGACCTAGTATTTAAGTTATTGAAAGTTCAAAATACAGTAGATTGTTTAGATGAAAATATGAAAAAACAAATCATTCGTAGTAATTATGAACATTTTCAAATTGCATATTCATTTGATCAATCAAAAAATCAACAAGAATTAAAAGAAAAATTAGAAAAAGAATTATTACAATTAACTACTTCTATTGAAAGACGTAAAAAATTATTGTCTAATCAAGGATATGTGAGTCATGCACCTGAGTCAATTGTTAACAAAGAAAGAGAAAACTTACAATTAGAAGAGAAAAGAAAAGAAGAAGTAGAACAAAAAATTTCTGATTTAAAATAAAGTAAATGATTTTCATTTACTTTTTTTGTACATAAAACGATTTAATATTTCCATATTAATAAGGGTGATTGTATGTATAATAAAACGATATGGAAAGAAAATATAAAGCCATTATTAAATAATAAAAAAATAAAAAAACAGGTAGATGTATTAATTATTGGTGGAGGAATTGCAGGAATGACTGCTCTTTATCAATTATCTGAAACGAAGAAGAATATTTTATTAATTGATAAAGGGCGTATTGGTTTTGGTGTTAGTGCGAATACTACAGGAAAAATTACTTATTTACAAGATGAAATATATGAGCAAATTGAAAATATGTATCACTTTGAAATTGCTAAAAAATATTTGTATGCACAGTTAGAAGCAATCAATTTTTTAAAAAATGTAATCAAAAAAGAACAGATAGATTGTGATTTTCAAAGAGTAGATTCGTATGTTTTTGCAAATAAAAAAGAAGAGTTACCAAAAGTACAATATTTAAAAAATTTTTTAACTAAATGCCAGATAGAAGTAGAAGAAGGAACAAAAATACCCCTTTCTGTTCCTTGTTTTCAGTCATTAAAAATAACGAATAGTTATGTTTTTCATCCTGTAAAATATATTTATGGATTAGCACGAATTTGTTTATCAAGAGGAATGCAAATTAATGAAAATGTTAGGGCTTATGATATTGATAAAAAAGAAAATTTATATTTTGTGAAAACTAATTTAGGAATTATACAAGCAAAACAAGTATTAGTATGTACACATTATCCTTTTTTTGTAAAACCAGGTTGGATACCTTTTAAAACTCACTTAGAATCTTCTTATGTTTTAGCAACAAAAGTAAAAAAGCCAGAAAAATTTTCGGCAATTACAATTGCAAAACCCATTTCTTCTTTTCGTTATCATAGTGATGTTAACCATTATTTAATATTTGCTTCGATGAGTGATTTATTGACAAAATGTAAATCTTCTACAAATAATTTTAATCAGGCTAAATATAATTTTTCTTTATTTTGTTCGAATAATTCAGAATATCAGTGGGAAACCCATGATGTTATGACAAATGATCATTTACCATTCATAGGGCCTGTTTCTAAACAAAATAAAAATCTACTGATTGCAACTGGTTTTCAGAAATGGGGAATGACGAATGGAACTTTGTCAGGAATGATTCTTTCTGATTATGTATTAGAAAAAAATAATCAATATGCTAATTTATTTTTACCTTATCGTAATTTTTCTTTTAAACGATGTATGAATACTGTAAAAGATGGTTTTGAAGTTATGAAAGCGATGTTTTGCTCCTTTATCAAAAAACAAGAAAAACAGGTTAGAATAGAATATAAAAATGGAAAAAGAATCGGAATTTATACTGATAAATATGGTAAAGAACATTGTGTTTCTACTTTATGTCCTCATATGAAATGTCATTTATTATTTAATGAAATCGAATTAACATGGGATTGTCCATGTCATGGTTCTCGTTTTGATATTGATGGAAATTTAATTGAAGGACCTAGTGTTTTTGATATTCATGAAAATAGTGATGTCAAAAAGAAGTAAAATGAAATGGAAAATATTGACTATCAATAATGGCAATGATATGATGTTAGTGTAATAATAGGAGGAGGAAAAGAATATGAAAACAAATCAAAAAGGGTTTACATTAATTGAATTATTAGCAGTTATCGTAATTTTAGCCGTAATCGCACTTATCGCAACACCACTTATTATGGGAACAATTACAAAAGCTAAGAAAAATTCAGCAGTAGACTCAGCATATGGATATATGAAAGCCGTAGAACAAGCAATTGGAGAACATCAAGTAGATGATCCAACTGGAGAATTTGATGTTGCTGGAAAAACATTTACAACATCAGATAGTGGAACAACAATTACTACTACATCTTATCCAGATTTAGAAATTACTGTAAACTACAAAGGTAGTGCTCCAGCTGATGGAGGAACTTTAACTTATGATACAAACGGACGCGTAACAAGCGGAACATTAACAATTGGTGGATATACTGTAAAAGTTACAAATGATAAAGCAACTATTGCAACATCACCAACAGCATAATTTAGGAGGAAAAGAATATGAAAACAAATCAAAAAGGATTTACTTTAATTGAATTATTAGCAGTTATCGTAATTTTAGCGGTTATTGCACTTATCGCAACACCACTTATTATGGGAACAATTACAAAAGCTAAGAAAAATT
>ENA-ORNF01003139-ORNF01003139.1-human-gut-metagenome-genome-assembly--contig:-NODE-3139-length-11280-cov-2.774076_pt1 | contig 11280 bp, 9 predicted proteins | sample MGYA00242110_ERZ509012 | MGnify/ENA primary metagenome ERZ509012 (study PRJEB26280, sample SAMEA2338714) | human gut metagenome | biome: human gut; feature: human-associated habitat; material: faeces... | reverse complement strand
GGTGCCAGTATCGTGGCTGCCTGTCTTAACAGCTCCATTAAGGTGTTGATGCCAAGTGACATGTTCGCTGATTTTAATACAGCGGTCTTTTCGGATGCCTCCTGTACTTTCTTTAACTGCTCCTCAGACAGTCCTGTTGTGCAAAGTACCACCGGGATCTGTTTGTCTGCACTGTATACTAAAAGATCATCCACTGCTTTTGCATTGGAAAAATCAATGATCACGTCTGCTTTTACGTCGCAGACAGAAATATTTGGAAATACCGGATAATCATTGGCAATGCCATCGTACAGATCCACACCTGCTACGATCTCGATTTCCGGATCTTCTTTGCAAATTCCGGTGATGACCTGTCCCATCTTGCCGTTGCATCCATTCATAATTGCTTTTATCATATTGTCTCCATTCCTGCCACTTTCAGGCATCTTTTAAGCTCTTACCGGAAGTCCGTACTGTTTCATGGCTTCTGCTAATTTCTTTGCATTTTCCTCTGTCATCTCAGTTAATGGAGAACGCAGGGAACCTACCTCTTTTCCCAACAGATTTAATGCCTTTTTGACCGGGATCGGATTGACTTCGCTAAACAGTGCATCCACAAGCGGCTGTGCCTTTAACTGGATCTCCATTGCCTTTTTCGTATCGCCCTCAAAGAATGCCATGCACATCTCATGCACATCTTTTGGTGCAATGTTGGACCATACAGAGATCACACCGACTGCCCCGATGGACATTAACGGAACTACAATGCCGTCCTCTCCGGAATACAGATCAATCTTTCCATCGGTCAGGTACATAGTCTTTGCTGCCTGTGCCACATTTCCGGTTGCCTCTTTGATTGCTACGATATTTTCCACATCATGGTAGAGTTTTGCTGCTGTCTCCGGCAGAATGTTGCATCCGGTTCTTCCCGGTACGTTATACATGATGATCGGTAATTTTACGGAGTTCGCGATCTGTGTATAGTAATCGATCAGTCCGCCCTGAGTTGCTTTGTTATAATACGGGGTAACTGCCAGTAAACCATCCACACCTGCCGCCTCTGCCTCTTTTGACAGATGGACTGCCTCTCTGGTGCAGTTGGAACCGGTTCCTGCAACAACCGGAATACGGTGTTTTGTGAACTCGACGGCTGCGCGGATGACTGCCGCATGCTCTTCGGTGGTCAATGTAGAACTCTCACCGGTAGTTCCTGCAATAATGATACAGTCCGTTCCCTCGTTGATCTGATACTCGATCAGCTCCTCTAATTTGTCATAGTTTACTTCCTCGTTGTTTTTCATTGGTGTGACGATCGCAACACCTGCTCCTTTAAAAATAGACATCTGCATTTTCCTCCTACACAAAAAGCCGGCTCACAGCGAGCCGGCTTATTATCTGCAAACAATAGGTTTTAATAATCTCCGATAGCTCCCCATCTCATAAAAGATGACAGTCATAAGGTTCTTCACCTCATGCCCAAGGTATCTATCTGCAGAAGATAAATCCTTTCGGCGTGCTCCCCTTTTCTCTCCCTTCTCCTGCGCCTGCCACATCCGGGAAATGACTCATGAAGTACGCGACCTCTATCTAACTATGTATCTCTTTTCTATGAGAATAGCACTATCTATCTTCTCTGTCAATCCACATCCTCTAAAAAATCTACTTTACTGACGGAAACCTCATATGCCACCCTCTTTTCCGTCTCGGTCTCGGAAAGTTTCTTGACATATTCGCGGCTCTGGATACGTCCCCATACCTGCACATGACCGCCTACATCAAATCCGGATGCAAAACGGGCATTTCTACCCCAACAGATGCAAGGAATGTAGTCCGATTTTCCATAAGAACGGTTGACTGCGATCAGAAGGTCTGCGATCTCGCGTCCAAGCGGTGTCTTCCGGTAGATTGGCTCTTTACAGATATAACCGTCCAAAAAGATCTGATTACTCTTCATCTCCTCATCCATTTCCTCTAAAAACTCCAGTTCACGGACAAACACGGATAAAACGAGTCGATTCTTTTTCTCCTCGTGCCGGTTAAAAGAACGGAACTGCCCTGTCACATAGATGCTTCGTCCAATGAAGTTCTCATTGACATCGATAAGACGCTCCGAGATCATAAGCGGTATGTAATCCATATAGTTGCTCAGGCGATTCACTGCAACATCTACCATATAGAATCCCTCTCCATATACTTCGTGACTGAACCGGAAATCCGAAACGATCTCCCCGACTATCGATACCTGGTTGTTTTCAAAAATTTTATCTGCCATGAATTTTTCTCCCTTCCTCTAAGCCGCACGCCATCTGGTATGTTTTCGTATTTTCGTGCGGTCTGCCTGACACCATTGTTTTACCATGAATGACGGGCAGTATTTTCGTGCAACGTGTCGATAAGAAATCCAATGTATTAGGAGATTTTGTCGGATTTTTAATCTTGCGTATTTCTTCAAATATGATAAAATATATTGGTTGGTTTTTTCTATGTACCAGTCAATAGTACGTTAGTACTGGTCAAATAGTACTAAAAAAAACTTGTTTTGTCAAACTATTTATTATCAGTTTCACACAGGAAAGAGAGAGATTTCGCATATGAAAATGAAACGTGAAGACGTCCGTAACATCGCCATCATCGCACACGTCGATCATGGTAAAACCACTCTGGTCGATGAACTTTTAAAACAAAGCGGTGTATTCCGTGACAATCAGGAAGTTCAGGAGCGTGTTATGGACTCCAATGATATTGAAAGAGAACGTGGTATCACGATCCTTTCTAAAAATACTGCCATTACTTACAAGGGAACCAAGATCAATGTCATCGATACTCCTGGACATGCGGACTTCGGTGGAGAGGTTGAGCGTGTACTGAAAATGGTAAATGGTGTTGTGCTTGTTGTCGATGCCTTTGAAGGTGTTATGCCTCAGACCAAATTCGTTTTAATGAAAGCACTTGAGCTTTCTCTTCCGGTTATCGTCTGCCTGAATAAAGTAGACCGTCCGGAAGCAAGACCAAATGAAGTTGTAGATGAAGTATTAGAGTTATTCATGGATCTGGATGCTTCCGATGAGCAGCTTGACTGCCCATTCCTCTTTGCTTCTGCAAGAGACGGATATGCCGTTCGTGAGATCCACGATCTGGTCAACAACAAAAAAGATATGACCCCGCTGTTTGAGACCATCATCGATTACATCCCTGCACCGGAAGGTGATCCGGATGAAAATACACAGGTTCTGATCAGTACCATTGACTACAACGAATATGTTGGTCGTATCGGTATCGGTAAAGTCGACAATGGTGCCCTGCGCGTAAATCAGGAAGCTGTCGTTGTCAACCATCATGACCCGGACAAACGCGAAAAAGTCCGCATCACCAAACTCTATGAATTTGATGGTTTAAATAAAGTAGAAGTTGAGGAAGCAAAGATCGGTTCGATCGTAGCGATCTCCGGTATTGCAGATATCCACATCGGAGATACTATCTGTGCTCCGGAAAATCCGGTTGCTATCCCGTTCCAGAAGATTTCCGAGCCGACACTTTCCATGAACTTCATCGTAAACGACAGCCCGCTTGCAGGTCAGGAAGGTAAATTCGTTACTTCCCGTCACATCAGAGACCGTCTGTTCCGTGAGCTGAACACTGATGTTTCTCTTCGTGTGGAAGAGACCGAAAGCCCGGACTCTTATAAAGTATCCGGACGTGGAGAGCTTCATTTATCCGTTCTGATCGAGAACATGCGCCGTGAGGGATACGAATTTGCAGTCAGCAAGGCTGAAGTTTTATACCACACTGACGAAAACGGCAGGAAATTAGAGCCTATGGAGATTGCTTATGTTGATGTTCCGGATGAATTTACCGGTGCTGTCATCGAGAAATTAAGCCAGAGAAAAGGTGAGATGACAAACATGAAACCGATCACCGGAGGGTACACCAGATTAGAGTTTAATATCCCATCCCGCGGTCTTATCGGTTATCGTGGTGAGTTTATGACCGACACCAAGGGAAATGGTATCATCAATACGATCTTTAACGGCTATGCACCATACAAGGGAGAGATCGCTTACCGTAAACTTGGTTCCCTGATCGCATTCGAATCCGGAGAGTCTGTAACCTACGGTCTGTTCTCCGCACAGGATCGTGGTACCTTATTCATCGGACCTGGCGAAAAAGTTTATGCCGGAATGGTCATCGGTTCCTGTGCAAGAGCTGAGGATATCGAGTTAAACGTATGTAAGAAAAAACATCTTACCAATACACGTTCTTCTTCTGCTGATGAAGCACTGACACTGGTTCCGCCAAAAGTTTTAAGCTTAGAGCAGGCGCTTGACTTCATCGATGTCGATGAGCTTCTTGAGGTAACACCGGAGAGCCTTCGTATCCGTAAGCGTATCTTAGACCCAACCTTACGCAAACGTGCTAATATGAAAAAATAATCATTTTATTCTCATGAATCACAAAAAGATGATCCGCACTGTTATAGTTACGGATCATCTTTTTTGTTTTATGCTGGCAGGCTCATCTGGAAAATATAGCATATATCGTTTTCACGGCTCTTTTTCCATCCCTGCATCATAAAATGCACGGCTGTTCTTTCCGTTTTTCTTTACCTCATACATTGCATGATCCGCCGCCGCGATCACTTCTGTACTATTCTTTCCATCTTTCGGATACATCGCGATTCCAATACTCGATGCCAGATACTGCTCCCCACCGGCAATCTGATATGGTATTTTAAATGTATCTAAAATCTTCATTGCATAGGAATCTATCACTTCTGCCTGACCGCTTTGCACGATTGCAACAAATTCATCCCCCGCCAGCCGGTAAACCTCGAATACGTCATCCACCAGTGCTCCGGCACGCGCAGCCATTTCCTTAAGCACCGCATCCCCTTCGTTGTGTCCATAGACATCATTGATCCGTTTAAAATTATCCATATCGAACATGATCAGCCCAAACGGTTCTTTCTCCCTGATCCGGTACTGTAAATCTTCCATAAACACGCGCCGGTTCAAAAGCGCGGTCAGCGCATCATAGCGCGCCATAAAATTTAACTTTTTATTGAGTGAACTGATCGTGTCGTTCACTTTTCTTTTATGCATATTATCCCGGACAAGCCAGATGATAAACAAAACCATGATCCCACCGATCACAGATGTGATACGGATCACTTTTCCATACTGCTCCATAAAAGTTTCTTCGTGATTGATGATCTTTGCATCATCCGGTAACATGCTGCGCGAAATTCCAAAACGCTTCATAACCGTCTCATCAAAGCAATATGTCATCGGTGAATCTGTTATGACATCCATATTCTCACATGGTTCACCATTTAAAATTTTAAGAGCCATCTCCCCGGCGATCTCGCCCATCTCTTCATGGGAAACGATCTCACCTCCAAGCAGTCCTTTCCCCATACCTATCGATATACCGGAAAACATGGGAATATGTGCCCGGCTGCTCAGCATCTGGACAGACTCTGCCGATGCATAAACATTTCCATCCTTATCATTACTGCATAAAATATATAAAAGAATCGTACTCTCATCGAAAGATTCTACGCTCTTAATCAGATCTTTCTGTGAAAATTCTGATGCATTGATATCACTAAACTCCAGATCCGGAAATTCATCTTTGTAAGAATAAAATTCCTTTCTTGCACTAAGCCCGGTTACCGTATTGTCAACAATTGCAACAATATGTGCTGCTTCCGGATATATCTTTTTGGCAAGTGCTATGGTATTTCCATAAGTCTGATTTTCTATGATTCCTGTTACATTGGGATTGTAATCCATCGCCAGTGCTTTTGAAACATTATTGACCCCTTCAAAAACAATCGGCGTATTCCCAAAAATTTTCCGATATACAAGCACAAAATTATACGCCGCATCATCCCCCACTATGATCACGTCATAGGCTGGCACCTGGCTTAAATAATAACTCAGGCTCTTGTAAAATAAATGTACATTTTCCGCCGTATCAACATTTTTGGTATCCATAAACTTATAGTCTATGGTCACATCATCTCCCAACGACTTTTTGATTCCCTCAATCTGCTGTGGAATCGTCTCCCATGCATAGGAATAGGAACTGATGAACAGCACACGTCCTCTTCCTGTTTCTTTTGCATTGACCGGAAAACTCCCCCCTATACATAGCAGCACAAAAAGAATTACTGCTAAAATGCAGCCTTTTTCTACTTTATGATTTTTCATATGTGTCCCCCGATTTTTATGCAGCATAACTTTCATTCTGTATGTTTATATTTTAATTTCTTCAAACTATAATCTAAATTTTCCACCCAATTGTATAAAAAGTCAACATAATTCATCATTTTTTGTCACTTTTTTCCAATTTTTCTTTCTGTTTTTTCTCCCGCTGTAAATAATTTTCCTTCATATCAAAAGTCCTCTTCCACTCTTTCGTTCCTTTCACTTTGTGCACTTCGGAACGGTTTTTATATAAAAACCGTGTCAGATTATAACAGTCCACCCAAATCTCATGCCCACTCTCCCTCCACTCCTCATCAAAGATCAGTTCGAGTCCGTAATGAAGATGTACAGTATCTATATTGTTGACATTTTCTTTTGTACTGTAACCGGTGTGCCCCATATAGCCGATCACATCCCCTGCCGTCACAAGATCTCCCTCTTTTAATTTTGCCTGATATGGGTAATCCTGACGCAGATGCGCATAATAATAATATCGCTTTTTATCCGGACTGCGGATTCCAACACGCCAGCCTCCGTACTGATTCCAGCCCAGAGCCTCCACATATCCTGTTTCAATGCAAATCACAGGCGTACCGATCTGTCCCATCATATCATGTCCTAAATGCTGTCTTTTATATCCATAGCTTCTCGACACGCCAAAATCATCATAATCACTGTACGGAAATCCCTTTGCGATCGGGGAAAATGCTTTCAGTCCATATTTTTTCACATAGAGACCACCCTCACTCTCCTGTATCTCATACTCGCCGACCAGACCGCCAAGCACCGCCGAATATGCCTCCTTATAATAGGAAAAATACTTGAGCTTCTCTGCCGCCTCATCAAATGTCAGTTCTTTTTTCTTCACCTTTTCTGCTGCCTGATTCAGTTCCGACACTGCTGATGTACCAAACTCCCCTCCATTTTTAGCCGCCACATAGGAAAGCAGGTCGATCCAGTCAATATGTATCTCTTTTCCATATGTTTCCACATCATATTCATATGCCTTGCACAATGCCTCGTAGGATACATTAAAATCTACCCAGCGGATCGTCCCATCCGATGTTGCAGCGACCGCATTTTCTCCTGCTCCGGCTGTATTTTCCCATAAAATAAAAGCAGCCACAAGAAGGATGGCTCCCTCTAAAATAATGGCTGCTCTTACTCTCTGACACCAGGTTTTCTTTCCGATCGACGTCATATGCATGATGATCATCCTCCCCCGCCATTCTTTTTCATTATATGAATACAGCAGGAGGAATATCATATTTTTCGTTATAACATATCTTTATTTTTACGACAGATTCCAAAAATCATTCCTGATATTTCATTCTTCTTTTTCCTGGCACGCACTGCACATTCCATACAAAATTGAATTCTTACACTGCAGCCGGAATCCGTGATCTTTTAAAATATGTTCCGAGATTTCGTCCATAAATTCACACTCCAGATGGATGATCTTTCCGCATTTTACACACTGTAAATGAAGATGTTCCTCACAGTGATGCCCCAGTTCTACGTACTGGTATACTGCCTGATTCCCTTTTTCAGCAACATATTTGATCACCGTGCCGTCCTTTGCCAGTTTATCTAAATAGCGGTAAATGGTGGTGATGTTTACCTCGCAGTCCTGCGTCCTCAGATAATGGTCGATATCTGCTACCGCCACTGTCCGGTCACTGTTTTTCTTTAAAAATTCCAATATTTTTTTACGGCTGATCGTCGCATAACCACTTCCCGGCATTCTTCCTCGTACCTTCCTGTTTTCTCAATTTTATAATGTTACGGTGCAAACGCATAACATACTTTGATTGCTCACTGACTTATCATTAAAACACAATCCCGCATGCTCTTATGACAATGCCCCAGAATACACCAAGTGCATACAACGCTGCGACGATTCCAAGGTTCTGCTTCCAGTCACGGTTTAAACGGAATAATACCAGAAGTCCGACACCGGCATTGACTAACAGTCCAGACATCATAGCACCCGCTCCGATAATGCCGCTTAAATAAAGTTCTGTAATCACAACCGAAGATGCACAGTTCGGGATCAGTCCGACTAACGCTGCGACAGCTTCACCCGCGAGCGGCATCACTGTAAAAAATCCTGCCAGTGTATCTTCCCCGATAATTCCTATCACAACATTCAAAAGGAAAGAAATGATCAAAATATACAAAAAAATCTTTAATGTGTGCTTCAGTGCAGAAAGTAAAATTCCATCCTCACAGCTGCAGTGTTCTTCCTCACAGACCACATGGATGTCCATTTCTTTTTCATGCTTTTTCATCACACCTACATATAAAAACTCCACCACAAGACCGGAAATCATAGCGATCACTACTTTGGCAGCAAGGATCTTAACGATCACTGCCGGCGCTACTGCCTCTGAAATCATGATCGGGAGCATCTCATCGGAGGTCGACAGAAAAATCGCAAGCAGTGTTCCGACTGTGATCACACGCCCTGCATAAAGGCTTGATGCTGCGGCAGAAAAACCACACTGCGGTATCACTCCAAGCAACGCGCCCCATACTGGTCCGCTTTTTCCGGCATTTCTGATCCGGTTTTTTGTCTTTCCTCCGGTTTTATGCTCTAATGTCTCCATCAGAAGATATGTTACAAACAAAAAAGGCAGTAATTTTACACTGTCTAATAAAGTATCTAAAATAATATCTAACATATGGCACTCCATTCCTGCAATTATTTTGCAATCGTTTTGCATTTGCAACTTGTTTGCATTTTTATTATACGCAGAAATATCTGAATGTCAAGAAAATTTTCGTATTAACATTTGAATATTGTTATTTAGAAATTAATTGTGCTGTGAACCAAAATAATGCCGGTAAAAAAGAATTGCAAGCACCGCCGTCAGAAAATCTGAAACTGCCTGCGCTGCCAATACTCCGGTATAGCCTGCCAGATGGGATGCAGTCAATATCACAACAGCAAAGATAAGTCCCTGTCTGCTGACCGACAGCCAGAACGCTCCCCATGCCTTTCCGGCAGACTGGAATGTACAGGTCGTCACAAGAACAATCGCTACAAATAACATTCCCATCTGCTGGTATTTAAGCATTTCCACGCCAGAATTTACAATCTGTGCATCATCCATAAATACCCGTATCAGCGGTTTTGCTGCAAGTGACAGGGCTGCGGCAAGGATCACGGCAAGACTGCACTCAAATTTATAACAGAATGCCAGAATTTCTTTTAACCGTTTCTTATTATCTGCTCCATAATTGTACCCAATGAGCGGCTGCGCACCAAATGCAAATCCAACTAATACCAGCACAGCGATCATATTTACTTTCATAACGATTCCCATTGCAGCCACTTTTTCATTGCCGTAAGGCAGTAAAAAACGGTTTGTCAGTGCCATTCCAAAACTCTGCATCAGATTTGTGATCGATGCAGGGATTCCGATGGCAAAAATCGGCTTCAGTTCATCAGCCGAAATATAAAATTCCACAGGGTTTACAGACAATTTCTGGCTTCGTTTCAGTAAAAACCACAGAAAATAAAGATCTGCACATATATATCCGATGACCGTTGCGATTGCAGCTCCTGCTGCCCCAAATCCAAGCAGAGAAATAAATACCGGGTCTAACACCATATTCACAACTGCACCCAATATCGTTCCTACCATAGACGCCTTCGCAAAGCCTTCCGTACGGAGCAGGTTTGATGGTGTAAAGGATAAAATAATAAACGGTGCTCCGATCACAATACCCGTATAATATGCAGACGCATAACACAATGTATCTTCATCTGCTCCCAGCATATGGAGAATTGGCATGCGAAAAGCCAGCATTATGATAATCACCAGAATACCACATAAAATTGCAGCATAAAAACAGAATACGCTCATCCTTCTTCCGTCGTCATCCTGTTTTTTCCCAAACATTCTTGAAATAACAGAGCTTCCTCCAAGTCCAAAGATATCTCCCAGTGCGATCATCAGCGTAAAAACCGGTGCTCCAAGTGATACACCCGCCACAAGATCAGTATTTCCTGTCCCTGCAATAAAATAAGTATCCACCATATTATAGATCAGCGATATCACCATGCTGAGCACTACCGGAAGTGCCATTGTAAAATAAGCCTTAGATACCGGTGCTTTTTCAAAAATTTCGTTTTCTTTCATTTTTCTGTTATCTGCCCTATTTTTAGATATCATCTAAGGATTCTTTGATCTTATCCATGAATCCCTTTTTCTTTTTCGGCTTTTCTGCTGTTCCTGCGCTCTCTGCCGACTTGTTTAAAGTATTACCTGTCGCCTCATCAAATTTACGCAGTGCGTCTTTTGCTTCTGCATTTAAAGATGTCGGAACCTGTACCACCAAAGTTACGTAATGATCACCACGCACAGCTTTATTACGAAGAGAAGGCACACCTTTTCCTTTCAGACGTATTCTCGTATCTGTCTGAGTACCTGCTTTCACTTCGTATAAAACATCACCATCCACCGTATTAATGCGAACTTCTCCGCCTAATGCCGCCTGTGCAAAGGAAATCGGTACCGTAGAATAGATATTCATATCCTGGCGCTGGAAGATCGGATGACGAGATACTACTACCTCTACTAACAGATCTCCACGCGGTCCGCCATTGATGCCAGGTTCACCTTTTTCACGGATTCTGACACTCTGTCCATTGTCAATTCCGGCAGGTATCGATACCTGAATTTTCTTTTTACTTGAAATGTATCCTGTTCCACGGCAATCAGGACATTTATCCTTGATCAGCCGCCACAGTCCGGACAGGTCTGCACATTCTGTACTGTCCCAAAGAAAGACTGCTGGGTAAATACGACTTTACCTTTACCACCACATTTCGGACAGGTCTCTGGTGTGGTTCCCGGTTTTGCACCGGTACCATGACACTTCTGGCACTCATCCTTTAAGACCATCTCGATCTCTTTCTCACAGCCAAATACAGCTTCCTCAAATGTAATACGGACACTGGTGCGCAGATTCTGTCCTTTCATCGGACCATCGTTGCCACGTCTTCTGGATCCGCCGCCAAAGAAATCTCCAAAAATATCTCCAAAGATATCTCCCATATCCATACCGGAGAAATCAAATCCGC
>ENA-ORNF01003135-ORNF01003135.1-human-gut-metagenome-genome-assembly--contig:-NODE-3135-length-11298-cov-2.524771_pt1 | contig 11298 bp, 9 predicted proteins | sample MGYA00242110_ERZ509012 | MGnify/ENA primary metagenome ERZ509012 (study PRJEB26280, sample SAMEA2338714) | human gut metagenome | biome: human gut; feature: human-associated habitat; material: faeces... | reverse complement strand
TACTGGGCTTTCCAGAAGCTGGGTCAGTACTACCATGTGGGCGATCTGTTCATGATCATCTACGCCCTGTGCAACGTCATCAGCCAGCTCGCCGTGCTGATTTTGAGCATCGACGCACCCCTGCGTATGCTGCTGGATAACGAGCACACCAAGCAGTTCATCCCGCAGGCTCTGCACAAGGTCAACGCCCACGGCGTGCACAGCAACGGCATCAAGATGGTGGCTGTGCTGTCCGGCTCCATCATTCTGGCACAGTCCTTCGTGCCCGGTGCTGCCGCCGTTCTGCGCCAGCTGACCAAGCTGAACTCTGTGTGTATGCCCATGCGCTACCTGTGGGTGTTTGCCGCCTACATCGCCCTGCGTAACGCCTACGATACCATCCCTGCCGAGTACCGCTTTGTCAAGAATCAGGCCGTGGCCAAGTTCTTCGGCGGCTGGTGCTTTGCCGTTACCGCCGTGTGCTGCGTGCTGGGTATGTATGATAAGGACCCCTTCACCTTTGCACTGAACGTCATCACCCCCGTGGTGCTGACCGTGCTGGGATTCATTCTGCCCGCTCTTGCAAAGCGCGAGCAGACCGCTGCCAAAAAGTAACCTGAATATGCTTATAGCAATTCAACTTTTTAATGCAACGGCAACAGCGTTGAATTGCATGGCGCAAATATGCTGTTTGAATGTTGCACTGATTTCTTGACTTGCGAAAAACGAAAGGAGCAAACCTTCCATGTTTCAAGGCCTTGGGCCGCTGCTCAACCTTTTGGGCGGCGGCAGCTTGACTAAGCTGCTTCTTTTTTTACTGAAGGGGCTGTTCGGCTGAAACGGACGGTCTGAAAGGAGAATACCATGCTGATCGTATTGGAGCATCTGCTGGGTCGGATCAACCTGCCCGGTATGTGGTGGATCATCGCAGAGCGCTGGCTGTGAGGTGACACCCCGCAAAGCCGCTGCACTTTTTGTGCAGCGGCTTTTTTGCTGCGCGGAACGATTTCACTAGGCTCGCCCTTGTAACTTTTTCTGATACATTTTACTTGCCACCCCACTGGCAAAATTGGCAAAAAATGCTTGCATCTAGGCGGTTTTGATGATAAAATTACACTGTTGCAGTACGCCCAAAATCGGGGCATCATAGGAAGGTAAATTTGAATGAATTTCTTCCATTTAGGTACTTCCGTAAGCGCTAATTCCATTTGGATCGGTTGTGGTATTGAATCAATACCAAGAATAAACCCTTCAAGCATAATGGGTAAAGCGACTAAATAAGCGATGAAATAAGGGCCTCTTTTACTTCCTACAAGAAGAAACATATAAACCGCTAAAGCGACCACAGGTATGCTCTTCATGATAACCAAAATCGGCTGAAAGAAGCCATAGGTCCATTGCTTTAAATAATATAAATAAGATATGAGCAAGGAACTAATAATGGCAAGTATTAAAACAAATAAAACTCTTAAAAAGGTATAAATGAAAGATAAACCTTCATATTGATGGGTAAAGATATAACCAATTTGCTGAAATACTTGTTTTAATGAAGGATAGATTTGGCTATCGTTCGCTTTAGATGATATAAGAATAAAGAGTCCAATAATAAAGACAAAGGATATGCAAGAAGCTAGCCAAGATTTTCTTCTACTTTGTAATGTAGAAGTCTTCATCTGGTAACTTGCCTCCTACGGCTTTATCTAAACCTAAGTCAATCATGGCTTGATAATAACCTTTAACATAGGTAAATTCGTCTTCGACTACTTTATAACCACAATTTGGAATGGCTTTTTTGAGTAATGCTTCTTTCATATCTAATAATTGAGCTGCATTTTTGGCGGTATTTTCAACATTTTCGTTGATCGTGTTATATTGTTCATCAATCGCTGTTAATGTGTCTTTAATTTGATTTAAGCTATCATTTTTCACGAAAATACCACTTTGAGGATACGTTTCTAAGTTGGTTGCGTCTTTCCAGAAAGTGCTTAATGATGTAACAAATAAATCGATATCATTAGGAGTTAAGCTAGAAACGTTGGGTTGAGCGGAAATAACAATGTCGGCTTGGTTGGTGTTAAACATACTTAAAGCGGAGACAACATTATCGGTGTAAGTAATCTTATCTTTAGCAAAATTAGCGTGATTGAAGATGGTTTCTAAGACGATTTGTGGGGTACTTCCCTTACCAAAGGATGTGATATCCTTGTCTTTTAGGTCTTCAATAGAGTCAATTTTGGTACGAGATACAACATAAAGATTATCCCAAACAATTGTACGATATAAGCGATAAGTAGTATTTCCACTGTTATAGCGCATAGCGCCTAAGTTAATCGGAGCGACGATAATATCTTTGGTTCCTCCAGCAAATGCGGCAACTAAAGCATCAGGACCGGCGACGAGTTCGACATCATCTTGATGATTGATAGCGTAATTGGCAATCGCAATCGCTGGTGTTCCTTTAGGCGAGATAATTGTCGCATTTTTTTGTTCTATTGTGCTAGAAGAACTTGTAGGAAGCTCTGTTGTATTGGATGTGCTTGGCTTTTCACCATTTTGACACCCCGTTAAGCAAAGGGCTAATAATAAGAATGTAAATAAGTTTTTTTTCATAAATTTCACCTCGGTGTTTATTATATGCTATAATAAAAAATGATACTGTGATAATTATCACAAAAAGGAGCAAAAAAGATGGATAAAATTCAAGGTTTACTCTTTTCTTTAAAAGACGAAGAAAGAAAATTATTTATGATTCATGAATATAACAACAAAACATTTTTACATCATATGGGAGATACTTGTAATACCGTGAGTTTTATTATCCAAGGTAGTATCGTTATGACGAAGACCGATGAAGATGGAAATGAAAGTGTTTTTAATCTTTTTCATGCGCCTTCAATATTTGGAAATAACTTGATTTTTTCCTCTTCTCCTCTTTATTTAAGTGATATTATGACACTAGGACCTGTGGTTCTTTATGAAATTACCAAAGAAGATTTATTCGCTTTATTAAGAAATAATGCGGAATTTTTCTCAATTTATATGTCGATTATCGCGGATAAGACTATTACTCTTACCAAACGTTATAACATTCTTTCTATTCAAAATCTAACCAAACGCATGAAAGCCTTTTTAGAATGGAAATGGAAAGAAAATCAAAAAGGTTATGTTATTTCTTCTATCACTTCTTTTGCGAAAGAACTATGTATTCCACGTGAAACGGCATCTCGCTTGATTTCTAAGCTCCAAAGCGAAGGATATTTGACCTATACGAATAAATGCTTAGCCAAAAGAAAAAGCGCCGCAAACGGGCGCTTTTAGGCTTTTATTTTAATAAGTCTTCAATCACGGTACCAATCATCGAAGGATCTTTGGTTAAACCAAAGTTTTCTAAGATGGTTGCTCCGATATCAGCGAAAGAATTCCGTTCATCTAACATATGCCCTTCTTTAAATAACTTTGAATAACATAATAATGGAACGTGTTCACGGGTGTGATCCGTTCCGGTGTGGGTTGGATCATTTCCATGGTCCGCAGTGACTAAAACTAAATCGTCATCATGAATAACTTCGAGGAGTTCTTTTAATTTGACATCGAATTCTTCAAAGCAGTGACCATAACCAATGGGGTTACGACGGTGACCATATTCACTATCGAATTCGACTAAGTTGACGAAGCAAATTCCTTCATAATCTTTGTTTTTGGCTTCTTCAATGGTTTTATTCATGCCGTCCACGTTAGAAACCGTCTTTTGGGTACGGGTAGCACCTGCGCCATTAAAGATATCATAAATCTTACCAATACAAGAAACTTCATAGCCATGCTCTTTTAAGATATCCATCGCGGTAATTCCGGATGGAGATAAGGCGTAATCATGGCGATTAGAGGTTCTTTTAAAGGAAGTCGCGTCTTTTCCTATAAAAGGACGAGCGATAACACGGCCTACTAAATATTCAGGGCGCATACAAATTTCACGAGCAATTTCACAGCAGCGATATAATTCTTTAACGCCAGTCACTTCTTCATGAGCGGCAATTTGAAGCACGCTATCGGCGGAAGTATAAACGATTAAAGAGTTTTCTTTCATTTGCTCTTCTCCGAGTTTCACTAAGATTTCGGTACCACTAGAAGCGTAGTTACCAATGACCTTATGCCCCGTTTTTTCTTCTAATTCATCAATTAAAGCTTGGGGGAAACCATGGTCCGTAAAGGTTTGGAACGGTTTGGTTGTTAAAATTCCCATCATTTCCCAGTGGCCTGTCATCGTATCTTTTCCGTTACTCGCTTCATTTAAGATCATCGAATAAGCTTGGGGGTGAGATACAACCTTCGTACCAACCACAGGTCCTAAATCACGAATGCCTAAGGATTCAAGGGTGGGAATATTGAGTCCACCACAGCGAATAGAGGTATGTACAAAGGTATTCGTCCCGGCGTCATGGAATTTAGCGGCATCTTTCATCGCACCAATGCCAGCGGAATCCATTACGATAATAAATATTCTTTTGAATTTTTTCATAAACTCTCCTCTTTTCTATACATAATATACACTATTTCCGTTTGGTATACAAATCATAAGCGCTGACGATTCGACGCGTGGAAATGTTGGTATAAATCTGCGTCGTAGCGATATTGGCATGCCCTAACATCTCTTGTACCGCTCTTAAATCGGCACCATTTTCTAATAAATGGGTGGCAAAGCAGTGACGTAAGGTGTGGGGAGAAATAGAAACCTGAATACCCACTTGTTTTGCGTATTTCTTCACTTGTTGAAAGAAATATTGGCGGGTTAAAGGTTTACCATTTCGATTTAAGAAGACATACTTGCTTTTGGCGCCTGGATTACGGCTTCTTACTTCTACCATGTATTTTTCCACGTATTCACTAGCGAAATCCCCCATGGGTACGATGCGTTCTTTATGCCCTTTTCCGATAATTCTTACTAAACCATTATCGAAATTAATACCCGAGCGATCTAAAGATAAAAGTTCCGATACGCGTAGACCTGAAGCATACATGAGTTCTAGCATTGCCTTATCTCGCATGCCTGCATCAGTAGAGGTATCCGGTGCTTCTAATAAAGCATCCACTTCTTCTAAAGAAAGACAGGTAGGTAAATGAATGCCTTTTTTTGGCGCAGGAATTTCTGGGATTTTTCCAATAAAGAGATTTTCACCTTGTAAGAAGATATAGAAGTTCCTTAAGGTTGAAACTCTTCTCGTAATGGTTGTTGGCATTTTTCCTTCTATGCTTTGCTCTCTAACAAATTGAAGAAGATAGTCACTTTGAAGATTTTTCGTATCTTCAATTTGCTTTTCTTTTAAAAACGTAAAAAACAACTTGAGATCATCAAGATAGTTGCCAATCGTAATGGGAGTCAGCCCTTTTTCAACGTATAAATATTGAACATATAGGTCTTTTGCATCTTCAAGTTTCATTTTTAAAACCACCTAATTTCTACTAATTGTTTACTAAATATTTACTTTTTGTCACTTTTTACTTCGGAAGCCCGTTTAAACATCGGTGTTTCCAATTTTCGATTTAATTCTTGAATGAGGAGCTTGGTTGCACTTTCCTCTTCGTGTTTTTGATAATTAAATAAGCTCATTTGCACAACGATATCCTCTTCATCTTGAAGGTTTTGTAAGGTAACTCCGGCTAGACGAATGGGCTCTCCTTGATAATGTTTATCAAATAATTTCATGACATAGAGAAAGACAGTTTGGAAGTCATTCGCGGGTTCACTCATCTTCATCGAGCGGTTTCTTACGTGGAAATCACTATACTTTAAAACGATTTGTACGGTATTTCCTTTCTTTCTTTTTCTTTTCGCTTCTTCCGTTACTTCTTTGGTTAGATCTAAAAGAAGCTTTTTAATTTCTTCATAGTCTTCAGTATCTTCTAAGAATGTTGAAGAATGACCAATAGATTTAGGATCCCATGGTTCGGTTTCAACATGGTCATCGCCTTTTCCTATAGCCCAGTCTTTTAAAACATAATAGAACTTACCTAAGGTTTTCTTCACTTCATAAGAGTCATCTTTAGCTAAATCACCAATGGTATGAATGCCGAGTTGATGTAAGCGAGGCGCGTTTTTCTTACCAATTCCATACATATCATCAATCGGTAAAGGAAAAATAATCTTCGGTACATCTCTTCTACGGATAATGGTTAGACCATTCGGCTTTTTATAATCGGAACCCATTTTTGCTAAGAATTTGGTGGGCCCTATACCAATAGAACAATATAAACCAGTGGTTTTTAGTAATTCTTCTTGGAAGGTAAGAAAATAAACACGGACATCGGGTACACCTTTTAATTCTTCGGTCATATCAACATAACATTCATCGACCGAAGCTTTTTCTATGGTAACCGCGTATTTTCTTACAAAACGCATGAATTCTTCAGATTTTTCATGGTAAAAAGCAAAATCACTAGGCAATAAAATCAGTTTTGGGCATTGTCTTTTTGCCATATAAGTAGGCATCGCGGAATGAACACCATATTTTCGTGCTTCATAGTTAGCGGTCGATATAATGCCTCTTCTTCCTTCTCCGCCTACTGCAATAGGAAGATGCTCTAAAGCGGGGTTTTTAATTTCTTCACAACGAGCAAAGAAACAATTTAAGTCAATATGAACAATAATACGGCTCATTTCACTCACCCCTCTTTTCTTTATTATAGCATAGAAAAAGAGGAATTTTCTTGATTCCTCTTTCTAAAACTACATCATGATGGTTTTCTTTTGCTGAATGGATAAATAGTCTGCCATCATCGCAATAAATTCGGAATTCGTAGGTTTCGCCTTACTTGCCGAAATAGTATAACCAAAGATTTCGTCGATTGTATCGATGTTACCTCTTGTCCATGCGACCTCAATAGCGTGACGAATCGCTCTTTCTACTCTTGATCCTGTAGTTTTATAGCGTTTGGCAATTTCAGGATAAAGTAATTTTGTGATTCGTCCAATGTAATCTGGATTATGAAATGTTTGTAAAATACCAGTCCTTAAATAGGTATAGCCTTTAATGTGGGCAGGAATGCCGACTTCATGTAATAAATTGGTGATTTGGGATTCGACGTCTTTCTCTTTTTTCTTGATAGAATAATCACTTTCTTCTGGATGAACCATAGAAGAAATACTTTCAATAAGAGAGTTCGTATTTAATGGTTTCATTAAGAACATTTCGCTACCTAAATTCGCCACCATACCAAGTACTCTTTCATTCACTAAAGCGCTCATCACAATAATATGCTGAACTTGCACCTCTTTCTTCTCTCTTATTTTTCTTAGTAAATGGAAACCATCTACCTTCGGCATGATTAAATCCGTAATTAAAACATCGATTTTCCCTAATAACTTCAACTTTTGATATGCTTCATCACCATTAGAAGCGGAATCAATAACATACATATTGGACTGCATACTTACTGCTGAGGTTACTAAACTGATTGTTTCTGGGTTATCATCTACAACGAAAACCTTGATTTTCTCCATTATATCTCCTCCTTATAAATCAGTCGAGTTATTTACTTATGACTCAATTATAAGGGCTTACATTGTATGATTTCGTCGAATTTTGCTCCTTTTCAATGAAAAGTGTTCTTTTTCATTCCTTTATGGAAGAAACTAGCGTTTTTTGCATTTAATTTGTAAATGAAGTAGATGTAGAAGCAAGTCTTTCGGCTTCTTCCCACATCCATTCCATATAAATTCCGTAACCATATTGCACTTTATCCACTAAAACGTGCGTAACAGCGCCAATCAGTTTTCCATTTTGTAAGATTGGACTACCAGACATTCCCGCAACAATACCACCCGCTTTTTCTAAAAGCGTTTGATCAACGACTTTAAAGGTAATTCCTTTAATATCACTCACGTCTTGTTTCTTTAATTGCGTAATCTCAATGTTATAGCGCATGACGTTTTGTCCTTCGGTTACCGTATAGATTTCCGCAGAACCTAATTCTACTTCATCATGTTTTGCTAAAGGAACAGGCTTTTTATTATTGGGCAAATCTTCATATTGTCCATATATACCAATGGAAGTGTTCTCTAAAACCGTTCCTAAGGTTTCATGATTAGAAAAGGTAGCGACTTTTTCACCGGGATTTCCATTCGTAGATTTATTAATCCCTTTTACATTGGAGACGTAAATCGCGCCAGATTTCACTTCTACCATGGTTCCTGAGTCGTTATCAATAATCGCATGGCCTAAAGCACCATAAATTTTGGTATCGGGGTCATAAAAAGAAACGGTACCAATCCCGATAAGTCTTTCTTTAATATATAGACCCGTTCGATACCGATTATCTTCTTTAATAATCCGTAATTTTCGAGTGATCGAGTTCTCTTTTCTTTTTAAACGAATCCTCACTTCCTCCTTTTCATCGACATATTTTTGAAAATGAGTAGAAAAATCTTCTAAAGACGAAATGGCATTTCCTTCCATTTCATAGAGTAAATCACCACGTTTAATATCACTATCGCGTGAAGGATTATAAATGGTATAACCGCTTTTCACGTCATAGGTTCCTGAGATAATTAAGCCATCGGGACGAATTTCAATACCGACGTTTTCTCCGCCTGGCACTAAATCTTTCGCATAGGCTTTCGCTATTTGATTACCAGCACATAAGCAGGCTACCAAAGATAAAAAAAGCAATCGTATTTTCATAAACTTCTCCTTTCAACAGTAGTGTTAGGTCGTTTTTACGATTGCTATTTGTTAAATATAGGTAATTAAAAAAGGTAATTTATGCCTGATGGGCTTCTTTCATGAGTTCCTTAGCTAAAACTTTAGAACTATCGGTGATTTCTTCTCCGGAAATCATTTTGGCAATTTCTTCTATTCTTTCTTTTTCATTTAAAAGACGAATGGAAGATTTTGTCACATCGTTTTCTACGTGCTTTTCAACGTAATAATGGTGATCACTGGCCGCGGCGACCTGTGGTAAATGGGAAATTGCTATCACTTGAATCCAAGAAGACATTTGGCGCATCTTTTTAGCGACATGCATGGCCACTCTTCCTGAAACACCAGTATCGATTTCATCGAAAATGATGGTTTCTAGGGTGCCTAGCTTACAAAATACTGCTTTTAAGGCTAACATTACGCGGGACGTTTCTCCGCCGCTAGCGACCATTTTTAATGGCATTAATGGCGTACCTTTATTCGTTGATAATAAGAAGCGTACGCGGTCTAATCCGTCGATACTAGGTTCTTTATCAAGGATTTCTACTTTAAATGAAGCATTTTCTAAGGCTAAATCAAGTAATTCAGAAGCAATTTCTTTTTCTAGTTCATGTGCTTTTTGTTTTCTAAAGTCTTTTAAAGCTTGACCTAGACGTAAAACTTCTTGATAAGCGGCTTGTGTTTTCTTTTTTTGTTCATGATAAAGCGTATCAAAATGTTCGGCTTGATAGAGTTTTTCTTCTAATTCTTGCTTTTTGGTTAATAAACCTTCTTCATCGGTTTGATATTTCTTTACAAGACGTTTTAAGAAATAAAGACGGTCATCGATGAATTCTAAACGATTTTCTCCGCCTTGTAAGCTATCCACTTCTTGCGTGACATTGGATTGAATGTCTTCTAAAGCGTAATAAATATCACCGATTTGTTCGCTGAATTTTAAGAAAGTTGTGTCACCACTCCGCTCTAACTCTTTTTTGGCAAGATAAAGCTGCGTTAAGGCACCACTTTCTCCTTCGATGAGTTCCTCAAAGTGATTGGCGCTTTCTAAAATCTTTTGTAAAGAAAGCAGACGATTTCTTTCTTCTTCAAGTTGATTCATTTCTCCCACTTCAATATTCGCGTCTTCTAATTCTTTCATTTGTTCTTGAATTTCTTCTATTTCTTCATTCGTTAGACAGGTTTTTTGGAAGTTTTCTTCTTTTTCCTTCTCTTTTAAATATTCTTGATAAGCGATTTGATAGGTATCTAAAGGTTGATGATGGTGAGCAAAGGCATCAAGAAGATCTAAATGATTCTTTTCATCTAATAAAAGAAGGTTTTGGTTTTGCGAATGGATATCAATTAAAGAAAGCATCATTTCTTTGGCTTTACTGATGGGGAAAATTACCCCATTCACGCGTAAGCTACTTCTACCATTACTATCGAGAATACGAGTAATGTTTAAATGGGCATCGGGAATAATATCTTCTCCATATGTTTCTTGGAAATGATGAAGTAAAGCTTCTTTTTGAATTTCAAATTCCCCTTCAATTTGGGCTTTTAAAGCACCCACACGAATCTTTTCAAAGGAACTACGTTCGCCTAGAAGTAAAGAAAGTGCGTCGATGAGAATAGATTTACCTGCGCCAGTTTCACCCGTAAGAATACTCATATCCTTGGTAAATTGAACGTCAAGATCTTCAATAATGGCAAAATTATGAATAGATAAAGACACTAACATACTTTCTCCTCCTTCTTTAATAGTTCAATCAACGAAGCAACATCTAATCCAAAAGCCTTTAATTGCTCTTTTTGGGTTGCTTGTTTCACAAATTGGTCAGGAATGGCTTTTATAATGATTTTTCCTTGATATCCTAAAAGGAATAAGCGTTGCATGACTTGATTAACCCACCCATAAGCCGTGCTATAGGGAGAATATAAAACGATGGTTGAATAATCTAAAACATTTTTTAAAGCATGTTCATCCATTGGTTTTAAGAACAAGGCGTTTAAGAAATCAATATTTAAATTCTCATGATTGCTTTCTTGATAAAGTTCATAAAGTAAAGGACCTACACCAATAACGAGCATTTTTTCATGTTTTCTTCGATACCAAAGCCATTTTCCTAGGGTAACTACTCTTTTCTTTTTGCTCACGAGCATCTTAGAACGCGGATAACGAATAGCAAAAGGAATGGAAGAAGTTAATGATAGATGGAAAAGTTGTTTCGCTTCTTCTTCTGTTGCGGCCATAGAAACAATGATGTTAGGATTCGCAAGTAAAAATGCTTCTTCATAGATACCTTGATGAGTTTCTCCATCCGCTCCGACAAGGCCAGCTCGATCAATTAATAACGTACAAGGAAGTTCCATACGGCATAAATCTTGATTTAATTGGTCGATAGCGCGTTGTAAAAAGGTAGAATAAATGGCCACAATCGGATGTTTTTTATTAATAGCTAAGCCACTCGCCATGGATAAACAGTGCTCTTCGGCAATACCAACGTCAAAAGCGCGGGTTGGATAATGCTCAAAGATATCCATGGCTTCTGATCCATAAATCATCGCAGGATTTAAATAAACGATATTTTCATCTTTTTGCATGGATTCATCCACTAATTGGCTATAAAAAGCACTCCAAGTGAGA
>ENA-ORNF01003133-ORNF01003133.1-human-gut-metagenome-genome-assembly--contig:-NODE-3133-length-11301-cov-5.247910_pt1 | contig 11301 bp, 8 predicted proteins | sample MGYA00242110_ERZ509012 | MGnify/ENA primary metagenome ERZ509012 (study PRJEB26280, sample SAMEA2338714) | human gut metagenome | biome: human gut; feature: human-associated habitat; material: faeces... | reverse complement strand
AGGTAGAATGTTATTAAACTGGAAAGATGAAATAATTAATTCATTCACAATAATAATAGATTCGAATGGTAATAATCGAAGATTATCAAATGAACCTATTGAAGGCATAAATGGTATTATTAAACAAATTAAAATAAATGGTAAAGGATACACAAACTACGATAGATTAAAAAGACGAATTATTTATACAATAAATAAAGATACTGAACTAAAAAAAATACCAAATAAACTATTACGAAATAAGGCACAAAAAAATCAAGTTAATTGCATGTATATACATCGTTTAACTTGATTTTTAATATCAAAATAATCACAAGAATTCTTTACAGACCCATATTTTTAATAATTATTTTTATCTTTAAAGTTTTTGATGAAATCAGGATCTTCAAAATAATTAATTCTCATAGCTTTACGTACACGTGCAAGAGTTGCATTAGCTTTTTGATTAGCTTTTCGAGTTCCTTCTTTTAAGATATTATAAACTTCATCAATACGTTCTTCATAATACTTGCGTCTTTCTCTTATAGGCTCAAGGACTTCTTCTAAAACATTTATTAATAGTTTTTTACACTTAACATCTCCTAACCCACCTTTTTCGTAATGAGCTTTCATTTCATCTAATGATTTATATTCAGGTAAATATTTATTAACCATTTCATCTGTAGCAAAACAAGATAAATAAATAAATACAGGATTATTTTTAGTATCTCCAGGATCTTGAACACGTAAATGATTTGGGTCAGTATACATTCCCATAACTTTAGTTTTTACAGTTTCTTTATCATCGCTTAAATAGATCGTGTTTCCTAATGATTTTGACATCTTGGCTTTTCCATCAGTTCCAACTAAACGAAGGCAATTTTCATTTTCAGGTAATAAGATTTTTGGAAAAACTAAAGTATCTCCATATATTGAATTAAATTTATGAACTATTTCTTGGGTTTGCTCTACCATTGGCATTTGATCTTCCCCAGTAGGTACAATTGTAGCATCAAAGGCAGTTATATCAGCTGCTTGTGACACTGGATATGTAAAGAAACCTGCAGGGATTGAAGCTTCAAAGTTTCTCATCTTTATCTCATTTTTAACTGTTGGATTTCTTTGTAATCTTGAGACAGTTACTAAGTTTAAATAATACATATTTAATTCTGTTAATGCAGGTATAGCTGATTGAACAAAAATAGTTGTTTTTGATGGATCAATACCTACTGAAAGATAATCCAATGCAACTTGAAGAAGGTTATCTCTAATCTTATCAGGGTTTTCCGCATTATCAGTTAATGCTTGAGCATCAGCTATCATAATATACATTTCATCATATTTTCCTGAATTTTGAAGTTCTACACGCCTACGTAAACTACCGACATAATGTCCTATATGTAATTTCCCAGTTGGCCTATCACCCGTTAAAATTATATTTTTCATTTTTACTCTCCTTGTATAAATAACATTTAAATCATTATACCATAGATTATCATTTTTTTAAATAGTTTTCTTACTTTTTTCTAAAGAAGCATTGATGAATCCTTGAAACAATGGATGTGATCTATTTGGTCTAGATAAAAATTCTGGATGAAATTGACAAGCTACAAAGAAATCATTTGGTGTGTACTCAAGTATTTCTACTAATCCCCTTTCGGGATTTACGCCAGCAATTTTCATATTGTTTCTTTCAAAAATATCAATATATTTGTTATTAAATTCGTATCTATGACGATGTCTTTCTTGAATATTCTTTGTTTTATAACATTTATATGATAATGAATTTTCATTTAATGAACAATCATATAACCCAAGACGTAAAGTACCACCTAAATTCTTTACATTAGATTTATCTTCAAGAATTGTTACTATATGATTTTTAGATACATTGTCTTCATCAAACTCCATTGAAGTTGCATCAGTTAAACCTAAAACATTTCTGGCAAATTCAATTGCACATAATTGCATTCCTAAACAAATACCTAAGAATGGGACATTATGCTCACGAGCATATTTAATTGCTAGCATTTTCCCTTCTGTTGCTCTTAAGCCAAATCCTCCGGGAACTAAAATTCCATCATGCCCTTTTAGAATGTCTTCGTAATTACTTTCATTTATATCATCAGCTAAAATCCAGTCAATTTCAATTTTCTTTAAAACCTGATATCCAGCGTGTTTTAAAGCTTCAGTTACAGAAAGGTATGCATCATGAAGTTTTACATATTTACCAACTAAAGCAATTCTAACTACTCCATCTAAATGCTTTATTCTATCTATAATATCATTCCACTCAGTCATATCTGGTTCTTTTGTATCTAACTTAAAATAGTCACATATATATTTATCAACCTTTTGACTGTGAAGAGAATTAGCAACTTCATAAATTATTTCTTGATCGACCGCTTCCACAACAGCTTCTTTCTTAACATTACAAAAGAGAGAAATCTTTTCTTTCATTTCTTCTGTAATTTCAACTTCAGTTCTTAATACAATCATATCTGGTTGAATACCAATAGCTCTTAGTTCTTTAACACTATGTTGTGTTGGTTTTGTCTTGACTTCATTTGATACTTTTAAATAAGGTACAAGAGTATTATGTATATAGAAAGTATTCTCAACGCCAACGTCATTTCGCCATTGTCTAATGGCTTCTAAGAACGATTGTGATTCAATATCACCAACTGTTCCACCTATTTCAGTTATGATGACATCTGCATTTGATGCTTTTGCGGCATCAGCTAGTTTAGCTTTTATTTCGTTTGTTACATGAGGAATTATTTGAACTGTACTTCCAAGATAGTCTCCTCTTCTTTCTTTTTCAATTACTGAAGAAAAAACTTTACCTGAAGTTATATTAGAATCTTTAGTTAGTCTTTCATCAATAAACCTCTCATAATGTCCTAAATCTAAATCAGTTTCTGCTCCATCATCTGTTACATACACTTCTCCATGTTGATATGGGCTCATTGTTCCAGGATCCACATTGATATATGGATCAAACTTTTGCATAAACACTTTTAATCCTCGATTTTTAAGTAATCTTCCAATAGATGCTGCACAAATTCCTTTTCCTAAACTTGATACAACTCCACCAGTTACAAATATATATTTTGCCATAATTTCACCTATAGATATTTTTTAATTTCCCAATCACTTATTAACACACGATACTCATCCCATTCCAATTCTTTAGCTTCAATATATTTATTATAAATATGATCTCCTAATACTTCTTTCATAAACTCACTTCTTTTAAGTTCTTTAACAGCATCTTTTAGATTTTCAGGTAAATTCATAATTCCATGATTCTCTCTTTCTTCACGTGTATATTCAAATATATTATCATATACAGGAGGAATTATTTCAAAATTATGTTTAATACCTCTTAAACCGGCCGCTAATATTGCTGCAAAAGCAAGGTAAGGATTAGCACTTGGGTCAACGTTACGAACTTCAGTCCTTGTTCCTTTACCTCTAACAGCAGGTATACGAATCATTGAACTCCTATTAGCATCACTCCAACAAATATAGCAAGGAGCTTCATATCCAGGAACTAATCTTTTATAAGAATTAACAATTGGATTTGTTATAGCACTCATTTCGCGGGCGTAAGTTAGTATTCCACTTATCCATTTTCTACAGACACTTGATAGTTTCATTGGATCATTTTCATCATAAAAAACATTATTACCATCTTTGTCAGAAAGTGAACAATTCACATGCATTCCATTTCCAGGTTTAAAAGCTACTGGTTTAGGCATAAATGAAGCATGTAAATTATATCTTCTTGCAACTTGTTTAACAACTTGCTTAAATGTTTGAACTCTATCACAAGTTTCAATAACATCAGAATAGGTAAAATTAATTTCATTTTGTCCTGGTCCCACCTCATGATGACTGACTTCAACAGTGTATCCTAATTTTTCAAGTTCTAAAACTATATCATGACGACAATTTTCACTACCATCCAATGGTGCTAAATCAAAATAACTTCCTGCATCATTAAATTCTAAAATAGGATTACCTTTTTCATCTTGTTTAAACAAATAAAATTCCGGTTCAACTCCAACATTAAAGTTTTCAAATCCCATTTCTTTCATTTTATTAACAATTTTTTTTAAATTAGCTCTAGGATCTCCTTTAAAAACTTCACCATTTGGTAAGTACACATCACAGAAAAATCTTGCCACTTTTCCATAACTATTTGACTCAAGCGGTAAAACCAAAAATGTTGATAAATCAGGATGTAAATACATATCAGCTTCTTTGATTCGTACAAATCCTTCGATACTAGAACCATCAAACATAACCTTTCCCAATATAGCATCTTCTATTCGAGTGCTAGGTATTTCAACACTTTTTATAGTGCCTAACATATCTGTAAATTGCAATTTAATATATTTGACATTTTCATTATTTACTATTTCAATAATTTCTTCCTTTGTATATTTATTCATATTAACACCTCATTTTACGCATAATTATATCACACTTCAATAAAATAACAAGATATTATTTAAATATCTAAAGGCCTAATCAAGCGATTAGGCCCACACATATATAGTTTTAAAGATTATTCGTTAACATTTGTTTCTTCTTCAGCATTTTCTGTGTTCTCTTCTTTTTTCTTATTCTTTAATACTAGATTAACGAATATACCAATTATTAAAGCACAAGCAATTTCAGTTATCATTACTTTACCAAAAGAAATTGTTAAGCCACCAATTCCAATTACAAGGATTGAAGAGACAACAAATAAATTCTTGTCTTCACCTAAATCAACATTTTGAATCATCTTCAAGCCACTAACAGCAATAAATCCATATAAGGCAATACATACTCCACCCATTACACAATTTGGAATTGAATCTATTAAAGCTATTATTGGGGAAACAAAAGAAATAAGAATTGCTAAGACAGAAGCTGCAATGATAGTTAATACAGAAGCATTTTTCGTTATTGCAACACATCCAATGCTTTCACCATAAGTTGTATTAGGACAACCTCCAAATAAAGCTCCTACCATTGAACCAACACCATCGCCTAATAATGTTTTATCTAAACCAGGTTCTACTAATAAATCTTTTTCTATTATTGAAGAAATATTCTTATGATCAGCAATATGCTCAGCAAACACAACGAAAGCAACAGGAGCATATGCTACGAAAATTGTTATTATGTAATTGAAATTCAAATCTTTAAATCCTTTAAAAGCCTCGATAAAGGTAAAGTCAGGAAGTTTTAAAAATGTTTCAACTGTTACTTTTCCATCAGTTAATAAATTAGTAAATGGTTTAAAATCGATAATTACAAGTTCATTAACATTTGCTGTTTTTCCAATAATAGTAAATATTAAGGCTAAAACATATCCTGATGCTATACCTATTATAAATGGTATAAGTTTTACCATTTTCTTTCCATATGTAGAAGAAATGATTGTTGAGAAAAGGGTAATAAGGCCACATATGATACATAAATATGTACTAGCTTCGCTATTTTTTGATTTAACTAAATCACCAATAGCATTTGTTGATAAAGATAATCCTATAATTGCAACTGTTGGACCAATTACAACAGCAGGCATAAGTTTTTCTATCCATTTTACACCAAATATCTTGACAAAAATAGCAATAACAACATAAACTAGTCCCGCAAAAATAGCTCCAATAATTAGTCCTAAGAAACCTAAACAAACTGTAGTAGCTCCGGCAAAAGCAGCTGCCATTGAACCTAGAAAAGCAAATGATGATCCTAAAAATACTGGACTTTTTTTCTTAGTAAACAAAACATACACTAGAGTACCTACACCTGCACCAAATAGTGCTGCTGCAGAACTCATATTAACATCACCACACCCATATGGAGTCTCGGGATTTGAAACAATAATTGGAACAACTAATGTGGCAGTCATAATAGCTAATAGCTGTTGCAAAGCGAAAATCAAAAGTTTCGTAAACTTAGGTTTGTCATTGATGTTGTAAATTAATTTCATTTTGTTTTCCTCCTTAAAAAATTGAGAGTTGAAAACAACTCTCATTATTGGTTAGTAAAAAATGTAGTTATGAAAATTATACTACTTAGAACACATACTTTTGTTAACGATTTTAAAGCAAACATAGTTTTCCTCCACATTTTTTACAATTTTATCTTTTTGATTATAGAACTATTGGAACAAAGAAGTAAACTGCAAATAGAATAGATACTATTACAGCTACTATAGATAAATCAAGAACAGGTTTTTCATATTTTACTTCTTCTCCTGCTTCGTTTATATAAGTTTTGTTCTTTCTAAATGCATAAACAATTATCTCAACAACATAAGTAAGTAAAGTCATTACTGTATATGATAATAAACCAATACCGATACCTTTTGTAATTGAATAAGCTAAACACATAACAATTATAGTTAAGAATGCACTAGTTGCTTTAATTGGTGTGCTAAAGTCAACATTCTTAACGTTATTTTTCATCATTAATACACCAACATAAATAAGTGCAGAAGCTGCAGCAGCAGATGGGATCATAGCAAATACAGGAAGTAAGAAGATTGCTAGGAAGAACATAATTGCAGTTACAAACGCTGTTAAACCAGTTCTACCACCAGCAGCTACTCCTGAACCACTTTCTACGAAAGTTGTAACAGTTGATGTTCCACAAATAGCACCAGCTACAGTTCCGATAGCATCAGACATCATAATTTTACCATAATTGTGAGGTTTATTATTTTCATCACTTAAGATTGGGTTTCCACCACAACAACCTACAATTGTTCCCATTGTATCAAACATATCGATCATACACATTGTTATAACAAGCATAATTACAGTAAATGTAGATCCTGCAGGGAATGGATTTTTAAAGGCATCTGTAAATGATAAGAATACACTATCGTCACCAGCAAAATAGTTTCCAAAGTTTTCCCAGAACTTCCAAGAAATACCATTTGCATTTCCTAAGATTACTTTATAATCTGTAACACCTAAGAAAATACCAAGAATAGTAGCACCTAATATACCAAATATTATTGATCCTTTGACTTTTAATTTATCTAAAATTGTAATCACAAATAAACCAAACAAACAAACTATAGCAGCTTGAACTGCATTTCCCCATTTAGAGAAATCAATTAGTGAAACTTGTGTATATTCATTTGCAACTATAATTCCAGCATTTTGGAAACCAATATATGCAATAAATAAACCAATTCCTACAGAAATTGCTGAACGAACAGATACAGGCATACCATCAAATATAACCTCACGAACAGCTTTTCCTTTTATCTTTATTAAAGATAAAGCTAAGAAAATAATTCCTGAAATTAATACCATTAAAAAGGCTTGGCCAATAGTGAATTCAAAAGTGTAAGCGTAAGCACCAACACCACCACCGATTATGCTACCAACAAGTGAGTTTAGTCCCATACCTGAAGCTTGAGCTAAAGGCATTTTTGCAAGAAAGGCCATTAATAGAGTTCCTATAATTGCACCAAATGCGGTAGCAATAAATAATGATGACCAGCGTGGATCTCCCGTTGAAGCATAGAAGATTTGATTTGGGTTAACAGTGAGAATGTAACACATTGCTAAGAATGTTACAATACCAGCAATGATTTCTGTTCTAATTGTTGATTTACTTGCGGTAATCTTCCAATAAGAATCAATCTTGCTTGTCTTTTTTTCAGACATTTTAATTTTCCTCCAATAAGATATTTTTTGAAGTCAATTATAAATAAAATAAAAAGAGACACAATGTCTCTATCTACAAAATTGGACGTGCAAAAACATAATTAATTATCTTTTACCCTTCCAATTAGATTTCATTGTAGTCATGTCGTTACATTGGTGACATGGTAGAGACTTTCGAACCATATTATCGAATTTATACAATTAAACTTCGATTTATTATAACATTTTTCGCCATAATAGACAAGTCTTTTTTAACAAAATGCCAATGAAAACATTTCCTGAAAATACTTTTTCATTAATTATTTCCTTAATAAAAATAAAGATAAAGCACAAATTGTTTTGGCATCTTTTATTTCATTATTTAAAATCATTTGTTTTACTTCATCAAGGGTAACAAAAGTATAATTAATGGCTTCATTTTCATCTAGTGATTGTTTTGTTTCAACTAAATCAGTTGCATAATAAAGTAAAATAACTTCATCTGTATAAGCACAAGTTGGATACATTTCTCCAAGAAATTCAATTTTACCAGCTTTGTACCCAATTTCTTCTTCTAATTCACGGATAGCAGCATGTAAAGGTTCTTCATTTTTATCAACTTTTCCTGCTGGAAATTCTTTTATTATTTCATCGTAAGGATATCTGTATTGTTCCTCTAATGCTATCTTACCATCCTTAACAGCTAACACACAAACTGCTTTACAATGTCTAACTACTTCTCTATATGATTCGTGCCCATTAGGACATACGACTTTATCACGATAAACATCTATAATCTTCCCTCTATAAACAAGTGTTGATGCTAATCTTTTTTCTTTCAGTTCCATTTTTATTATTCTCCTTAACTAGTAAGTATTATATCACACTTTATGAAAAGAGTATACACATATTTGTGCATACTCATAACTTATTTTAGAAATCAACCTCTGTATCATAATAATAGCACTTAAGAAGTTTTTCCATGATAAAGGTCTCTTGGAAATGTGAATCTAACCATATAATAGCCTCTAAAAGCAATATAATTATACAATTATTATAAAACTGTGTCAATAAAACTACTTTTAATTAATTTCTAATAAGTATATCACAAATGACATACAAAGCAGTTAAAGGCTAAACAAAATAGTCTAGCCTTAACTTTTAATATGCAAATAAATATCTAACTTCTCCCATTGCTGGTTTATTAACATTTTCAATCTCTATTAGTTGAACATTATAAAGAACATAACCTTTACTGTTGATAATTGAAAATACAAACATATTAACATCGGGGACAGTTACTTGAAATTCACTTAGTTTTTCTGATAAGTTGAAATAAACCACATTTCTTCCTTTGACATCTTCTAAAAGAGAATCAAATAAGACTTCATTGTCTTCATTTTCAAGTGATAAGTGTACATCTTCTATATCATTTACAATATTACCAGATGCATCCTTAAATTGAACTGCTAGAATAAATGATTTACCTTCATGACGTGTATCATTTTTAATTGTTTGCGTAAAACTTAAATTTATTTCATTCATATCTACTTTAAATTCTTTGCTTTTACATATAGAATATAAAAATTGAGTAGATAAAATTCTTGTAGAAGTTGCATGAGTTAATATATTACTATGATTTAATAGTGTATCTTCTAGTAATCCACATCTATTTAATATGGAAAGTCTTGCTTTAAAGTCAGCAACATCTGCTAAATAAACTGAACCATTTTTAATTAAATAATATCTTATATCATCTTCATCTTTACCAAGTGCTTTTAAAGTGTCTACTAAATACTTTAATGTATCTTGTACAGTACCTACTCTGATAGTTATATTATATAAGTAAAATTTACTAATCTTATCAATTGAAAATCTATCTAATCCAAACCTTTCTTTAATTTCAATACATTCATTCATTATGGATTCAGCTCTTTCAGGTGTTACTAAACGAGCATTATCAATATTTTTTTTAAATCCCATAATTCTTATCCCCCTTAACTGATTTTAATTATACCATATAAAGTACAATAAGTCAACACTTTGTATAAAATTAATTACATTTATCAAAAGTAATACCTTTTAAGGTACCATTTTTAATGGAATTAATTATATATTTATTTATTCTATCAAAGTCAGGTTCTCCACCAACTTTTGGAAAGTTTTTAAATTTTCCTATTATTTCGTATACTTCATATACTTCATTAATATCAAAATTATCTAATCCAAATGTGCTTTTTAGTATTTCTTTATAGTACTTGTTTAATGTTTCAAGTATATATATACATACTTCATCTAGCGGTAAAACTTCCTCTTTAATAATTGTCATACTTGCTAATTTGAATGCAATTTCTTCACTTTCAAATTTTGGCCATAATACTCCTGGAGTATCAATTAAATCTATTTTATCATTAATTTTAATCATATTTATACTCTTTGTGACTCCTGGCATATTACCAACTGTCTGAACTTTTTTATTCACAAGTTTATTTATTAACGTACTTTTACCAACATTAGATACACCTACTACCATAACTTTTGCTTTCTTTGGAAGCAAACCATTTTTTTTCCTTTTTAAGTTTACTTTTTCCATTAAAATATTAACAGCATCTATTATTTTGTTTTTAACTTTGTTATCGTTTAGTTCACTTAATATAACAGTATAGCCTAGAGTTTCATAATAGTTTTTCCATTTCAAAGTTTCTTCTTTATCACATAAATCATATTTACTGAATACTAATATCTTTTCTTTATTTTTAGTAAATTCGTTTATATCATTCATAAAAGAACTTTTTGGAATTCTAGAGTCTACTACATGCACTACTACATCTACTAAATCTATTCTTTCTTTAATCTGTCTTTTAGTTTTAGCCATATGGCCTGGATACCAGTTGATATTTGTTTTATTTTGTGTTTCTTTTTGATTTTCATTATTTTTCATTTCTTGTCTTTTTTTTCTTTTTTGATACATATCCATTTTAATCACTTCTTTCTATTTTATTTTACCTTAATTAGTATTACAATACAACTCTAATCATAAACGCTAATATAATTGATATAACTAAACCATAAATAGTATTTTTAGGATTCACATATAACACAATGACTGTTCCTATAAAAATCAATAAATCAATTATACTCTTTAAATCAAAATACCATATTCCAATGTGAAATGAAGATATAAACATTACTGAAAGAATTAGACTACTTATTATCATCGATACTTTGTTTTTACCTTTAGCATACCAACAAGCATAGGCTAGCAACGGAGAAATCAATGTAAATCCATACCATATCATCATATACCTCATCGGATTAAATCCACAAAAGAGTATTGTATATAAATGATAACTAATTGTCATTCCTAAAAAGAAACATAATACATTGACACTTGCTCTTCTTGGGGTTTTACTAAAAACAGATATTGTTATACCAATAAATAGCCATATTCCAAACATAGAAAACACATTTCCAAGATCCAATATTCCTAATATATGTTGCCACCACACAGAATCATCAATACTTAAATTATCTAGCCATTTCGAGAATATTCCTAGTATCACTCCAAATAGAAATATCAAAAAAGTATTTATTATTTTATTTTTAATTTTTAGACTTTTATTAGTAATTCTTATTTTTTTTAAATCATTTCCCA
>ENA-ORNF01003130-ORNF01003130.1-human-gut-metagenome-genome-assembly--contig:-NODE-3130-length-11305-cov-1.880533_pt1 | contig 11305 bp, 5 predicted proteins | sample MGYA00242110_ERZ509012 | MGnify/ENA primary metagenome ERZ509012 (study PRJEB26280, sample SAMEA2338714) | human gut metagenome | biome: human gut; feature: human-associated habitat; material: faeces... | reverse complement strand
CGAATATCAATTTCCGAACTTTCTTTACATAAAATGGAAATTTTATAAGTGGTTTCCTCTTTATCACGCCTGTCTTTATTATAATGGCTTTTTTTGTTAATATAATCCGACAGCGGATGAAGCACCAAATGCACAATTACTATTGCAGCTGCAACGATGATTGCATAATAAATATTTTCAATCGTACATAAAATACCCACTGCCGCAGTAGTCCATATAGTTGCCGCAGTTGAAAGGCCGCTGATTTTAGCTCCGTCACGCAAAATAAGACCTGCGCCGAGGAAGCCGACACCGCTTACTACCTGCGCGGCAATACGAGTTACATCAATATTATCCCCAAGTGCGATATATGAAAACGCTGTATAAGCATATGCACCCACGCACACAATAACATTGGTTAAAATGCCCGCCTGGTGTTTAGTCCACTGGCGTTCAAACCCTACAATAAAGCCTAAAAATATAGCAAGCGCAAGCCTGATTGCAAAACCTAAAAATGAAGTTATATTTAATATCTCCACTTTATTCCACTCCCTCAACAGATTTCATTTTCAAATAAGCGTTAATGAAACCGTCAAGGTCACCATCCATAACTGCGGTAATATTACCCATTTCAAAATTAGTTCTGTGGTCTTTAACCATTGTGTATGGCATAAACACATAGCTGCGGATCTGACTGCCCCATGTGATTTCTTTTTGAACACCTTTAATGTCTTCAATTTTATCAAGGTGTTCTCTCTCTTTAATTTCCATAAGTTTTGAAATAAGCATTTTCATAGCCACATCACGGTTTTGATACTGGCTTCTTTCAACCTGACTTGCTACAACAATACCTGTCGGAATATGAGTAAGACGAACGGCAGATGAAGTCTTGTTGACTTTCTGTCCACCTGCGCCGCTCGCACGGTAAACATCCATTTTGATGTCTTCGGGAGCAATATTTACTTCAATGTTATCGTCCATTTCAGGCATAACCTCAAGAGAGGCAAAACTTGTGTGTCTTCTGCCCTGCGAATCAAAAGGAGATACTCTTACAAGGCGATGAACGCCTGCCTCGCTCTTTAAGTAACCGTAAGCGTTTTCACCCTCAACAAGAAGAACGGCACTTTTAAGACCTGCCTCGTCACCGTCAAGGTAGTCAACTTCTTTTACTTTAAATCCGTGAGCATCTGCCCAACGGTTGTACATTCTGTAAAGCATTTCCGCCCAGTCCTGAGCCTCTGTACCGCCCGAACCTGCGTGGAAAGTAAGAATTGCATTGTTCTTATCATATTCGCCTGTAAGAAGAGTTTGAAGTCTTTGCTTTTCAAGACTTTCTTTAACTCCCTCTGCCTCGCTTTCAGCCTCTTCAAGAAGTGAAAGATCCTCTTCCTCATTTGCAAGTTCAATCAAAGCACAGGTATCTTCATACTTAGCCACCAAAGCCTCATAAGCCTCAACCTTACCTTTAAGTGTGCCTGTACGCTGTAAAACTTTTTGAGATTTTTCTACATCGTCCCAAAAGCCCGGTTCGGTAGCTTTAAGCTCAAGCTGCTGAATTTCAGAAAGCATACCTTTCATACCGAGAGCGTCTGACAAATCGTCAATTTCAGGTTTAAGTGCCTGAACCTTTAACAATAATTCCTCAAATTGTACCATAAAATATACCATTCCTGTCTTAATTTGATATATAGCTCTAAAAATCAGATTACTATTTTACATACAATTTTATTATAGCAAATTAACCGATAAATGTAAACTGTTTTTTATAATAAGGAATTTGCGTAAATAATTTATTCCCGCTTTCCCGCCGCATATTCTCCCGCATTAACATCAGCGTCTTTAAAATGCGCTATATAATTTTCAGGAATAAACCCTGCCGATAATTTATAATAAGAAAAACATTCGGTTTTGCCAAGTTGTTTTTCCATTATTTCATTCATTACCGACTGCGCGGCATTTCACATTTTTCTTCAAAAGCAAATGCACAAAAACATCATACCGGGTTGCGGCGCTTTTTCATTGAGATTTTATTGAAAAATCTTTTCTTCATTATCCGGCATTATATTTCTCCTATCTTATAATTATGTTTTATCTGTAATTTTTCCGTCCTGCGATACAACAAGTTTGCCGTTTTTGATTGCGTTATCGACAGCAAAACCGACCGTTGTATCAATAAGTGCGCCTGTTCTTGTAAAGCCGAACTTTTTGGCACTTTCTTTAATAAGGTCAGATTTTTGCATACCGCCTTGTTCGCCCAAAACTTGAATGACTGCATTTAATATTTCTTTTGAGGAAATATCGTCAATATTGCGCCTATTCTCGTTTTGCTCCGACACACGATAAACATTGTATTCATCAGGTTTTTGTTCGGGCTGCCATACGAATATCACCCCGTTGTCAGAGGTTTCGGAGTGCATTATTCTGCCGAGAATACCGTCAAGTATTGCCTCTGCCCTGTTACCCGAGCGAGAAATGCCGTAAGCCGAAAGCACACTTTTGTACAATGCTTTTTTACTTATCGGTGCTTGAACAGAGATAATTTTAAACATCAGCTTTTGAATTTCGACCCCTGCCGCTGCTGTATAAAAACTTTCAGAACTTCCGAGAATTTGAGAATCGACTGTTTCGTACTTTCGCTGTCTTGTCTGTTCAATCTGTGTTGATGTATCAATTTTTTCAAATTCTAAATTTTGAGTTTTGTTTTGCTCTGAAATTTTTTGCTTGGTATTTTTGCCCGAAATCGCATTTTCAATTTCTGATTTAATCTTTTCAATTACACGAGCCGAATCATCGAGCCAATCAAGAGTCCATACACGCATAATTTTCCAGCCAAGACCTGCAAGCACATCGGGCTGTAATACAAATCTATCTTTAGATGTTGCGGAATTTTTGCAGTTTTCACCGTCGGCAAGAATACCGAGCAGATAACTGTCGGGATTTTCAGGGTCAACGATACCAATATCAATCTTGTATTCCGAACAACCGATATTGCAGTTCACCTTATAGCCGAGTTTTTCTATCTCTTTGGCGATTTCTTCAATAACTCTATTATCGTTATGAACAGAAACTTTGCCGTCGGGTATAACAATATTTCGGTTCTGTCCCGCAAATTTCAAAAAGCCTTTAAGCCCTTCAACGCCGAGTGCTCTTGTGCGTGACAAATCAATCTGCTCGGGAGTAAGAGTGGAATACACAATCATTTCCTGTCTTGCTCTTGAAATTGCAACATTAAGTCTGCGCCAGCCGCCGTCACGGTTAAGCGGGCCAAAGTTCATAGAAACTTTGCCGTCCTTATCGGGACCGTAGCCGACTGAAAACAGAATTACATCTCTCTCATCGCCCTGTACATTCTCAAGATTTTTAACAAATACGGGTTCTGCGGATTCGCTGTCGTATTTTTCAAGTTCGGGTTTTTTAGAAAATTCATCGGCAAGCATATCTTCAATTAAATTCTGTTGAATAATATTAAAAGTTACAACGCCGATACTCTTTGTACGCAGTTGTTCATCGGATAATCTGCGGATAATTTCATTTACCACAGCCTCTGCCTCGGCTTTATTCTGCTTTGTACCGCCCTTATCGTAGTAGCCGTCAATGTGTACAAGTTTAACCGCCGACACTCTGTCGTTCGGCGACGGGAATGTATAAAGTTTATTATCGTAATACTTCATATTGCTGTATGCGATAAGACTTTCGTGGCGAGAACGGTAGTGCCATTTTAAGTACATCTGCGGCATTGAAATTGAAAGGCAGTCATCAAGCAAACTTTCGAGATCTTCGTTTTCTATGTTTTCTTCATCAATTCTGTTTGATTTAAAGAAACTTGTCGGCGGCAACTGATTAGGGTCACCGACTACCACAACATTTTCACCTCTTGCTATAGTGCCGACAGCTTCGCTTGTCGGAAGCTGTGATGCTTCATCAAACACCACAAGGTCAAATTTAGGGAATGACGGGTCAATGTATTGCGCAACAGAAATCGGGCTCATAAGCATACACGGGCAAAGTCTGCGTAATAATGCAGGGATTTCGTTAAACAACTTTCTTATCGACATCATTCTACCGTTGCTTTTTATCGCTCTTTTAAGAATACCGAGTTCGGAAGACGACGCACCCGCCGAACCCGAAACAGGCACTTGAGATGAAAGTTTAGCCACAAGTTCCTGAACAGTAAGTTTTGAATATTCATCAATTAATGCGTGGTATTCTTTTATAGTTTGCTCAAAGCTGTTGCTTCTGAATGTGCTTAAGCTCTCGTCAACAGAAATATATTTGAGTGCAAGCGCATAATACACATTGCATCTGAAAGCGTCAACTGCATTTTCCTTATTAACAATACCGCTTTCAACCGCATTACAAATACACTCAAGATGTTCATTTGCAAGCTGTTCACGCTTAGCGTTATATTCCGTAACCGCATACAATTTATCAATATTCTTACTTATATTATTAAGAGTATTTCCGGTGCGGTCAAACCAATTGTCGCTCTGCTCATTATCAATATTAACTTTGAAAATGTCGGAAAATTCATTCCATTTTAATATATAATTTTCTGCACAATTAACATCGTTTCCAAGCTGTGCAAGATTAATATTCTTAAAAGCATTTAATATTGTTCTGATTTCATTATAGTTATACACACTTATCGCATTGTAGACGAAATCGGTTTTATCAATTGACTGTTTAAAATCAGGACCTAATTCATTAAGTATATACCTAAGCTCATTACCGCAAGTCATATTATCATTGTGCAATTTATTAAAATTAATGAGTCGCTGATACCAATTGATAATATTTTCTTTGGTAACGGCATTTGGCATAACACAAAATGTTGCAACTTCTTTCAAAAGTTTTTTATGTTTTGAATGTCTGCTAAGTATCCAACTTGATTGAGCGACATTCCATTCATTAAGAGCCTGAATACAGTTATATTCATAAATACCGCTTGTAAACACTTTTTCAATCTCTTGTTTTTCTCTGTTTTCGTTACAAATGCTTTCATAATAATTATTCAGCTTTTGAGTTACCGCATTGTAATTATTTTCAAGAATAAGGCTTGGAGAAAAGGCCGAAGGAATAAGCAACGCTCTGCAAAGATTTAAAATGTTTTTGATTGATTTTTCACTTAATTCGGCATTGATATTAAATGTACCGAAAATTCTTTCAACGCTCGATTTTGCATTATTATATAGATTAAGCAAATTTACACAATCCGAATACAGCTTTTCTCTTAACGGTATAGAATATTCCGTAAGAGAAATATTTTTAAGCGGGTTATTAACTATATCACCTACACCGTCAACAGAATTTTTATAACTTAAAATTAAGGATGAAAGCTGTTCTATTCTGTCATCATTAACAGTGTTAATAACTTCTTGCGGAATTGTTATTTTATTCTTAAATTCGGCACAGGTTTCATATTGTTCTATAGCGTCATACACGGAAATTCCGCTCTCGTGCTTTTTATGAAGTCCGTCAATTACAGAATTCATACTCACACGCATAGCTTTCAGCCTGTCTGCTGTTGCTTTATATTTTTCGGGATGCTTTATTCTGCCGACTTCAAGTGATTTTTCGAGCTGAGAAAGCACACTGCTTTTGCTCGCCTTATTTGAGTGAAGTTCAAGGCAGAACGGAGCAAGACCGATATTTTCAAGTCTGTGTTGAACCACATTAAGAGCCGCCATTTTTTCTGCGACAAAAAGAACAGATTTACCGTGATAAAGCGCATTTGCGATTAAATTTGTAATTGTCTGCGACTTACCTGTTCCGGGAGGTCCGTGAAGTACAAAACTTTTTCCCTTTGCCGCCTCTGCAATGGCAAGCATCTGTGAAGAATCTGCGCTCAACGGTATTGCAAGGTCATCGGGTGCGATGCGTTCATCAAGTTCAGACACCGTCAGCGGATTTTCTTCCTGCTCAACAGTAATTTTCTTATCAATAAGACCTGCAACAACCTTATTTTGCATTAATTCGTCAGCACGGTTTCTAAGGTCACTCCACATTACAAACTGACCAAACGAAAACTGTCCCAAGCAAGCCGTATCCACAACATTCCAACGCTTTTTGTCAAGAATACAATTACGAACCGTATTGAAAACAAGCGGAATGTCCGTACCGTGCTCATCCTCGGGCAGTGGGTCAAGGCTCGGTATTTTCAGTTCGAAAATCTGCCTTAAATACTCAATCAATGTAACATTAATCTGGGTTTCCTCTTGTCTGCTTCTCAATAAATAACCTTTATTATGCGAACTTTTTACAAGCTCAACAGGAATCATAATAAGCGGTGCATAGCGTGGCTTTTCCGAAATATCGCTTTCGTACCACTTTAAAAATCCAAGTGCTAAGAAAAGTGTGTTTGAACCGTTTTCCTCTATGCTCGACTTTGTTGTTCTGTAAATATTTTTCAGAGTTTTTTCAAGTTCTTCGTCGTGCATAACCGCACAAAGTCTTTTGCTTTTAAACTCTTCGCTTGCAATATTTGTTGCAAGGTCATTTTCGTTTTCTATCTCATAAAGCCTTGCATCTCTAAGCGACGCCGTCCATTCGCTCGGCAATTCCCGTATTGAAAAAGATACTCCGTTTGCAAGACTGTCCTCAAGAGCGGCAAGATCATGAGTTAAAATCGGCAAAGCGTTTTTGGTAATTCTGAAATTTAAAAGTGAGTTTCTCAAACTGAAATCGAGCAGCTTTCTCTCCCATATCTGTATTCTTGAAAGCGAACTTTCCTCATATCCGATTACACCTGTACTGCTTCTGTTAAGTTTCTTAGGTGCAGCTGCCTGATAATCAGAAACCGAATCAACCGTCCCGTCATAACCGCAAATACTGTTGCTATCTATTTTTTGCGGAATCGGTCGCAGTCCTCCCGCTCTTGCTCTTCTAACATCAACAGCACATATAAAATTTTCAGAATCTGACAGATTATTTTTTCCGTGCTTTACCGCTCTGTCAAAATCAATCTTTTCTCCCGCCGTAAAATCCGTACATTCAACAAGCAAAATATCTTCATTTCCGCTTACCGTTCGTTTGTCTATAGCCGAAAAATCATCAATTACACAATCGGCAAAAGTTTCCTCTTCAAGGCGGCAACCGCAGTATGCGTGACCTTTTTTTATCATTATTAAAGGGAAAAGTCCTGCCGCCTCAAGACAAGACGCATATGTAACCGCAAGGTCAATGCAAGTACCTTGTTTCTGCTCAATTACAGAATAAGGAAGTCGCACACGCTGACCTGCTTTTTCAAAACTTGCAGGCGGATTATTATACACAATATTTTTTGACTGTAAAGCGGCATAAACAGCAGCCATTTGCAGTTTTACAACATCTGCATTGCGGCTCTGATAACCTGTTATGCTCGGGTTTTTTCCCCATTTTCTTAAATAATCGGTTGCAATTTTAAGGATGCCCGAGACAGCGGGATGATTAGGTGTTACAAAAGCCGCAATCAGTTCAGGCATTATATAGCAGCCGCTCCACTCATCATAGGCAAGCAAATCAATATTGTCACCGGCATTTACAAGTTCTTCTTCGCCGCATAAAAGCTGATCTGTGCAACAATTCTCTCTGTCAGTGAGAACAGAAACTCCGTAGATACTATAATATTAACAGGACTTACCTCAATTTCGGTATGCGGAGGTAAAACCGCAATTCTATGTGTAAACGGCTTTGCAAATTCAGGTTCAAAGGAAATTTTTAACATAATATCTTTAATTTCCTCATCGCTGTTATTTTTTATCGTTACGCTGCGCACAAGCGGGACATAGTTTTGCTGCATTGCAAAATTCATTGCTCCAAAGGTTACCACTTGTACGCTCACTTTATCATTCACAAGTAATCCTCCTTGCTCAAAAATTTTAACATTTTCATTATATCAGATTTACCAATTTATTACAATATTTTCTAAATAAATATATTCTTTTTGCGGTTAAATAATAAAATTCAGAGATTATATACATTTAAAATATTATAATAAATTATGGTTGCAATTAATAAGATTATTTGTTATAATTAGTTTGTATAAAAATACCCGGAGGCAAATATGGATTTTTATAAATATAAATGCCCTGTTTGTAACAAACAGTTTAAAGAGGGCGATGATATAGTAGTTTGCCCTGAATGCGGCACGCCGCACCACAGAGAATGCTACGAGCAGGAGGAACACTGCTTTTATCAGGATAAACATTCACAAAATTTTTCATTTGAAAATGATCAACCGGACAGTTCCGATGACTTTGAAGCTGACAAAGAGAGCGGCACAGACAGTGAAGTAATCTGCAAAATTTGCGGTCATCCAAACGACAATACTTTGTTTTACTGCGAACATTGCGGAGCGCCTCTGTTAAAAGACAATCAACCCGAGAATGATTCCGTAAACGGAAATAATAATGTTCCGCCGGATATGAACGGTTTTCCTTTCGGTCAAAATCCGCAAAACGGCGGAATACCTTTTATTGCGTTTGATCCGATGGCAGGTTTTAAGGCAGACGAAAAAATGGCAGATAATGTAACCGCAGGTGAGGTTTCAAAATTTGTCGGCAAAAATACAAACTACTTTATGCGTGTTTTCGGTTCAATCTTAAGAACAAATAAATCACGATTCAGCTTTGTATCCGCTATTTTACCCGGTGCATATATGCTTTACAGGAAAATGTACGCAATCGGCATTGTTATATCGGTAATCGTGGTAGGATTGCTTGCAGGCACACTTATTATACAAACCACACCTGAATTTACAGAGGCATATAACATTTATATGGATAATTACTCTGCCATACTTCAAAGCGGCTACAGCGGTGCTAATGTCGGCGATTTATTTGCCGGTATGTCCTCTACAAATCTTTTGTACTTTGCTGTTCCGTACATTCTCGGAGCAATCAGATTTGCCATTATGCTTATCTGCGGTTTCAGAACAAACAGAATGTATTTTAAACACTGCATAAAGAAAATTTCATCAATTAAAAACTACGCTTCGAGTTTTGATAAAGAATCAGACGAAGAAGCAGCAATCACTAAGTCAAAAATTAACGAGCAGATTGAAAACAAGGGTGGCGTAAACCTTGCCATAGCAGTTGTGGCAACATTTGTATTTTTAGCAATCGCTTATATGCCGCTGTTCGTTTAAAAACAAATATCGGAGGAAAATATGAAAATTACAAAAGCAGTTATACCTGCAGCAGGACTCGGCACAAGAGTACTTCCCGCGACAAAATCAATGCCAAAGGAAATGCTCCCGATCGTAGACAAACCGACCATTCAGTATATCGTTGAAGAGGCAGTTGCAGCCGGAATAACAGATATTCTTATCGTTACAAACAGAGGTAAAGTCATTATCGAAGACCATTTTGATGCATCCCCTGAACTTGAGGCAATCCTTGAAAAAAGCGGCAAACTTGATTTTCTTGAAACAGTAAGAGGTATTTCAAAGGCAATATATGAATTTCTTGTAGAACAACAAATATTTGAAAAAGTACAAGAAAAGATAGAAGAATTAAATGAAATTGGACAAGTTGACTTAGCAAATGAATATGAAAACAGTTTGCAAAACATAATAGAAATATTAGATGAAATTGTATTAGTATTTAAAGATGACAAAATAACAATAGACAAATACAATCAAATTTTAAAGATAGGCTTTAAAAATAGTAGTTTAACTAAAATACCTGGCACACAAGACCAAGTAATAATGGGAGATGTAGATAGGTCAAGAAGTCATAAGGTAAAAGCAATATTTATAATAGGAATAAATGATGGCGTTTTTCCAAGCATAAACAGAAATGAAGGTTTTTTAAATGACAAGGATAGAGAAACATTAAAAGAAAAAAAACTTGAAATTGCTAAAGGTACACTTGATAATTTATATGAAGAACAATTTAATATATATAAAGCATTAACAACACCAGAAGAAAAGTTATACTTATCATACACATCAACAGGGAAAGATGGAACAGCTCTAAGACCATCAGTTATTATTTCAAAAATTAAAAAGATATTTCCAAACATAGAAGAGGAAAGCGATATAATAAAGCAAAAGGCAAATATAACAAATCAAAAAGCAACATTTGAAGAATTATTAAAAAACATTAGAAAAATAGAAAATGGAGAAGAAATAGATGACATTTGGATAGATGTTTATAACTGGTATAATAAAAATGAATATTGGAGTGACAAATTAAGAAACAGTTTAAAAGCATTAAAATATACAAATATAGCAGAAACGATAAAAAAGGAAAACATAGAAAGACTTTATGGAAGCACTTTAAAAGCAAGTATTTCAAGACTTGAACAATATATTCAATGCCCATTTTCTTTCCACTTAAAATACGGACTTAAATTAAAAGAGGAGGAAGAGTATAAAATAAAACCATTAGATACAGGGGCTTTTATGCATAAAATAATAGACACATTTTTTGAAAGAATATCAGACATTAATATAGACGAAGAGAAAACAGAAAAAATAATAGATGAAATAATAAATGAAGAGTTAAAACTTGAGGGTAACTATATTTTCTCAAGTTCACCAAAATTTATAGTATTAACAAACAGGCTAAAAAAAGCAGTAAAAGAATCTATTAAATACATAATGTATCAAATAAAGTCAAGTGATTTTGAAGTTGCAGGAAATGAAGTAGAATTTAACGAGAAAATTGGAAATATGGAAATATACGGAAAAATAGACAGAATGGACATTGGAAAAAATGAAGATGGAGAATACATAAGGATAATAGACTATAAATCTTCAGACTATGATGTAAATTTAAACCAAGTAATAGCAGGAAGGCAAATTCAGCTTATGACATATATAGATGCAATATCAAGGCAGGAGAACAAAGAACCAGCGGGAATATTCTATTTTAAGTTAATGGAACCAATCATAAAAGACAGTAAAAACATAAGTGATGAAGAAATTGAGAATAGAATAAGAAAAAGTTTTAAAATGAATGGTTTAATTTTAGCAGATATAAAAGTTGTAAAAATGATGGATAAAAAACTAGAAACAGGTTATTCAGACATTATTCCTGTTTATGTTGATACAAAAGGCAATTTAAATATGTCAAAATCAAGAGTAATAACAAAAGAAGATTTTAGCAACCTACAAAAAACAGTAAGAAAAATAATAAAGCAAATATCAAATGAAATATTAAACGGCAAGATAGAAATAAAACCAATGTATGATAAATCAGGCAAAAAGGCAAGTTGTGAACAATGTAGTTATAAATCAATATGTGCATTTAACCCAAAGATAAATAGCTATGAATATTTACAAAAGAAAACGAAGGAAGAAATATTAGACGAAATATCAGTAATGTCAAAAAATATTTCACGT
>ENA-ORNF01003119-ORNF01003119.1-human-gut-metagenome-genome-assembly--contig:-NODE-3119-length-11359-cov-2.730626_pt1 | contig 11359 bp, 10 predicted proteins | sample MGYA00242110_ERZ509012 | MGnify/ENA primary metagenome ERZ509012 (study PRJEB26280, sample SAMEA2338714) | human gut metagenome | biome: human gut; feature: human-associated habitat; material: faeces... | reverse complement strand
AGGTATATGTAGCAAGAGATGCGATCGGAGCAGATTCTTATGCAGATTTTAAGAAATCCGATATCGGTGATATCTTCGGACTGGAAGGTTTTGCATTCAGAACAAGAACAGGTGAGATTTCTATCCATGCAGAAAGCATGACTCTTCTTTCCAAGAGCTTACAGATTCTTCCTGAGAAATTCCATGGACTGACAGATACAGATATGCGTTATCGTCAGAGATATGTAGACCTTATCATGAATCAGGACAGCAAGAACGTATTTATCAAACGTTCCCAGATTCTGAAAGAAATCCGTAACTTCCTTGCAGACCGTGACTTCATGGAAGTGGAAACTCCGATGCTGGTTGCAAATGCAGGCGGTGCTGCAGCAAGACCGTTTGAAACTCATTATAATGCACTGAACGAAGATGTTAAGCTTCGTATTTCTCTTGAGCTTTATCTGAAGAGACTGATCGTTGGTGGTCTTGAGAGAGTTTATGAGATCGGACGTGTATTCCGTAATGAAGGTGTAGATACCCGTCATAATCCGGAGTTTACTCTGATGGAGCTTTATCAGGCATATACAGATTATGAAGGCATGATGGAACTTACTGAGAGTATGTTCAGACACCTTGCCCAGACTGTATGTGGTACAACCAAGATTACTTACAACGGAACAGGCAAGTATCCGGGACACTTCAAAAAGTCCATCACTTTGCGCACGAATGCCAAAACAGAAATGATGCGACTCTTTGTAGAAGGAGATATGACACCGAAAGATGCAAAATAAGCATCTTTATATATAAGAATAAAGGAGAATTTTTCAATTCTCCTTTTTTTTTGCTTTCTTTGAAGCCTATAACCGATACATATCGCAATCATAACAATAAACAATAAAACAGCTATTATGAAACAAGAAGAAGAGAAACTGACCGGCTTGCCGGAAAATGCGTTCCGCGCACTGAAGCCGGGAGAAGTCTACAACCCCTTGATGAGTCCCGACAAGAAATATCCCGAAGTAAACCTTTGGTCGGTGCTGTGGGGTATCGCTATGGCAATCCTCTTTTCGGCGGCGGCAGCCTATCTGGGATTGAAAGTGGGACAAGTGTTCGAAGCAGCCATTCCCATTGCCATTATCGCCGTCGGCGTATCAGGCGCAGCCAAACGCAAGAACGCACTGGGCGAAAATGTCATTATACAATCCATCGGAGCCAGCTCCGGCGTCATCGTGGCAGGTGCAATCTTCACCCTGCCCGCACTGTACATCCTGCAGGAAAGCTATCCTGAGGAAATCACCGTAACATTCACGCAAGTATTCATCAGTTCATTGCTGGGTGGCGTGTTGGGTATTCTTTTCCTAATTCCGTTCCGCAAATATTTCGTCAGCGACATGCATGGCCAATATCCTTTCCCCGAAGCCACGGCAACGACGCAGGTGCTCGTGTCGGGGCAATCGGGCGGCAAAAGCGTCAAACTGCTGCTCAAAGCCGGTGCAATAGGCGGGTTGTACGACTTCTTCGTATCGACGTTCGGCCTGTGGAACGAACAGTTCACGAGCCGCGTTACTGAATTGGGCACAACCATTGCCGACAAGGCCAAACTTGTGTTCAAGATAAACACAGGCGCTGCCGTACTCGGAATGGGATACATCGTAGGATTGAAATATGCTACAATTATATGCTTCGGCTCCGTAGTTGTATGGTGGATAATCGTTCCGGGTATATCCCTGTTCTTCGGCGACCTGCAAATAGCAGCCGGGGAAGGCACCTTCGTACCGGCGGCCGCAGCCAGCCCCGAACAGATATTCACCTACGCCCGCTCGATAGGCATAGGAGCTATTGCCATGGCCGGAATAATAGGCATTCTCAAAAGCCGCAAGATAATAGCCGGGGCAATAGGCCTTGCACGGCGCGAGATGAAGCGCAAAGGACAGGAAGCCGAAACCACGCCGCGCACACAGCGCGACATTCCGATGAAGATAATCGTTATCGGCTCGATTGTAACGTTGCTTATTATTTTCGTTTTCTTCTTTACCGGCGTAATGAACGGGAATCTGCTCTTTGCCGTGGCCGGACTGGTGTTAGTAGCCTTGATAGCTTTCCTTTTCACCACCGTAGCAGCCAACGCCATAGCCATTGTGGGCAGCAACCCTGTGTCGGGCATGACGCTGATGACACTCATACTGGCGTCAATAATCATGGTTTCCGTAGGACTTAGCGGTACAGGCGGCATGGTAGCCGCATTACTTATGGGCGGAGTGGTCTGCACTGCATTGGCCATGTCGGGCTGCTTTGTAACCGACCTGAAAATAGGATACTGGCTCGGCACAACACCCGCAAAACAGGAAACATTCAAATTCCTCGGCACTCTTGTTTCGGCAGCTACCGTAGGAGGCGTCATGATGATACTCAACAAGACATACGGATTCTCGGGCGACGCTCTTGCAGCCCCGCAAGCCCATGCCATGGCTGCCGTAATAGAGCCTATGATGAATGGCGGACAAGCTCCATGGCTGTTATACGGAATAGGAGCCGTAATCGCGATAATACTAACCGTATTCAATGTTTCGGCGCTCGCCTTTGCCTTAGGCATGTTCATACCATTGGAACTAAACCTTCCGTTGCTCGTTGGCGGAATGATAAACTGGTATGTAAATACCCGTTCTACAGACGAAGCCATAAAGAACGCTTACAATGAACGCGGCACCCTGATAGCTTCAGGCTTCATAGCAGGCGGTGCGCTAATGGGAGTAGTAAGTGCGGCACTAAGGTTCTGCGGGCTGGATTTCATGCTTTACTCGTGGGTAGAAAACACTTGGAGCGAGGTTGCTTCATTGATATTATACGCGATATTGATTTTCTATTTCATAAAAATGTCGCTATCAAAGCCTAAACATTTAGTTTAAATGGCAAAAAACCAATATATACACTTGTAAATCCAAATTAAATAATTACTTTTGCACCGCCGTTACGAGATAGCGGAATGTTCAAATCAATAATTAATTCAAATTTATGTCTACAAGAATCAGATTGCAGCGTCACGGTCGCAAAGGCTATGCCCACTACACTATCGTGATTGCTGATTCGAGAGCTCCACGCGATGGACGCTTTATCGAACGTCTCGGGTATTACAACCCCAACACAAACCCTGCACAAATAGAACTCAATTTCGAGCGCGCTCTATATTGGGTTGAGGTCGGCGCACAGCCTACCGACACGGTGCGAAGCATATTAAGCCGCGAAGGCGTAATGCTCATGAAACACTTGCGTGGCGGCGTTAAGAAAGGTGCTTTCGACGAAGCAGCCGCACAGCAAAAATTCGAAGCTTGGAAACAGAGTAAAACAGCAAAGCTTGACGCTGTAAAAGCTAAAGACGACGCTGACAAACGTTCACAAGCTAAAGCCCGCCAGGAAGAAGAGCACAAAATAAGCGAAGAAATAGCAAAACGCGTAGCAGAGAAGAAAGCCGCTAAACTGGCAGCTGAAGCAGAAGCAGCAAAAGAGGCTGCAGCAGAGGCAGCTCCGCAGGAAAACGAAGCTCCCGCAGAAGAAGCACAAGCTTAATAGAACCTGCTTAAAAGTCTACACTTTAAAATGGAACGCTCCAAAATCTATTTTGGAGCGTTCCATTTATTATTGCCCTACATCTGTACAAACATAATAGGATTGCCCTATTTCACATTTTATCGGCTTAAAGAACGTTACGTTACAAAAAATCGTTATTTTAGCGAAGTTTATTCCTCTACTTTACACGAAATAAGTAACGTTATATAAAACCATAATTAAATTAATGCACATGAAACAAAACGATTTGATTTCCATCACCAGTAAATTCAAGATAAAAGGGACCGTGTCATGCATAGAGCCTTTGGGCGACGGACTTATCAACACTACTTACAAAGTTACAACCAAGGAGAACTCTGCGCCAAATTATGTGCTGCAACTTATTAACAACGCTGTCTTTCCCGACGTAGACATGTTAATGGGAAACATTGTGGCCGTCACCAACCACATACGAAAAAAACTATCAGAAAAGGGACAATCCGAGCCGGAACGCCATTGTTTGGAGTTCATTCCACTGGCAAACGACTCTGGCAAGTACTATTTTTACGATGGCAGCAACTATTGGCGTATAATGGTATTCATAGAAGGTACTGTAACAAAAAGCGAAGTAAGTGCAGACTCTTCATACACCGTGGGATTGGCATTCGGAGATTTTGAATCCATGCTGGCCGACATCCCTGTTGAATTAGGCGAAACGATAAAGGACTTCCACAATATGGAATTCCGTCTTCAACAACTTCGCGAAGCAGTTGAACAGGACAAGGCAGGCCGTGCAGAATCAGTAAAATACTATATAGACGAAATAGAGCGCAGAGCCGAAAACATGACCCTCGGAGAAAGACTTTTCCGCGAGGGGAAATTGAAAAAAAGAATATGTCATTGCGACACAAAAGTCAACAATATGCTTTTTGACGCCAAGACAGACGAGGTGCTTTGCGTAATAGACCTGGATACAGTAATGCCAAACTTTGTATTCTCCGACTTTGGCGATTTCTTGCGCACCGCTGCGAACTCCGGTAAAGAAGATGATGAAAATCTTGACAACGTTAACTTCAAAATCGACATATTTGAAGCTTTTGCCCGTGGATACCTAAAGAGCGCAGGTTCATTTCTTACAGAAACGGAAATTAACAACCTTCCATACGCGACCGCCTTATTCCCTTATATGCAAACAGTACGTTTCCTTGCCGACTATATTAACGGAGACACCTATTATAAAATACTGTACCCCGAGCATAATCTGGTGCGCACCAAAGCACAGTTCAAACTGCTGCAAAGCGTAGAAGAACATTATACTGAAATGAAAGCTATAATATCCTCGCTTTCGGCATAAATAAAATATTAATGCGTCTGCATAAGACAAAAAGCATAAACACAAGGCACTGCCGCGGAAGAAAATATTTCCAGACGGCGTGCCTTATATGCTTTGTCATTACCTTTACCGAAATCAAGGCGCAAGAAAAGGAACAGCAATCACTCCTGTCTATTGAATACTCGTGGGAAGATTTCGTTGACGAATTCACTAACTCATATTATTCAGACGGCAATTATTCTGAAACAAACGAAGAGCTACTGGAAAATCTGCAAAACATACACAATAATCCAATAAACATAAACACTGCCTCTCGTGAAGATTTGCTTCAATTGCCATTTCTTTCACAATCACAGGCAGACTCGATTGTAAGTTATGTAAGCAAACATGGCCCTATGCTCTCGCTTGGCGAACTCATGTTCATAAAAAGAATAGACTTTCAGACAAGGAAATTTCTTACCATTTTTCTAAAATGTGCTGCCGACGAAACAAAGAAGCCGACTGTACTTGATATGCTAACTACAGGGAAACACGAAATAGCAATAAATACGTCTACACCTTTTTACACAGCTGACGGATATAAAACTGACAGCAAGATTTCTAACTCGAGCAAATATCTCGGAGACAAGAATAGATTTGCCTTGCGTTATCACTACAAGTACAACGATGAATTGCAATTCGGTATTACAACCGAAAAAGACGCAGGAGAACCTTTCGCTTGTAGGGGGAATTTTCTGACAGATTCCTACTCCGCGTATTTTTACCGCAAACAAAAGAACGGACGTTATGCTTACGCATTGGGAGATTACAGGATTAGATTTGCAGAAGGCTTGGTAGTTGGCAATAATTACTTTTACGGCGGGAAAAGCGCCTTACTGGACGCGTATAACAGCCGGCGCGTTATAAGTGCCCATACATCTACTTCGGAAAATGATTTCTTCAGAGGAGGAGCCGGCTTTATGCGTTTCGGTAACATTACAGCCACCGCATTCGTTTCATACAATCGTATGGACGCTATTCTGAACGAAGATGGCGAAATAACTTCGTTTCCAAACAATGGATACCACAGAACTTCCGCCGAACAAAAAAGACGAAATAATACAGAAAATTTCACAGCAGGAACAGACGTCTCTATTCAACTGAAAAAATGGAATATTGGCATAGCTGCCGCTATTTCACATTACAACAGAAAAATCTCACCACGTGAAGCAGAATACAACAAATTTGCTATGCGAGGGAAAAATTTCCGCGCTGCCAGCGCACACTACAATTATAACGGTAAGAGACTTTCACTACGCGGTGAAGCTGCTATTTCCGAAAAAAGTGCGACAGCTATAATCAACACAATAAAATGGGAAATGTTTCCATATATCACACTCACCAGTATTCAACGGATATACTCTAAAAAATACGCAGAGCCTTTTGCTGATTCTTTCTCTTCATCAAGCAAGACATCTAATGAGCGAGGAGTCTTGACAGGAATCTCAGCCGAGGTAAGCAATAACCTGATATTACGAGGATATGTAGACTTATATCGTTTCCCTTGGGCAACATATTCTTATCGCGCGCCAATGAACGGAGTTGATTACATGGCTGAAGCATACCTGCACAATTACGAGGGCGACTATCTGTCCGCCGAATGGCGAGGCTCGTATCGAAAGTGCGACAAAGGATATGGCGCAGCTGACACTGTGCCATACACAAAAAATCTTATAAAAATTTCCGGGAAAATAACTTTAAACAAAATATCATTATACTCTAATTTATCGGGAACCTCAGTTACTAAGCGTAAAGAAACTTCAAGAGGCTGGATGTTCAACCAAAGAGTTTCATACAAATGCAAGAACTTAAGGATTCATAGCGGCATTTCGTACTTTGATACTGACAACTATTCTTCACGTTTATATGCTTACGAAAGCAATGTGATGTACGTATACAATCTTTTTACTGCCATGTATGGTAACGGAATCAGGTTTTCTTTACTTGGAGACCTTAAAATTGGACGCAACATTGAAATTGCTTGTAAATACGCCGGAATAAAATATTTTGACCGGAATACATCAGGAAGCGGCGCACAAAAAGTCAATTCCTCTTATTTAAGTAACATAATTTGTATGGCACGTATAATATTCTAAAGAAATGAAACTACGACTTATTACTTTTATCGCAGCGACAATGACCGCATTATATGCTTTTGCACAGCATGGAGAAGGGAAAAGTAACATTGCACAATTAACAAGTAAAGACACTCTGCAATCTTACAAAAACATGCGTCTCGTTTGGTCGGATGAATTCAACGGCAACAAACTCGATACCATTTCGTGGAACCGCTGCGAACGAGCCAAAAAACAATGGAGCGGCCACATGTCACCGGCCGATACAGTTTGCCGCATTAGCAATGGAACTTTAAAACTGTACGGAATTCGCACACCGCCGGAACTCAATGACACCTTGCCCTGCATTACAGGCGGAATAAACAGCAAAGGCAAGCGTTCCATACGCTTCGGACGCGTGGACGTAAGGGCCAGAATTGAAGGCGGCAAAGGTTTTTGGCCTGCAATATGGCTTATTCCGGACAGCAACATAGCATGGCCGCGCGGAGGCGAAATCGATATTATGGAGCACTTGAACCATGAACCCGAAATTCATCAAACCGTACATACATACCTAACTTGGAAAGGCTTGGAAAAGCCGGCAAAAAACCACTCGACAACGCCGGTAGAACCTGCTGAGTTCAATCTATATTCCGTTGAACTCACGCCTGAAAAAATAGAATTCTTTGTAAATGGAAAAAGTTCACACGTATACGAACGTCAAAAGCCGGATATTGAAAATCAATTTCCATTTCCCGGGAATCCGTTCTACATAATATTGTCGGCACAACTGGGCGGAGATTGGGTTGGAGAAATAGACCTTAACGATTTACCTGTTGTAATGGAAATAGACTACGTAAGATTTTACGAAAAACGATGACATTACCCGAGGAGACCACGTTAAAACCTATAGACTGGTATTCCTGTAAAAAAGTCAGAGACAATTTTAATCGCCTCTGACTTTTTTATAAGTAGGCCTTCTCCTGCCATCAACAACTTAACAGGTAAGCCCAAGCAACTACTTTTGCTTTTTACGCACAGCCAAATATTTTATTTCTGCGGTGCAGCAGCCGGAGCATTGCTTTCTCCGGCATTACCAGTCGCATTTTCCGACGCAGCTGCGTTATTCTGAGTTGCATTATTCTGGGCATTGCCTGCAGCAGGAAGCGTTGTGCTTTTTTGAGTATTCTGCTGCATTGGCAGAGCAGGCATTGCATTATCCTTGAGTACTACTGATTTCTGCGATTCAGGAGAAGGAACGAAATATGCAGAAGCTACACTGAAAACAACCAATGCTATTGCCAATGTCCATGTTGCCTTTTCTATGAAATCCGTTGTTTTTCTTACGCCCATTATCTGATTCGACGAAGCAAAGCCCGAAGCCAAGCCACCACCTTTAGATTCCTGAATCAACACTATGAAGCACATCAGCACTGCTGCAACTACCATTAAAATTACTATTACTGAATACATTTCTTATTTTTTATTTTTATTATTTATTACTATTTTTTCAAGGAAGCGGATTTGGTCTGCAAAATAACTACTTTTTTTTGGATAATCGGCTTCCAATCTGCGCATAATTTCAATTGCACGCAAATACTTACCCTGTTTTATGTATATTTTAGCCAAAGTTTCAGTAAAAAAGTTCTCATCTCCACCATTTTCCTGCGAGTTAAACTGTGACTCTACCGATTCATTGACTGCTGCTGTACGCTCACTTTCATCATCTGCGGAATCTTTTTCACCTGTCAGAGGTAAATCCGATTTCTGTGTTAGCGGTTGTGCGTTTCCTTTTACTGTGGTCTTTACACTGAAAGCAGGCGACTGGTATTTGCTTTTTGGCGAATCCTCTTCATCCTGCTGCTCCAAATAAGCGGCATAATCTGTTGTGGCGTCAGCCAAAGTCAGGCGTCTGTGCGGTTGGTCATCAGGCATGGCCACTAAAAAATCGTTTATAAGGTCGGAAGTCCTGTCCATTCCCTTTTTTTTGCTTGCCACAGCTACGTCTGCTTTTTTATCTCCACCATGCTGAAAAGCATAGTCCAAACGATACTTATCGCCCTCAGTCATGTAAAAAAGCACGCTTCTGTCTGCTGCAAAAAGAGATGCCTTCTGCAATTCATAACCAAGCTCCGGGTTTTTATTATTGCACATATTCTTAACCAGCAAAAGACGTGCCGTCTGGTAATACGGGTATTGCGCCACCAAAGAACGGAGAGCATGGAGCGCTTCGGGATTCGACATCTCGCAGTTCTTTATGTATGAAAATTCGTCGGACTCCATTGTTTCCATGTTATTACTTTGGTTAATAAAGTATGATTTACCTGCTCGCACGTTTTTTACCAATTTGCTACCGTTGCATTGAATATCTGGTCTGTTATATTTTGAATCATTTCAGTAACCAATTCTTCTTGTACAGAGTTAAGCGACTGCGACGAGTCGTACTCGCTGGTCGCGGTAAAGCGGCGTTCAAAGTCCTGCGTATGGTTTTTCATGTTAACGAATCTAACGTTTACTGTCATACGCAACTGTACCTGCGCCGAATAACCTTCTGCCGAAATTGCCTTATTGAACTGCTCGTAACCAACAATTTCACCGCTAAGTTGCAAGTCGCCCTGCCGTTTTACAAGTTGCAGGCGCGTCTGGTTGGCATAGGTATCCTGCAGCTGGTTATTGAACATCGCCCTCATCGGAGCCCAAACCAAGGCTGTACGCAAGGGGAAGTCAGCTATCTGTATAGTCTTTATCTCGTCGTAATTTATTGAGGCAGCATTGAATTTGTACTGCACGCTGCATGCCGACACAACCGACATAACAATTGCCACCGTCAATACACGTAAAATTTTACTCAAGTCCATACTCCTTAATCTTGCGGTATAGAGTTCGTTCTGATATTCCCAGCGCACGGGCGGTTTCCTTGCGCCGCCCCATATTGCGCTCCAAGGCACGTTTCACTACTTCGCGCTCGTAATCGTCGAGTGTAACCGACTCTTCCACATATTCATCTGCCGGCAGTTCCTTTGCCTTGTCTTTTTCTGTTACTTCTGTTTTCGACTGTTCGGGCGGCAGTATGCTTCCTTCGGCTGTTACATACCTGTATTCGCGTGCGGGAACATTGCTTGTGCCTTGCGTCTGTTGCTCGCGTACTATACGCTTCAATTCGCTTACATCCCGCCGCAAATCGAACAGAATCTGATACAAAATCTCGCGTTCGTTTTCAAAGCTATGCCCCGCGTTGTCATTGCTTACGGTCACTAATTGGCCGCGGTGCGGATCTTCCGGAAGATAACGGCGCAGGATACCGGCTGAAATTTCCCTATCCTCCGAGGTTATAGACATGTTTTCCGTTATATTTTTGAGTTGCCGCACATTCCCGGGCCACGAATATGACATGAGCACCTTTTTAGCCTCGTCGGTTAGGTATATTGCCGGCATTTTGTATTTCTCACTCATTTCCAAAGCGAACTTGCGGAACAGCAAATACACGTCCTCGCCACGTTCGCGCAATGCGGGGATGGAAATGGGTATGGTATTAAGGCGGTAATACAAATCCTGGCGGAATTTGCCCTCGCTTATGGCTTTGGCCATGTCTACGTTGGTGGCGGCCACTATGCGCACGTCGGTTTTGCGCACGTCGCTGGCTCCAACTCGTATGTATTCGCCCGTTTCGAGCACACGCAGCAGCCGTGCCTGCGTTGAGAGGGGCAACTCTCCCACTTCGTCGAGAAACAGCGTACCTCCGTTGGCCACGCCGAAGTAACCTTCGCGCTCGCCTATCGCCCCGGTGAATGCGCCTTTCTCATGGCCGAACAGTTCGCTGTCGATGGTGCCCTCAGGTATGGAACCGCAATTCACAGCAAAATACTTTTTCGACTTGCGTGCGCTGTTGTCATGAATGAGCCGCGGGAACACTTCCTTACCCACACCGTTCTCACCCGTTATAAGCACGGACAAATCGGTCATTGCCACTTGCAAGGCAACATCCAAGGCCCTGTTCAAGCCTTCATAGTTACCTATTATATCGTAGCGTTGCTTTATGCGCTGTATCTTCGTTAAATCCATACCTCCCGTTTTGAGGTTTCAAAGATACAAAAAGTAAGGCGCTACACAAAGTGGCTGCGCCTGTTTTTGCCGAAAGCTGTTGCCGCACACGTGTTTTTTGGTAAATATGTCCGTATTGCAACGCCCCGGAGCAACCTCCCTAATGAATAACCATTCAAAAACATAAAGACCAACCGCGCTGCCGGAAAAAACTCCTGGGAGAAAATGAAAAATATGTGCCTTGAATTTTAAAATATGTGCCTTGTATTTCGAAATACAAGGCACATATTTTTTGCTCAAAAAGAGAGCCTGATTATCAATTCTTTACAAAAAGAGATTTTCGGGCGAATTCTTGAATAAAAAGCGGTTG
>ENA-ORNF01003118-ORNF01003118.1-human-gut-metagenome-genome-assembly--contig:-NODE-3118-length-11363-cov-5.335692_pt1 | contig 11363 bp, 13 predicted proteins | sample MGYA00242110_ERZ509012 | MGnify/ENA primary metagenome ERZ509012 (study PRJEB26280, sample SAMEA2338714) | human gut metagenome | biome: human gut; feature: human-associated habitat; material: faeces... | reverse complement strand
AAGCGGCGGTTTTGGACATCTGTCACCACACGCATGGCGGCACAGAGCCGGTGGGTCATATGGTCCACATCCTGGCGGCGGTCCGCCAGGTAAGCGGTCGGGTCCGTGAGGACGCGTTTTTTCGACAGGGACTCTAAACGGCGGAAATGGGCGGCGATATCGCGGCGTATCGACTGTGTCATGCGGGAATGGGCGGCATCCAGCGTCCGCAGCAGTTCGGCCATGTCCGGCACGGCGATCTCGGCGGCGTTGGAGGGCGTGGAGGCCCGCCGGTCCGCTACGAAGTCGCTGATGGCCACGTCCGGCTCGTGGCCCACCGCCGAGATGACGGGAATATCCGAGTCGTAGATGGCGCGGGCCACGCGCTCGTCGTTAAAGGCCCACAGGTCCTCCAGCGAACCGCCGCCGCGGCCGGTGATGAGCACATCGGCCAGGCTGCGGGCGTTGGCGTAACGGATGGCGCCGGCAATCTCCGCCGGGGCCTCAGTTCCCTGCACGCGAACGGGCAGCAGAAGGACCTTGGCGATGGGATAGCGGCGGCGGAGGATGCGGATCATGTCGTGGACCGCCGCGCCTGCCGGGGAGGTGACGATGGCGATGCGCCGGGGATATGGCGGCAGGGGTTTTTTATGGATCTCGTCAAACAAGCCCTCCTTCCGTAGCTTTTCCTTCAGCTGCTCAAAGGCCACGCTCAGGTCGCCGGCGCCCTCGGGCGTCAGGCTGGTGCAGTACAGCTGATACGCACCGTCGCGGGGATAGACGCTGATACGGCCGGAGGCGATGACCTGCATACCGTTTTCCGGGCGGAAGCGCAGGCGCGCGGCGCTGCCCCTGAACATAACACACTTCAGGCTGGACTGGCTGTCCTTCAGCGTAAAGTAGTGATGGCCGGAGGGGTATAGTTTGTAGTTGGAGATCTCGCCTCGCAGCAGGACCTCCTGCAATGGCGGCACATTGTCCAACAGGTCCTTGATAAACTGGTTGACCTCGGACACCGTGAAAATATACTGGCCCGACGTGGCGATCACTCCTTTCTGTATGCGACCTGAAAAGGCAGAGCTTTCACGCTCTGCCTTTCGTATGTGGTTTTCAGTCCTTTTCCTTGACCTCGCCCCGGGCGAAGCTGCCCAGAATACCGTTAATGAATTTGGCGACCTCGGGCGTTTCGTACTTCTTGGCGATCGTCACCGCCTCGCTGATGGCGGCGCCCTGCGGAATGTCCGCCATGTAGAGTATCTCGTACATGGCCACACGCATGATGGCGGATGCTACCAGTGAAATGCGCTCAAAGCGCCAGCCCCGGGCGTACTTTTCAATGTCGGCGTCCAGCTCGGCGGCGTGCTCCGCCACACCGGAGACCAGGCGGCGGATATACGCCTCCTGCTTGGTGTTGGGCCGGTCGGCGTAGAGGTCATCCTCTGCCGCCAGCTCGGCAAAGCGTTCATCGCTGAGCTGCTGGTCCAGAAACTCCTCCACCGGCAGTTCGGTGAAGCTCAGCTGGTACGCCAAGTGTATGGCGATCTCCCGTGCGGTGCTGCGTGTCATAAGCGTTCGTCCTTTTCTCTCTCGTCTGTTGTTCAGTTGAAGCTGATGCCGCCCACGTGGACGTTCACCGCCGCCACCTTGAAGCCGGTCATACCCTCCAGCGCGGTATGCACATTTTTCTGGACCTTTTTGGCCACATCGCTGATGGCGCAGCCGTAACGCACCGCAACAAAAATGCCCACAACGATCTGCTCGCCGTCCAGTTCAACACGGACGCCCTTGCAGGTCATTTTTTTACCGCCCATCAGGTCGGATACGTTGGCGCTCATCAGAGCGCTGACGCCATCCACCTCCAAGGCTGTGGTACTGGCAATGGAGGCCAGCACATCCTCTGAGATCTGGATGCTGCCGTCATCCTCCTGGTGGATCATATATTCCTTATTTTCAGCCATGGTCTGTTTGTCTCCTCACAGTTGTCATTGGTACTCAGCTAATTGCAGTATAGGATTATACCATTTTTTACGGGGAAATACAACACCTATTTTGCACCGGACGTTCCCGCTTCCATGATCTTGATCTGGCCGGGAGTGTAGGATGTCTCCGCGATGACGATATCCTTGATCTTCGCTACGTCCTCCGCCTCCAGACCCTCGGGCGCCGATACCACCACGCTGATGGAGTCCGCGCCCATAAAGGCCACGCAGTCGGCATAGCCTTTTGCCACCACCAGGTTCTCGATCTGTGTCTCCGCCACGGTGTAGCCCGCCAGCACCTGAAGCGTCTCGGATGCCTCGTTGGCTACCTCCTCTGAGGCGTTCTCCTCGCCCTTGGCCTCCTCCAGCATACTGATGGCGGTATCGCGGGCCTGCTTGCGGCTGAGCCGGGCAGTGGAGAAATAGTCGTCTCCGGCGGTATCCGCAGTATCCGCCTGTGCCTCCGCAGTCTCGCCATTGACCAGTGTGGACTGGCCAAGCACCTTGGAGGTATCCGCCACATCCCCGGCATAGCGCCAGTTCAAATACACCGATGTACCCACCAGCACCACCACGGCCGCCGCTACGGCGCGGCGCTTCCATACCTGCTTCATACTGTCGTTCCTCCCATTTATTGTTACTGTTTCCATTGGACTACCGATATCTTATCGCTGCTGAGTCCTGTCAGCACAGACACCGTCTCCAGCACCCGCAGGCGCACACGGCTGTCGCCTGCCCCCTGACAGACCACCACCGCCCCCTGATAGGTGGGGTACAGCCGCCGGGTGACCACGACCTCCTGCTTGCCGCTGCCGCGGTTCACCGTCAGGACCTGACTGTCCTGCCGCACATCACCGCCGCTGCCCAGAATGGCGCTGCTATCCTCCGCCAGCGACAACGTTTCACCGCTGTGCAGCGTCAGCATCACCTGCACCCGACCCACGCCATCCATGGCGGACAGCACCTCCGCCATACGGCGCTCCGTCTCCTCCAGAGAGAAGGACATCTCCTCCCCTGCCGTGTCGGCGGCTTCGATCTCCTGCTTACCGGCGGGCAGCAGCATCAGCACCACGCCGGCCAGAGCCACCAGCACCGCGAAGCGGTATTTTTTCAGAATATCTTTCAGCTTTTCCATCATTCGTCTGCCTCACGCCAATACTGGTGCGCGTCGTCGATGGCCAGTTCCGTGCTGAGCCACGCGGACAGCGCCTCGTCCTTGGGAATGTCCAGCGTCACGGCGCTGGGCCAGGGCACGCCATCGCGGTCCTCCATCTCTACCCGCGGGGTACATGTGATGCCCAGGTCATCTCCCTTGCTGGCAATATATGCGGCGGTCTTGTCCGCTATGAGCGCGGCGAATTCCGCGTCGCCGGATCTGCGATATTCCTCTGTCAGCGCCTGGATCTGCTGGCGATAGTCCTCATAGCGGAGGGCCAGCTCAGTCAGGTCCAGGCCCAGCAACGGCCGGACGATGACCAGCATCAGTGCCATGCCGCCCACGGTGTGGGCCACCGCCTTCATACGCCCACGGGGCAGCAGGGCGTAGAGTATCCCAACGATCATGCCCGCCGCGATGACGCCGAGAAGCCAGGTACGCAGGGTTTCCGCGATCATGTACTCACCACCGATACAGAAGAGATTATGGAGATCAGCAGGGCCAGCGCACAGCTGCCGGTCATGCCCAGCATCAGGCCGAAGGCGGAGCCCAGCGCGCCGATCAGGTCCGCCAGGGGCTCCTGGGTCACGGTGCCCGCCAGAAACGCCGCCAGCTTATACAGCAGGTACTGCACGGCCATGGTGATAAAGGGCGTCAGGCAGATGGCCAGCACTGTCAGCAGGCCGAATACGCCGATGGCGCCCTTCAGCATCCCGGCACCGGCCAGCACCGTGCCGGCGGCATCGGAGATGATGGAGCCCACCACCGGCACCGCTGTGGCGATGGCGGTGCGCGTCAACTGGGTAGACAGGGCGTCCGCCGCAGAGGTGGCCGCACCGGTCACCGACAGGAAGCCGGTAAAGACCAGCATCAGGGCCGTCAGTGCCCAGGCGACGCACTTGCGAAGGCCCTGACCGATCTTTTGCAGACTATGGCCGGGAACCACGGCGTCCGCGGCAGCAGCAGCAATGCAGGCGTACAGCAGCGGCAGCAGTACCTGACGGATAAGGCTGATGAGCAGATCGGTGAAGAACACCGTGGCCACCTGCCTGGCACCGGCGGTGATATAGCCGCCGCCGGCGGCCACGGCGGCGGACAGGGTGGGCAGCAGTGCCTTGGAGAACACCTCCAGCTGGGACATGGTCTCCACACCCAGACCCATCATCCGGCGGAAGTCGCCCGCCGCCACAAGGGTGATGGCCAGCGCTCCCGCCACGGAGACATAGCGGGGAACGCAGGGGCTGTCCGCCGCCGCAAGGCAGCTCTCCGCCAGACTGCACAGCAGCACCACGCCCAGCAGCAGGGCCGCACCGGAGGCCTGGGTCTCCAGCGCTGTACGGACATAGGCGCAGGCGCTGTGCCACAGATCGCCCAGACCCTGCCACAGTGTCTCGTGGGAGGCGGAGGTGTCCATTTCCGGCAGGATATCCGCCGCCTCCGGCGGGACGGCGTCCTTCACGGAGTCGGGCAGTTCGGCAGCCCAGGCACAGTCCAGACACAGAAGAAGCAGTGTCAGACAGAACAGGACTTTTTTCATAGCAGTGACTCCAACAGGTCCCAGACGGCGCGGAACAGCGGCAGGGACACCACGATGGCCGCCACGGCACCGGCAGTCTCCAGCACGGAAGCGAGGGCGCCCTCGCCGGCATCCCGGCACAGGTCGGAGCCTGTCCGGCAGATCAGGGCGATGCAGACCGTTTTCAGCAGCGGCTGAAACAGCTGCTCCGGCAGCTGACCCCAGGCCGAGGCCTCTTCCCAGAAATCCCGGAGCTGACCCAGCGGCTCCAGCAGCAGGGTGACCGCCACGCCGCAGACAGCCAGGACAAGCAGCAGCGCCAGCTCTCCCCCGCCGCGGCGCAGCAGCACCGCCAGCAGGGCCCCCAGCAGGCACAGCGCCGCCAATCGCAGTACCGTATCCATGCGTCACAGGGAGAACAGGGTCTTTACCAGGTCGAACAGGTCACTGATCTGCTGCACCAGCATCATCAGCACCACGACCAGGCCCGCCAGCGTGGTCATCATGGCCTGCTCCTCCCGGCCGCTTCGCACCAGCAGCAAATTCAGCACCGCCACCAGGATACCGATGGCCGCTATTTTGAAAATCAGGTCAACATCCATTGTCTGTCCCTCACAGAAGTAAAATGATCATCAGTCCTGCACCGCACAGCGTGGCCGTGGTGGTCACGCTGCGGCTGTGCCGATCCGCCTCGCGGCGCTTTTCGTAGAGCTGCTCGGCCTCCGCCCGGGCGCGGGCGATGGTGCTCTCCAGGCGCTGGGCATCGCCACTCCAGGAAATGCGGCAAAGCAGGTCACGGAGTTCTGCGTCTGAAAGCTGGTGAAAGGTATTCTCCCAAGCAAGCTGTAAAGTCATATCGCTTTGAACTTTGTCCCGTATCTGACAGAACCAGACACCGCAGTGCTCCCGGGTCTGCAGCACCTCCAACAGCGGCAGGACCGGCGTGCGCTGCCAGCGGATGGCACTCTCCATCTCCCCCAGGGCGGCGGCAAAGGACCACAACAGATCGCGGCACCGGCGCTGGCGTGCGTAATAGCGCCGCAGGGCCAGAATGGCGGCGCTCAGTACCAGTACCGCACCGGCCGCCGCGGTCACAGGGCCTCCGTGCGGTACTGCCGCCGACCCTCTGCCGTGCTGATGGTGATGAGACGACGGAAGACGCCGGCCTCCGCCAGCTGGCGGAACAGCGGCTTGCGGCGCAGCTCTTCTCCGTCCTCGGCGTGGATCGTGGCCAGCAGCTTAACGCCGCAGTTAGCCGCCGCTGTCATTGCCAGAATATCCGCCGCCTCGGTGATCTCGTCCACGGCGATGACCTGGGGATTGGCGCTCCGCAGCAGCATGGGGATGCCCAGTGCCTTGGGACAGCCGTCCAGCACGTCGGTATGACAGCCTACGTCCAACTGCGGTACACCGCGGTACATCCCGGCCAACTCACCGCGCTCGTCCACCACGCCTATCCGCAGAGGACAGCGATCCTCTGTGCCGTTGGACAGTGTGGCGATCATGTCGCGCAGGAGCGTGGTCTTGCCGCCACCGGGCGGCGCTGCGATCAGCGTACTGTCAAAGCCGCCTGCTGACCATTCCGGGACCTCCTGCCACAACCCACGGACCTGGCGGCTGATCCGTACCACGGCGGAGGAGATATCCCGCAGGGCTGTGCCGCCGTCCCCCCTGACCGCTACGGTGCCGCACAGGCCGATACGGAAGCCGCCCCGGCCGATAAGATAGCCCTTGCCCATCGTCTCCGCCGCCGCGTAGCGGGAATAGCCCGTTACCGCGTCGCACAGCTGTTCCAAGTCCGCCTGAGTAACACTTTGGCGCGGCAGTTCATCGCTGACAAGTAGTTCCCCTTCACATGTTAGTAGTGTCATCGGTCGTCCTGCCCGCAGGCGGAACTCCTCTGCCTGGGCCTTGCGGTGCTCCGGCACACGCCGGGCAGCCTGCTGCCAGCGGCTGGGCAGCAATGCAGCCGCCTGCTCATAGCGTCCGCCTCTCCGATCTCCATGATGACGCCCTCCTTTGTTGGTCTTGACCCCAACGTATGAAAGCTCGTCCCGGAATATGCACAAAAGCCCGCCGGGCAAGGCGGGCTTCTGCTGAAAAGCGCCCCCTGCCTGCGGCAGAGGGCGCTTGATAGACGCTTTTGTTATATCTTATGTTATGCCTGCTGCGGCTGCTTCATCTTTTTGGCACGGAAGAAATGAATGACCAGAAATACCAGGAACGCAATACTGATATAGCCAAAGATGGGATAGACAGTGCCGATGATCTCGGCAAACCCCAGCAGGCTCGCCGCCCAGGCCAGCACGGAAACTGCCAGCAGCACCGGGTTTTTGTGGGTACGGACAAAGGCGGACTTCTGCTCCACATAGGCACTCATGCCCACCAGACTGGCCAGAGCGTTGCAGAACATGGCCACCAGCAGCATAATGCCGTAGATCGTACCCAGCGTACCGTTGAGCCGGGAGGCCAACGCCACCATGGGCAGCTCCGCCTGCACCGCCTCGGGATAGGTACCCAGACTGGTGAGGATACTGCCCGCCACCGCCAACAGCATAACGCCGGAGAGAGCAATACCCACATAGACGTGCTTTTTCTCCCGCACATACTGCCCCACCGGGGACATGATGCCGATACCGCCCAGAATGTTATAGGCCACGAAGGTCAGCGTGGCGATAAACCAGTTGGGCATCAGAGGATTGGTATTGGTATATTGCAGCTGCAAGATGCCCTCCGTGCCAAAGGTGCACCAGGCGCCTACGGCGAAACCAACCGTGGCCAGCACCAAAATGGGGATCATGGCAGAGAAAGCATTGACCATACCGCTGACGCCAAGAAGCGCCACCAGGAACACCGCCAGCATGAACACGGCGCTGCCCAGCCAAGTGGGCACACGAAACAGCTGGGTCAGCATGGCGCCCACACCGGCGGACATACTCACCACCACAAAGAAGAGGAACAGCGCCCCAATGACACCGGTGGCGGCACGGAGCCACTTAACGTCCCACGGTACCAGCAGCTTGTCCATTTCGGCGCATTTCGTCATCTGCGTCAGCCGGACGAACAGAATGCCGATGACCGTAAACAGCAGCGCCGCCAGGACAAAGCCCACATAGCCCCAGTTGCCGAAGGCGCCAAAGAACTGCCACAGCTCCTGGCCGGAAATAAACCCCGCGCCCAAAAAACAGCCGACGTAGGTAAACGCCAGCGAAAAGGTCTTGATCTGCTTCATACCACACCTCATGTCGAATTTGCTCTACCAATATAGCTTATTTCCCCCGCCGCGTCAACCCCCGCCGACCCTGCGGGAAAATTGGATATGCTATGAAAAATTTTTTCACTGAATGCTTCGGCTTTTCGTTGACGATGGGCGCAATATGTTGTATACTATTACCGGAAATTGTTCCCGTTTTGGCAGAGATATTGCTTTAAACGGCAAAAGAAATCGTACAGGAGGAGCGTATATGATAAACACGATCGACGGCATCATCGCGGCGGCCAAAGGCGGAAAGACCGGCGTTATCGCCGTGGCGGCGGCCCACGACCAGCCTGTTATCGAGGCTGTGGTCGAGGCCCGCAGGGAGGGTATTGCCACGCCCATTCTTGTGGGACATGAGGAAGAGATCAAGGCGATGCTGACCGGCCTGGGTGAAGCCCCTGCCGACTACGAGATCATCGCCGGCGATACCGACCAGGACTGCGCAGCCAAGGCCGTGGCCCTGTGTGCCGAGGGAAAAGCCAACTTCCTGATGAAGGGCATTCTGGGCACTGCCGATCTGATGCGCGCGGTGTTTAACAAGGAGCACGGCCTGCGTACTGATCATCTTACCACCCACTGTATGCTGTATGAGATCCCCGCTCTGGGCCGTATGCTGGTGCTGACCGACGGCGGCGTCAACACCTTCCCCGATCTGGAGAAGAAGGCAGATATTCTGGAGAACGCAGCCATGGTCCTGCAGGCGCTGGGCTATGAGCACATCAACGCCTCCTGCGTGTGCGGCGCAGAGCAGGTAAATCCCAAGGTACAGTCCACCGTGGATGCCGACGCGCTGGCCCACATGACTGACCGCTGGGCCAAGTACAATATGGACGTGTGCGGCCCCGTAGCGCTGGATCTGGCCGTCAGCGAAGAGGCATGCCATCACAAGCACTATATCGCCCCCGGTGCCGGCAAGGCGGATATCCTGCTGGTCCCCAACTATGAGGTAGGCAACGGCATCGGCAAAGCCGCCAATCTGTTCGGCAACGCCAAGAACGCCGGTATCATTCTGGGCGCCAAGGTGCCCATCGTGTTGGTCAGCCGCGCTGACAGCGCGTATTCCAAGCTTGCCTCCATCGCACTGGGCAGTGTGTTGTCCAGTCGGATGAAGCTTGCGTAAAGTCGTATTGCACAAGAATTTGTTTCGTCTGACTACATTTTTTACAAAATTATCTCGTCAGATTGACAATTGCTTGACAATTTGCACGGTGAAGCCTATCATGGAGATGGTTCATCTGCCGCGCCGCGGCATGGACATAGTACAATAACGTAAAAGAGGAGATTATGTTATGGTCAATCAGGAATACTACAATCTGGGTACGGCGCCCTCTGTGATCCGCCAGCTGTTCGCCTACGGTCTGGAGCAGGCCGCCAAGGTCGGCGCGGACAAGGTGTATGACTATTCTCTGGGCAATCCCAGCATTCCCGCCCCCAAGAAGGTCAACGAGTCCATCAAGAAGATCGTGGACGAGATGGATTCCATCAAGCTGCACGGCTATTCCATGGCTGCCGGCTTCGATACCGCCCGTGCCGCAGTGGCCAAGGATCTGGCCGAGCGCTTCGGCCTGGATGTGAAAGCCAGCGAGCTGTTCTTCACCTGCGGCGCTGCTCCCGCGCTGATCTCCATCATCAAGGCCCTGATCGTGGACGCCGACAGCGAGATCATGGCAGTGGCACCCTTCTTCCCCGAGTATCGCCCCTTTGTCAACGCCAACGGCGGCAAGCTGGTGGTGGTTCCCGCCGACACCAAGGCATTCCAGATCCATCTGGACGAGGTGGAAAAGCGCATCACGAAGAACACCCAGGGTATTATCATCAACTCCCCCAATAATCCCTCCGGCGTTGTGTATACCGAGGAGACCCTGAAGGGTCTGGCTGCCCTGCTGGAGCGCAAGAGCAAGGAATACGGCCATCCCATCTACATCATTGCCGATGAGCCCTACCGTGAGCTGGTCTACGGCGGCGTGAAGGTCCCCTTCATCCCCTGCCTGTACAAGAACACCATCGTATGCTACTCCTATTCCAAGTCCCTGTCTCTGCCCGGCGAGCGTATCGGCTATGTGTACGTCCCCGGCTTCGCCGAGGATGCCGACGCGGTGTACGCCGCTATCTCCGGTGCCGCCCGTATCATGGGCCACGTCTGCCCGCCCACGCTGATGCAGAAGGTCATCGAGTACTGCGCCGAGGAGCGCCCCGATCTGGTGGCTTACGACGAGAACCGCAACCTGCTGTACAGCAGCCTGCGTGAGATGGGCTATGAGTGCGCCAAGCCCGACGGCGCGTTCTACCTGTTCGTCAAGGCCCCCAACGGCGATGCCAACGCTTTCTCCGAGAAGGCCAAGCTGGAGCACAACCTGCTGGTAGTGCCCGCGGACGGTTTCGGCTGCCCCGGCTATTTCCGCCTGAGCTACTGCGTGGCCAATGACATGATCCAGCGCAGCCTGCCCGCCTTCAAGGCCATGATCGAAAGCTATAAATAAGCTGATTAATTCCCACCATCATCAGAAGCGTCCGCAGCATGAGCTGCGGACGCTTTTTGTAATATAGTTCACAAACATACGATGGATATCCTGTAAATTTTTGCGGTTATTCCTCTTGCATTTTGCGGAGGGTTCGCCTATAATGGCAACATATTTTTTATAAGAGAGGTGTTTCACGCATGAGCAAAGTGACGATCCCTGCTGGGTACAAGACGCCGCTGTCCACCTATGAGATGCAGCGCGCAATCGAGTTCATCAAGAGCAATTTCCAAGTGAATCTGGGGCAGGCGCTCAATCTGCGGCGCGTTTCGGCTCCCCTGTTCGTGGAGGAGAATTCGGGTCTGAACGATAACCTCAATGGCGTGGAGCGCCCTGTGTCCTTCGATATCCCTGATGTGGGCGCACAGGGCCAGGTGGTGCATTCCCTGGCCAAGTGGAAGCGTCTGGCGCTGAAGCGCTACGACTTCAAGCCCGGCAAGGGCCTGTTCACCGATATGAACGCTATCCGCCGCGATGAGGAGGTGGACAACCTCCACTCCGTGTATGTGGACCAGTGGGACTGGGAGAAGGTCATCGAGCGCCGCGACCGCAACGTGGCCTATCTGGAGCAGACCGTGCGCGCCATCGTGGGCGCTGTGGTGGAGACCAACGACGCCCTGCAGATCGCGTTCCCCAGCCTGCACACCAAGCTGGACCGCGAGGTGTTCTTCGTCACCACCCAGGAGTTGGAGGACCGCTGGCCCGACTATACGCCTAAGCAACGTGAGGATGCGATCTGTAAGGAGCACCACACCGTGTTCCTGATGCAGATCGGCGATGACCTGAAGCGCAGCGGCAAGCCCCACGACGGCCGCGCCCCCGACTACGACGACTGGTCCCTGAACGGCGATATCCTGATGTACAACCCCGTGCTGGACCGCGCCTTTGAGATCTCCTCCATGGGCATCCGTGTGGATGAGGCCGCTATGGACTACCAGCTGCACAAGCGCGGCTG
>ENA-ORNF01003115-ORNF01003115.1-human-gut-metagenome-genome-assembly--contig:-NODE-3115-length-11372-cov-2.578157_pt1 | contig 11372 bp, 8 predicted proteins | sample MGYA00242110_ERZ509012 | MGnify/ENA primary metagenome ERZ509012 (study PRJEB26280, sample SAMEA2338714) | human gut metagenome | biome: human gut; feature: human-associated habitat; material: faeces... | reverse complement strand
CAGCCTCTCTCTGGCTGTCACAACAGGCCTGGCCTATATCACTGCAGGACTTTATTTTTCAGCTCCCCGGGTAGACGGAGTATTTGCCCGGATAATGCCTGTCGATTTCGAATGGCTGCGTTTCACAGAAGCCCTCCACATCGATCTGGGTATATTGCTGGATCCGATTTCTGTCATGATGCTGGTGGTCATCACAACAGTATCGCTGATGGTACATATTTATAGTATGGGCTATATGAAAGGCGAACGCGGTTTTCAGCGTTACTACGCTTTTCTATCCTTGTTCACCTTTTCTATGTTAGGTCTGGTAGTAGCTCCCAATATTTTCCAGATGTATATTTTCTGGGAGCTGGTGGGTGTTTCTTCCTACCTGCTGATCGGATTCTACTATACAAAACCCGAAGCCATCGCAGCTTCGAAAAAAGCGTTTATCGTCACCCGTTTTGCCGACCTGGGCTTTTTACTGGGCATTCTGTTGCTGTCGTATTTCACCAAGACATTCAGCTTCGAATTATTGACTTCCGGTGATGCTTCCGTTTTTGCAGGAGCTGCAGGTGTCACTTTCATGGGAGCTTCCGTGATGAGCTGGGCCTTGGCTCTGATATTCATCGGTGGTGCCGGAAAATCGGCAATGTTCCCATTACACATCTGGTTACCGGACGCGATGGAAGGTCCTACCCCGGTATCGGCTCTGATTCATGCAGCAACGATGGTGGTTGCCGGCGTTTTTCTCGTGGCCCGTCTGTTCCCTGTATACGTCAGTGCAGCCCCGGATGTGTTGGTCGGCATCGGTTATGTGGGGGCTTTTACTTCGTTGTATGCAGCCGTAGTAGCCTGCGTACAAACCGATATCAAACGGGTACTGGCTTTTTCTACCATCTCTCAGATCGGTTTCATGATGGTTGCGCTCGGAGTCTCGGGTATGGGAGGCCATCAGGGACTCGGCTATATGGCTTCGATGTTCCACCTTTTCACCCACGCGATGTTCAAGGCTTTGCTTTTCCTCGGGGCAGGAGCCATTATCCATGCCGTACATTCCAATGAGATGTCGGAGATGGGCGGGTTACGGAAATATATGCCCGTTACCCACATCACTTTCCTCATTGCCTGTCTGGCCATTGCCGGTATACCTCCTTTCTCGGGATTTTTCAGTAAAGACGAGATTTTGGCAGCCGCATTCGAAAAAAGTGCGTTTTGGGGTGTTTGGATGTCTTTGGTAGCCGGGCTGACAGCGTTTTATATGTTCCGCCTTTACTTCAATATTTTCTGGGGTAAAGAGGCTCACCACGAGCATACTCCTCATGAAGCTCCCAAGACGATGTCGATACCTCTCGTATTTCTCGCTGTGGTAACATGTTTTGCCGGATTTATTCCTTTCGGACATTTCGTAACGGCGAGCGGTCTCTCCTATACCATACATTTGAATTGGGCCGTTGCCGGTACTAGTATCTGCATCGCTATAATAGGTATTGCGCTTGCCACCTGGCTCTATATGAAACCGAACGACAAACCTGCTCGCATGGCCGAGTCGATGAGCAGTCTGCATCGTTGGGCATATCACCGTTTCTATATCGATGAAGTGTATATGTTTATTACGCATAAGATTATCTTCCGTCATATTTGCATGCCTATTGCATGGTTCGACCGCCATGTCGTAGACGGGACGATGAATCTCATGGCGACTATTACCCAGTCGGCGTCTTATCATATCAGAGGCTTGCAGTCGGGACGTTTGCAGTCGTATGCGGTAGTATTCCTTTTGGGTGCCATGATTGTAGCAGCCGTTGTATTGTGTTGCTTGTAATGAAGTATATCGGAAACAGAAAAAACGAGTTTAATATATTATGAACTTTTTATCTTTATTCGTACTTATTCCTCTTTTGATGATGGCCGGACTGGCGCTCTCAAAAGAGATGAAACAAATACGTGCCGTTGCCGTGATAGGTTCGTCGTTGCAGCTTGTTTTCGCCTTTATCGTACTGTTTATGTTCTTGGGCGAACGTGCAGCCGGCAATACGGCCGAAATGCTTTTTGTCGCCGATACCGTATGGTATGCGCCACTCGATATTCATTATACGGTGGGGGTCGACGGTGTGTCTGTGGCTATGTTGTTGTTGTCGGCCATTGTGGTTTTTGCCGGGGTTTTTGCTTCATGGAAAATCGATCCGCTGCCCAAAGAATTCTTCCTTTGGTTGATACTTCTCTCGATAGGGGTATTCGGTTTCTTTATTTCGATCAACCTCTTTACGATGTTCATGTTCTATGAGATCGCTCTTATCCCGATGTATCTTCTCATCGGAGTGTGGGGTAGCGGTAACAAAACCTATTCGGCGATGAAACTTACCCTTATGCTCATGGGCGGTTCGGCGCTTTTGTTGATCGGTATATTGGGTATCTATTTCCACTCTTCGGCCGATGGTAATTTGACGATGAATATCCTCGAAATCGCCAAGAACAATGCGATACCCCATGATATGCAATATTATCTCTTCCCATTGACGTTTGTGGGATTCGGTGTGCTGGGTGCCATGTTCCCCTTCCATACATGGTCTCCCGACGGTCATGCTTCGGCTCCTACGGCTGTGTCGATGCTCCATGCCGGAGTGCTTATGAAACTCGGTGGGTATGGCTGTTTCCGTGTTGCGATGTACCTGATGCCGTGGGCAGCTACCGAATTGTCGTGGATATTTTTGATTCTGACCGGTATCAGTGTCGTTTACGGTGCATTTAGCGCATGCGTGCAAACCGACCTCAAATATATCAACGCTTATTCTTCGGTGAGCCACTGCGGTCTGGTACTTTTCGCATTGCTTATGTGGAACACGACGGCTATGACAGGTGCTGTCTTGCAAATGCTTTCGCATGGATTGATGACCGCACTTTTCTTTGCGCTCATCGGTATGATATACGGACGTACACATACGCGCGACATTCGGGAAATGGGCGGTCTGATGAAGATCATGCCTTTCCTTTCGGCCTGCTACGTGATAGCCGGTCTGGCATCATTGGGTCTTCCCGGTTTGAGCGGTTTCGTGGCCGAGATGACTGTCTTCGTTGGCTCTTTCCAATGGTCCGATCCATTCCATCGGGTCTTTACTATCGTGGCTTGTACATCGATCGTCATTACGGCCGTTTACATTTTGCGTGTTGTGGGTAAGTTGCTTTACGGTAAGGTGCAGAATGAGCATCACCGAGAACTTACCGATGCAGTTTGGTATGAACGTCTTTCGGCGATTACCCTTATTGTGGGTGTTGCTGCTATCGGTATGGCTCCGGGTTGGATTTCCAATCTCATCAGCGATAGTATGAGTGTGATCAGTGAACGTATTTTGCAATATATCTAATCAAGAAAAAGTATATGGATTTTTCAAACTTTTTATGGATGCGTGATGAATTGTCGCTTTTGGCAATCATTCTTATCCTATTCCTCTATGACACTTTCGCTACGGAGAAGAGTCGCCGTGCTTTCTCGTGGGTAGCGTGTCTGCTCCTTGCGGCACAGACTGCTTTCCTCTTTTTCAATCCGGTAACGGGCGAGGCTTTCGGTGGGATGTATCAGACATCTTCGATTATCAATATTGTAAAAATAGTTCTCAACATAGGAACGTTGTTGGTGCTTATACAGGCAAATGCTTGGGCCAAAGCTCCCGATATGGCGATACGTCGGGGTGAGTTTTATGTGCTCACGCTTATTACCTTGCTGGGTATGTACCTGATGATTTCGTCGGGCAATTTCCTTTTGTTCTTCATCGGTCTCGAAATGGCATCGTTGCCTCTTACCGCATTGGTTGCCATAGAAAAGTATCATCAGCTTTCGTATGAAGCAGCGGCCAAGTATGTGTTTGTAGCACTTTTTTCTTCGTCGCTCATGTTGTTGGGTATCTCGTTCCTTTACGGAGCGGTAGGTACGCTTTATTTTGCCGATGTTGCTGCCAACCTTGTAGGTACACCTCTCTTGTATGTAGGGCTTGTGCTTTTCTTGGCCGGTATGGGATTCAAAATATCCATTGTACCTTTCCACCTTTGGACGGCCGATGTGTATCAAGGCGCACCGACTTCTATCACCGCATACCTTTCGGTCATTTCAAAAGGTGCTGCCGCGTATGCATTGATGGTTGTACTGTTCAAGGTCTTTTCGTCGGTTGCGATGATTTGGCAACCGGTATTATGGGGGCTTATCGTTATTACTATTACAATAGGTAACCTTTTTGCCATACGGCAGAAAAACCTAAAACGTTTCATGGCATTCTCATCGATTTCCCAAGCCGGTTATATTCTTCTGGGAGTTATCGCCGGGACGGCTGTGGGAATGACTTCGCTCGTCTATTATGTGTTGGTGTATATTTTCTCGAACCTTGCCATTTTCGGTGTCATCTCCGTAATCGAGAATGCTACCGGTAAGGTGAATATGGAAGATTACAACGGCCTTTATCGTACCAATCCCAAATTGAGTGTCGCTATGATGTTGGCGCTTTTCTCTTTGGCCGGTATTCCTCCTTTTGCCGGTTTTTTCAGTAAGTTCTTTATTTTCTATGCTGCTGTCGAGGAAGGTTTCTATGTATTGGTATTTCTTGCTTTGCTCAATACCATCGTTTCGCTTTATTACTATTTGCTGGTGGTAAAAGCGATGTTTATCAAGCAGGACGATTGTGCCGTTCCGGCTATTCAGAGCGATGGCGCATCGAAATTCAGTATTTCGTTGTGTGTGCTTGGTGTGGTCGTAATAGGTTTGTTGAGTTGCATCTATACATCTATAACCCCCTTATCGTTCGGAATGTAATATAATCTATAAAAGACAGGTAGCGGGCAATGTACGTAATGCATTGCCCGCTTTTTTGAAAATGGAAACCGTTCCGATAATTATCGGGTAAAAAAATAGCGTCGCCCCGATGAGGGCGACGCTTATCGTATTGAAAGGTTTACAAAAATTTATAGATTGCTTTGTAAAAAAGATTTCCTTTATCGAGGGGCATTATTGAATGCCGCTGGTCTCGACCTCTTTGTTGATTTTTTTGATAAGTCCTTGCAATACATTGCCGGGGCCGACTTCGGTAAATGAGGTGGCGCCGTCGGCAATCATATTAAGAACCGATTGAGTCCAACGTACAGGAGCCGTGAGTTGTGCAATCAGATTGGCTTTGATAGCGTCGGGATCGGTTACGGCTTGTGCACTTACATTCTGATAGACGGGACATTTCGGCTCGAAAAATTGGGTGTGTGCGATGGCTTCGGCCAGTTCTGCGCGGGCAGGTTCCATAATCGGAGAATGGAATGCTCCGCCGACTTTCAATTTTAGGGCGCGTTTGGCTCCGGCCGCAAGCATTTTCTCACATGCGGCATCTATGCCTTTTTCATCGCCGGAGATAACGACTTGTCCCGGACAGTTATAGTTGGCAATAGATACTCCTTCTCTGGCTTCCAGAACTTCTTCGATGCACATATTTCTTCGATTTTCTCATCGGGCAGGGCCAATACGGCAGCCATGGTCGAAGGAGTTGCTTCGCAGGCTTTTTGCATGGCGCGGGCGCGAGCCGATACCAAACCTACACCGTCTTCGAACGAAAGGGCTCCGGCGGCTACCAGTGCCGAAAATTCGCCGAGTGAATGACCGGCTACCATTTCAGGGCAAAAAGCGTCGCCCATAGTTTTGGCAAGAATAACCGAATGCAGGAAAATGGCGGGTTGTGTTACTTTGGTTTGCCGCAGGTCTTCATCGGTCCCGGCAAACATCAGGTCGGTGATGCGGAAACCTAATATCTCGTTGGCTTTCTCAAACATGGCTTTGGCTTCGCTGTTGTTGTCGTACAGCTCTTTTCCCATGCCTACGAATTGGGCGCCTTGTCCCGGAAATACAAATGCTTTCATAATCGTTTGGTTATAATGTGTTTTGTGAAAACAGTACAAAGGTAGTTATTTTTTGTCGAAAAGTTGTTTTTTATGGCAGGAATCACATTTTGAGCGCTTTTCATAGCGTTTGGATAAAGAAAATGAGAGCTGCTTTATCCCCAAATGTAACCGGTTAAGTCGGAGATATTGTAGAAAAAGGAGTATAACTGAAAAAACTCGAAGAACATCTGAGCGTTTTTTCGTTGTATTTTTTTATCTTTGCCGTGAATTGAGAGTATATATGTTGAAGAGATTATTGTTTATTTGTACGGTTTGTTTGCCGTTATCGGTTTGGGCTCAGCAGAGCGATACCGTTTCCGAGCGAGTGGAGTTGCTTCCTTATGGCGATATGGAGTGCTGGACGACCCGCGTCATCAAAGAGTCAGCCTTATTGGGTGGAGCGACAAAGGAGGTCTATCATATCGGTCCGACGCAGACAATCGAGGGAGCAGAGCCCTGGGTACGGGAGTCGAGCGATTCTCCGTGGGGCGGTTCGAGTGTATGGGCCAATCCTATGGGGATAGACAAGGTGAGTGTTACCGTTTTTCCCGAGGAGCGTGAGCCGGGAAATAAGTGCGCCCGTCTCGAAGTAAGAAAAGAGACTTGTAAAGTTCTCGGTATGGTAAATATTACGGTAGTCGCTACGGGGTCTGTCTTTTTAGGGTCTGTGCGGGAGCCGGTCAAGAACGCAAAAAATCCGCAAGGGAAGCTCGATCAAGGCATTCCTTTTACCAAACGTCCTAAGGCTTTGCAACTCGATTATAAATTGGAGTTGGCCGATCAGCTTGTCAAGGCGACGGGTATGCGCTCGTCCGAGATAGAAGGGAAAGACAATGCCGAGATATGCTTATATCTGATACAACGCTGGGAAGATGAGGACGGTAATGTGTATGCCCGACGTATAGGAACGGGTTATTGTAAGTTCAGCGAATCGGTTCCCGAGTGGCAGAATGGTTTCCGCATTCCAATTTATTATGGTGATATAAGTGAAGAACCATTTTTTAGACCCGAAATGATGCTTGAACTTCCCGATGGCCCGCGATATACGACAAACAGTAAAGGCAAGAATGTACCTATACAGGTTGTCGGTTGGGGCGATGCCGATGCCGAACCTACACATTTGATGTTGCGTATCTCGTCGGGCGATAGGGGGGCTTTTATCGGAGCCGTAGGAACATGTTTCTGGATCGATAATGTTTCTCTTGTATATTGATGGGTTTGGAGCAGCCTTCCCACCATAGACATGAAAAATGTATATAAAGAACGGACTGCACGATTGCAGCCCGTTCTTTTATTGCCGATACTATTTTTTTACTTCTTTGAGTGTAATCCCGATGACGTAATAGTGAGGGAGTATATCGAAAATGTCTTCTGACATTTCCGCCGTAATTTTTCCGTAGCACGAGCGGGATATGTTGTGTTTCTCATCGAAGAAAAAAGAGTTGTAAATAGCGAGAGGAATTTCTTGTGTTTTTTCCGTTACCGGGGCGATTTCGAATGTACGGAAATCGTATATAGGCATTTTATTTTGGGGAAGAGCTGCGATTTTTACTTGTTGAGTAGCGGCTCCTCGAGGGCAACTTATAGTGATGGTTACGGTAGAATCACTTTCCGGTATAACATATATGCTCATTTGATTTAGTGTCCAGTATTTAGCCTTTTTTGAGACGTTGAGGTTACGAGATTTTATGAATGCTTCACGCTCATCGGCCTTTTTAGGTAGATCTTTCCGGTTTCGACCTATTTTGAAGTTGGCGATACGGTCAATTTTTTTACCGGTTTTATATTCATCGATATAAAAGTTGATGTTGTATTCTTTTTTGTCGAGTTCGCTCAAATCGAAATGTGCTATGTGGATACCCATTCTATCCAAGACATTTATAATATCTGTATGTGAGATTTCGGCCGATTTTATACGTATCTCTTTTTCTTTGGCATTGATGGGTAATAACAAGGTCGCAAAGAATAATGTTAGGAATAAGTGTTTCATAATTTTAGGATATTAGTTTTTTATATAATAGACGCCCAATAAACAGAAAGGTTACACATTTTTTCAAAATTAGTCAAAATATTTGAAGGGTTGCTATAATATAGTTTATTTTTATCCGAAACAGATGGCCATTTTGCGAGGGTCAACTATGGAAAAATGAACTTATTCTAAGAAAGCAGGAGATGAGATAATAAAAACGTCGGCGAGCAAACATGCTCGCCGACGGCATACCGTAAACTTATAACAATCTTTTACGGGTGGGACAGAGTGGAGACACTTTTCTGTCCCGGACTTATAACGGAAAAAACACAAAAACTCTTATTCAAAGATGCAGGGAAGACTTAGACAAGGTATTTTTCTCTTTTATGGAAGCCGCCTTGTTCCAGCTGTTTGCTCCCGCTTTTATATAAGAGACAGGAAAAAGATGAAAAGGTTTCATCTCCCTTTTGATTTTTAACCGTTTTTAAATATTTGTTTTTATCAGGCGAGTACCGGCACAAGATATTTACATAAGGCATATCCACCGAAAATGAGCCAGAGATAAATGATTCCGGCGAGGTAGAAAGGTTTTGCTCCGGCTTGTTTGAACTTGTCGATACTTGTTTCGGCTCCGAGTGCGGTCATGGCCATGGTGAGCAGAAAGTTGTCGAAACTGTTTATCGCATTTATCCCGGTCGACATGATGTCCGAGGGAATGAATGAAAACGATTGCAGCAGAGAGTTGATTGCGATTACCAGCAAGAACCCGAATGCAAACCACGGAACGGATATTTTGCTTTTTCCGTCGCTCGATACATCGGTGTGTCGGGCTTTACGCACTCGGGCGATAATATAACTCATAATGAGCAATACCGGAGCTAACATCATGACACGTATCATTTTGGTGATCGTGGCTTGGTCGGCGAGGTGCAAAGCTCCTTCGGGATCCATAGCGTTACCGGCACCTACTACGTGTGCGACTTCGTGCAGAGTCGATCCGGTGTAAATCGCCATCTCTTGAAGGGAGAGGTCTAAAATTCCGGCGCGATACAATATCGGATAAAGAAACATCGATAATGTTCCGAAAATAACGACTGTGGAAACGGCGATGGCTGTTTTGTGAGGTGCACATTTTACGACCGGTTCGGCTCCCAATACGGCGGCTGCCCCGCAAATAGCACTGCCGGTCGATACCATGACAGTGGTTTTTTCGTCCATTTTCAACAGTCTGCCGGCGATGACACCCAAAAGCAGTGTTATGCCGATGACAATGACATCGATGATAATTGCCGGCAGTCCTATTTCGAGAACTTGTTGAAAGGTAAGGCGGAAACCGTATAGTACGATACCCGTGCGCAATATTTGTTTGGTACAGAATTTAATGCCGGGAACCCATGTGTCGGGTATGTAATTGCGCAGACTGTTGGCATAGAGCATACCTAAGATGATGCCCACGATGAGGGGACTTAGCGATAGGTCTTTTACCCATTGAAATTCGCTGATGTAAAAGGCCGAGAAAGAAAATAAGGCAATGAGGAGTACGCCGTGCGAGACGGCAGCTTTCTGTTCCGAAATCATACGATGAAAGATTAAAGTTTCAGGGTGCAAAATTAAGAAATAAAATAGTAATGCGGTTATATTATAGAAAGTGGAATATGATAGCTTTGCTATTTGCTTGGAAATAATATTTCTTTTCACAGAAAAGAGACGGTTTTGTCATCATATTGTCATATCATCGGGATATTTTTGTCGGTGAAAAAGGAGGACGAAAGGTTTGTGAGATTCTGTCATTAGGTTTCGTAGGAGTCATTCCTCCTTGATAGGTAAAAAGATTGTTATTGTTTTTTCGTTATAGTGTGTAGAAGGAGCTTCTCTGTGTTAGAGCGGCTCTTTTGTTGTGGTAAGATATATGTTACAATATTGTTACAAATCTGGTAATTGTCTTTCCTTGTTGGGCACGATAACCAAGAATCGTGTATATTTGCAAAACCTAATCCGAATGAAAATATCTACATTATAAAATAATGGAACAAAAACAGGTTTATATCGGTCTTACCGATGAACAGGTGGCCGAGAGCCGTCGTCTGCACGGTGGGAATGTGCTGACACCGCCACAAAAGAAGTCGGTGTGGATTCTTTTTCTCGAAAAGTTCAACGACCCTATTATCCGTATATTATTGATAGCTCTGTTGCTGTCGGTTGCTGTTTCCGTGTATGAGTTTGTCGGTCTCGGTCATGGGGCCGAGGTCTTTTTTGAGCCAGTCGGAATTTTTGTTGCGGTGATGCTGGCTACGGCTGTGGGATTCTTTTTTGAATTGAGCGCCAATAAAAAATTCGATATACTCAATCAGGTCAATGACGATATTCCCGTAAAAGTGATCCGTAACGGGAATATTTGTGAAATATCGAAGAAAGATGTTGTGGTCGGCGATATTGTTGTCCTCGAATTGGGAGAGGAAGTTCCGGCCGATGCCGTCTTGCTCGAAAGCGTGTCATTGCAAATCAATGAGTCGACATTGACGGGTGAGCCGGTCGTATCGAAGACGACGGTAGAGGCCGATTTCGATTCCGAGGCGACCTATCCGTCGAATGAAGTGCTGCGTGGAACTACGGTTGTCGACGGGCACGGTGTGTGCCGCATTACGGCAGTCGGCGATGCGACCGAGTATGGAAAAGTATATGAAGGGTCTCAAATACAGAATGATACCAAGACGCCGCTTAATCGTCAGCTCGACGGTTTGGGACGCCTTATTTCCTATATCAGTTACACGATTGCCGGATTGATAATCGTCGCCCGTCTTGTTTTATTTTTTACTCAAAATAGTTCGCCGGCTTGGACCGAGACCGCGACATATATTTTCCAGACACTTATGATCGCTATCACGCTGGTAGTCGTTTCGGTGCCCGAGGGGTTGCCCATGAGTATAGTTTTGAGTTTGGCGTTGAGCATGAAACGTATGTTGGCAACCAATAATCTTGTGCGCAAAATGCATGCATGCGAGACGATGGGGGCCGTGTCGGTTATTTGTACCGACAAGACGGGAACGCTTACCCAGAATCAGATGCAGGTTGCACAGACAGACTTTTGGGCGTTAGAAGATAAGTCGTTTCCCGGTAGTGAGTTGGGCAATCTGATACGGGAAGGTATTGCCGTCAATTCGACGGCTTTTCTCGATATGACCGACGGGCAGAAGCCTAAGGTCATCGGTAATCCTACCGAGGGAGCATTGCTTTTGTGGTTGAAATCGCAAGGCGAGAATTATCTCGAATTGCGGGAATCGGCCTCTGTCGTCGACCAGCTCACTTTCTCTACCGAGCGTAAATATATGGCAACTGTTGTCGATTCTCCGTTGATAGGGAAAAAGGTCCTTTATGTAAAGGGCGCTCCTGAGATCGTTTTGAGTGAGAGCAACCGGGTTCTTACCGAAAAGGGGATTCTTCCTGCGTCGGAGTATAAAACGGCTGTGGACGAGCAGTTGCTTGCCTATCAGTCGCAGGCGATGCGTACACTGGGTTT
>ENA-ORNF01003107-ORNF01003107.1-human-gut-metagenome-genome-assembly--contig:-NODE-3107-length-11400-cov-3.019921_pt1 | contig 11400 bp, 7 predicted proteins | sample MGYA00242110_ERZ509012 | MGnify/ENA primary metagenome ERZ509012 (study PRJEB26280, sample SAMEA2338714) | human gut metagenome | biome: human gut; feature: human-associated habitat; material: faeces... | reverse complement strand
GCCTATGGAACTTGCTTATATTGATGTCCCTGAAGAATTCTCCGGTGCTATCATTGAAAAGCTCAGCCAGAGAAAGGGCGAACTTCGTAATATGGGTAAGGCAAGCGGCGGATATGCAAGACTTGAGTTCTCTATTCCTTCCCGTGGACTGATCGGTTATCGTGGTGATTTCATGACAGATACCAAGGGTAACGGTATCCTTAATACAATTTTCGACGGTTATGGACCTTACAAGGGAGAGATCCAGTATCGTAAGCAGGGTTCCCTGATCGCATTTGAAGCAGGTGAGGCGATCACTTACGGTCTGTTCAATGCGCAGGAACGTGGTACTCTTTTCATCGGACCTGGTGAAAAGGTTTACTCAGGTATGGTCGTTGGTCAGAACGGTAAGGGCGAAGATATCGAAATCAACGTATGTAAGAAGAAACAGCTTACCAATACCCGTTCTTCCAGTGCTGATGAAGCATTAAGACTGACACCACCTAAAATTTTAAGTCTGGAACAGGCACTTGACTTCATCGATGTGGATGAGCTCTTAGAGGTAACACCAAAGAGCCTTCGTATCCGTAAACGTATCTTAGACCCAACCTTAAGAAAACGTGCCGGAATGAAAAAATAAATTTTTATCCCATAAAAAATCCCGACGAACAGATCGTTTGCCGGGATTTTTTTTCATGATGTATTTCTATTTCTTTGTTGCTTTCTTTACGGTGATCTTACAGGTTGCCTTCTTTCCATTGGAAGTTTTTGCTGTGATTGTCGCTTTTCCTGCTCTCTTTGCCGTTACTTTTCCGCTCTTGCTTACTGTAGCTACCTTTTTATTTGAGGAGCTCCATGTGATCTTTTCTTTCGCAGAGATTGGATTTCTCTTCACACCAAGCTTCACGGACTGTTTTACCGTAAGGGTTGCTTTCTTTTTGGACAATGTCAGCTTTTTCGTGGTAACTTTTTCGTTCTGGACGGTTACCTTACAGGTTGCTTTCGCACCGCTCTTCATGGTAACGGTTAAAGTTGCCTTACCTGTTTTCTTTGCTGTCACCTTTCCACTCTTGCTTACCGATGCAATACTGCTGTCGGAAGACTTCCAGGCTTTCACCTTGTCTTTCTTCACGGTCTTTGATGCAACTTTTAATGCCTTTGTGGAAGTTCCAACCTGAAGCGGCATGCTGGATGCGTTCAGCTTTACGGTTGCAACCGTTACCTTACAGGTTGCCTTGGTTCCGTCTTTTGCTGTTGCAATGATCTTCGTGGTTCCACCCTTTTTACCGGTCACTTTTCCGTTTTTATTTACGGTTGCGATCTTTTTGTTCTCGCTGGACCACTTGATACTCTGCTTTGGTGTTACTGTTGCCTTTAACTGGATGGTCTTTCCTTTTACCACAACCGCTTTGGTCTTTGACAATTTGACAACGGTCTGTTCCACGGTCACACTCGTTTTTACACTGTCAGAAGAGATCGCTGCCGCATTGTCTCCCTGATACAACTCGATCGGCGCAGTCTCAAATGTGCCGGTTGCTTTCTGGATATCGCTTTTCAACCGGAATGTCACTTCGTATCGCTCATTACAACCAGACCACGGTATCCGCCGGATGTGATCGGATCACTGGAAACACCTGCATAGGAAACACCCGTTTTTCCGTCCGCTGTATATGCCGGGTTACAATCTTCCACTTCGAAAACTCCGCCTGTTTTGGTGTCTGCCACCTCAAACAGGTCTGCATCATAATAGGTTACATACCGCCCACTGGTAAGCTGATTGGCATCGTTTAATTTTACCGTAAACTCTACGGATCCCTGTCCTGCTGCTGTTGTTTCCACGGAAACCGGACTTGTCTCCGCTGCCGCTGCCGGCACTGCGAAAATTGCCAGCATCAGGGAACAAACGATTGCACCAAACATTGTTTTTATTGCTTTCATGTCTGTTCCTCCCTTTCTATCTGCCGATTTCTTCTGCCGGCTCGACTCCGTTTATCTCTGTCTCTGTGTTCATCGGCTGCATCTCAATGCCCTCAAACAGGGTTGTGAGGTCAGAAGAACCCGATGTTGTGTTACTATCTGTGGTCTGATAAAGTCCTGCAACCGGCCATACATCATCCGGGAAGTTTCCAATCTCATAGATTGCCGCCTGATTTGCACTGTCGGTCGAAGTATCTTTGATCGCATATAAGGTTACATTGCTTCCACCACTAAACCGATTCCAGAACAGATATCCGGTTGTTTTGTCATAGCAAAGGGAATTATAATACCAGATGCTGCTCACACCAAGATCTGCTACCTTAGCGATACCAATCTGATTTGCTGACAGATTGACTGAAATCTTATAAAGTCCGCCGCTGCGGGTCACACCATAAAGATAATCGGTTCCATCACTTGCCGTCTCTGCATAGGCAAGTCCTGCCCAGTAATCCTGCTTCATATCCACGGAACCAAGGCTTTCTCCTGCTGTCGGATCAATCAGTGCTACATAAGGTCCATAGGTTGCATAGGCAAGTCCGCTTGTTGCACTGTAGGTCAGATCGGTACACCATGGATGTCCCTCTAAAAGTAATTTCTGACTGTAGCCATTTTTCGTATCAACGATATACAGATCTGATTTCTGACTGTCGCTGTCATCGCCACCGGAAGCGGCTAAAACTTTGCCATCTCCTAAATAGGTTGCTGACATGAAGCGGCTGCTCTGTGCATCGGATAATTTCTTATAATCCGGCAATGTTGTGGTATTGAAGGTAGTCCAGTATACACTTCCCTCTTCATCCCATAAAACTGCATCTAAATCTACATTTAATTCTTCGACGGTTACCTCACAGGTTGCTTTCATGCTGTTTCCGCCTGCATCCTTTGCAACAGAGGTTGCAGTGATCGTTGCACTTCCGGCTGCTACTGCTGTTAAAATACCATTTTCATCAACAGAAACAATTTCCGGTTTGCTGCTTTCCCAGGTAACAGAATCATCTAACAGGGAAACCGGTTCACAGGTTGCCGTTAAGGTCTCCTGACTTCCCTTTATCATCGTAAGCTTTGACTGATCTAAGGAGATACCACTGATCTGTTCGGTATCTGCCGTACCACTGTGGTTGACACGATACTGCTTGTAGTTACCTGCGTAATCATATACTTTTATATAGAATACATCTGCAATATCATCGATCGTAACGCTGCTGTCTGCTCCTGCCTCTGTCTGGTTGACATTGTAAGAAGACTTTAAGGTTTTCTTGTCATGGTCATAGACGTTGACAGCTGCCACATACCGGTTATCGGAAACGGTCAATGTAATCTTTCCGTCTGCCACCTGCACATCTTTTGGCTCTACCTCTGCCTGCGGTTCCTGATTATCCACTGTCATCGGAACAGAGAAGGTAACACCCTTTCCGGATACCTTGTCTGCATCGGTTCCGTCATAGTATGCCGGAATGGCAGTCACATAAATTTCTACTTTCGTTCCATCGGAAAGTGCTCTTCCTGCTGCATCGGTTCCCTTCCAGTTCAATGCTGCACTGTAAATGGTATTCTTCCAGTCTGCAGAACTTGCATTATAGAATTCTGCATATTTGCTTCCCAGATCCTGTCTGTAATAAGACTCTCCGGTTTTCGCATTGCGCACACCGACGATCACGCGGGCTGCATTTCGGATCAGAGAATAATTGATGGCACTTACCGTATCTCCATGCTCGGAAGAGATGGCATTACGATCGGCAAGATAACTGTCATCCTTTTTCTCTGCATACATATTGGAAGTATAGTAATATTTCTTTGTATTACCTGCATACTGATAGGTCAGGTAATTAGTGTAATCAAACTCCGGTCCATTGGAACCAACGGTTGCGGTATATGGGTACTCCCAGTTATCTCCGCTATTTGCATATTCCAAAAGGTCAAACGGTTCATACATGGAAGAATCTGCCCAGTTTCCGTAGAATGCTAACACCGGTACGGATAAGTTTACGGCACCTTTCAGATAGATATATCCATCGACATACATACCATTTTCAAAGCTTGCCAGATAGTTTTTATCTGCATCCGATAACGTAATGCTTACATTGACTGTCGTACTGTCTTTTACTGCAATGACCGTAGGTGCATTGGCAATGACATCACTGCCGGATTTGATCGCTACGAGGAAATCCTGCACATCTGCGGTATCAATTTTTCCATCTTTGTTAAAATCAAATTTGTCTTCGTACTCTTCTGCTGCTGTCAGAATACTGCTTCCATTGACATGGGAAAGCAGTGTCTTCGCATCTTCGGCATCTACCCTGCCATCCAGATTCAGATCATAGAAATTGCAGGTGGAAGAGGATGTGATCGATACCTGTGGGCTTAATTTATAAGAGCTTCCAGTGATCAGTCCATCTTCGGATAATGCCTCAGTCAATACAGAGCTGTCCGGTGTATATACATGTGTTTTTCCATCCATGCTGTATACATCAAAGGAAAAGCTGTAGTTTCCTGTCTTCTGTGGGTCATCGCCCAGCTCAATCTTTACTTTTCCATCGTTTCCTTCCTTATTTCCAACCAGGATATAGGATGGGGATGTTGTCGCGTAAGCTGCATTGGCAAGACCTGCACCCTGATTTCTGACGGAGTACTCTTCGCCATCACTCTCAACGAGTGGCGTTGCGGTACTCATCAGTAAAGACTGCGATAACGTACGAATGGAAAGTCCTGTCTTTTCATTCAGTTTGTTTGCTTTGATGTACTGTGCCACCAATGCGCTCATACCTGCAACACTCGGTGCTGCCATGGAGGTACCGCTCATCTGGCCATAGTTACCGCCATCTAAGGTAGAATAGATATTTCCACCCGGTGCGGTGATCTCCGGTTTCATCTCAAGACTTCCCGGTACACCCCAGGAGGAGAAATCACTCATGCTGTAACCATCTGGCACATCGGTAAAGGTCTTTACCTGTTTGTATACGGTTATCTTTCCGGTATACACGCTGCCGTCTGCGGTTGCACCTGCTTTGATGATCTCTGCATCTGCCTGTGTGATCGATGCACACGGAATGGTTCCGGTCGTTCCACTTAAGGACATGGAGATTGTTCCCGGCTGATTGTTATAAACTAAAATACCTGCTGCATTCTTTGCACTTGCAAAACTGTGTTTGTCTGCAAAACTGATGGAGCCTCGTTTTACCAGAACAATCTTTCCGGCTACATCCACACCATCATAGTCTTTTTCCGCTCCAACGGCATCAAGCAGAACATACTCATACTCGGTTCCACTTCCTGTTGTATCAAGCGTGGAGAATGACGGTGCGCCGCTTCCATCGGTATAGATCACATTACTTTTTCCGTTAAACGTTGCTCCGTATCCGGTATAACCACTGTTGACTGCACTTGCAACGGTGAATGCGTTGGTATAAGAACCCGGTGAACCAACAGTATCCATATTTACGTCAGAAGGAAGGTTTCCTCCGTAAACACTGTCGTCAGCCCATGCGCCTGAGTTTCCGGCTGAAATGCTGACTACGGTATCGGTTCCCTGAAGTTTGTTGAAAATATCATTAATGTATGCCTCTGCATCTGCGGAATTTCCGGCAGAAGAACTACCAAGGCTTAAGTTTACTGCATCACACCGAAGTAACAGTGCATCTTCGATCGCTGCCATATAATCATCGGTGTATGCTCCGCCATTGCTGCCGAATACTTTCATTGTGATAAGCTGTGCATCCGGTGCGATCCCTGCAACGCCGCTTTCCTGTTTTACATAGCCACCATTTCCATCCGGCACATACAGATCTGCACAGGAGATACCGGATACATGGGTACCATGGTCTCCCTCGGTGTCATTATCATGTGTAACATCCAGATTGCGGTCAACATAGTTGAATGCAAATGCGATCTTATCACTTAAAAACAGCTTGTCTGCTGTCACACCGCTGTTTCGCTCTGAAACTTTTAAATTTGGTAATACCGCTGCGATCTCGTCTTTGTTTAAAAGCTGATAAGAATCAACGGTCGTACCTGCTGCGGCTGCTGTCAGTCCAAGGCTGTAGTCAAATGCACCGCCATCGAAAGACGGATGGTCGGAATCAATACCGGTATCAATGACTGCGATACGCTGACCTGCTCCGGTATACCCATTTGCCCACACGGAAGTGCTTCCTACCATAGGACCTGCGGTTGCCATCTGTGGTTCAGCAGCCTCCCCGGTATCCATGATCTCATACTGCGGAACTACCAGTACGTCAGAAACACCTTTTACCTCTTTGATCTTCTCGATATCACCATACGCTACATTGGCAGATAACGCATTGGATAAGATTGTAAAATGATAACGGATATCTAACGCTGCTCCGTCTAATGCCTCCTTTGAGATTTTCTTTGCCATGGCTGCCTGTGCCCCTTTCAGGTCACTCATCAGTTCCATCGCATCTTCATCCGAAGGCAGATCGGTCGTGTCCACTCCGGTATCAATGACCGGCTCATCCTCTAACACGATAAATACACGAACCACATCACTGTCGTCATATTCCGGTGCCGGTTCTTCTGCTTCCTCTGCCAAAGGAGCCACTTCTCCGTCACCAGGTTCTTCCTCTTCTACTTCTTCTAACCAGACCGGTGAAGTAGAAGTTTCCTGCCCCAGGTCTCCCAGGGCATCGGTACTGGTCGCCATAACAGGCTCTGACATGGTCATGACCATACACAGAACCAGAAGCAATGCCAGTACCGCACTTTTCCAGTTACGTTTTTTCATAACTTCCTTTCCTCCTCATTTATTTTTTATAAAAAAAACGAAGATCGTCCCTTGCCAAACGCCTTCGTTTTTATTATCTTACCTATTCTTTTTCCCTTTGTAGCTTTATCGAGTTACAGCGTTACTTGCCAAAAACATGTATATCATACCAAAGTCCTATCTGAATTTCAAGACTATTTTACATATTTTTTCATTTTTCTTAATTTTTCATCTGATATACCCGTTTCCACTCCTTCGTGCCCTCTACTTTCTGCACCGCAGACTGGTTTTTGGAAAGAAAGCGTACGAGGTTATAGCCGTCGATCCAGATTTCGTTTCCCTCTGCCCTCCTTGCTTCATCAAAGATCAGCTCGATCCCATAGTGAAGGTGCACTTCATCGATGTTATTGACATTTTCCTTAGTACTGTACCCGGTATGCCCCATATACCCGATGACATCTCCCGCGGTTACCGTATCGCCCTCCTTTAAATTTTCCCGGTATGGGTAATTTTGTCTGAGATGGGCATAATAGTAATACCTCTTTTTATCAAAGCTTCGGATGCCGATCCTCCAGCCGCCGTACTGGTTCCATCCGATTGCCTCAATGGTGCCGGATTCTGTTGCGATGATCGGGGTTCCTACCTGACCCATCATGTCATGTCCCAGATGCTGTCTTTTGTAACCGTAGCTTCGTGACACCCCGAAATCATCATAATCACTGTACGGAAATCCTTTTGCCACAGGAGAGAACGCTTTTAATCCGTATTTTTTCACAAACGGACCGCCCTCTTTTTCCTGTATCTCAAAGATCCCGACCATTCCACCTAAAACAGCTTCATACGCTTCCCTGTAATACGGATAATACTTTAAATCCCCTGCCGCCTGTTTGATGGTCACTTCGCCATTTTCCAGTTTCTCTGCGATCTTACAGATCTCCTCCACAGAATTTACCCCGAAACTGCCACCGTTTTTTGCTGCCACATAGGCAAGCAGCTCGATCCAGTTTAAATGACATTTTTCCCCATAGGTATTCACATCATATTCATACGCCTTGCAAAGTGCCTCGTAAGATATGTTAAAATCGACCCACTTAATGGTTCCCTCCATCGTCGTTTCCACCACATGTTTCGAAAACAGATCCACATGTTCCAGAAAGATCATCCCGACCATCAACAGGATTGCACCCTCCAAAACGATCGCCGCTTTCACTTTTTCACACCAGTTTTTTCTCCTCACGGTCTGCTCCTGCATGTTCATTTTCTTCATTATATGAAAAAAGGGAAAAGACTATTAATCTTTTCCCTTCTTTCGTCTGCATGCCTCGCAGGTTCCATACAATATGGAATTTTTACATTGTAATACGAAACCGTGATCCTTTTCAATGTGTGTGGCGATCTCTTTCATAAATTCACACTCCAGATGGATGATCTTTCCACATTCCATACATTTTAAGTGTAGATGTTCCTCACAGTGATGCCCGAGTTCCACATATTGATAGGCAGCCTGATTTCCTTTTTCCGCCACATACTTGATCACCGTACCCTCTTTTTCTAATTTATCCAGGTACCGGTAGATTGTGGTCACATTGACTTCACTGCCGTTTTCCCTTAAATAATTGCTGATCTCTGCCGCCGTCACCGTACGCTCACTGCTCTGCTTTAAAAAATCAAGCATTTTCCTGCGGCTGGCAGTTGCATATCCATTTCCTGTCATAAGTTTGCTCCACTTTTAAAATGTAATCCCGATGAGATCTATTATAACACCCCAGAATACACCCAGTCCATACAGGGTTGCAATAATTCCCGCATTTTGTTTTCCATTGCGGTTTAAGCGGAACAGAACTAACAGTCCGACTCCCGCATTGACCAAAAGCCCTGACATCATCTCTCCTGCACCGATAATGCCGTCTAAATACAACTCTGTTATCACAACAGAAGAAGCGCAGTTCGGGATCAGACCGACCAATGCTGCGATCAGCTCTCCGATGACCGGCGTTCCGACAAAAAACTGTGCCAGTGTATCTTCTCCAATGATGCCAACGATCACATTTAAAACAAATGAGATGAGAAGAAGGTAGAAAAAGATCTTTATCGTATGCTTTGCGGCAGATTTTACGATACCATCCTCACATTTACAGTGCTCCTCCTCGCAGACCACATGAATGTCCATCTCTTTTTCCTGTTTTTTTAAGACCCTTGTGTAGACCACTTCCACGACCATTCCGGAAATGATGGCAATGATCGCTTTTGTACCCAGTATCTTTATCATAACAGGAACCGGAACCGCCTGTGAGATCATGATCGGAAGCATTTCGTCCGAGGTTGAAAAATAAACTGCTAAAAGTGTGCCCACCGTGATGACTCTTCCTGCATATAAACTGGATGCCGCCGTTGAAAATCCACACTGTGGGATCACGCCAAGAAGTCCGCCCCAAATTGGGCCGCTCCATCTGGCACGGCGGATCTGATCTTTGGACTTTCCGCCTGTTTTATGCTCTAACAGTTCCATGACCAGATAAGTCAGAAACAAAAACGGTAAAATTTTCACACTATCCAAAAGGGTATCAAATAGAATCTCTTTCATTGTCAATTTCATCTCCATTTGCATTTTATTTGCATTTTATTTGCATTTTATTTGCATTTGCAACTTATTTGCAAATTGTATTATAACCTCTTTTTTTCCTGTGTCAATACTTTTCCACTCGAATTTGCAAATTTGTTGCATTTTTCTCATTTTTCCATATTTTCATTGATTTTTAAGCGGTTTCTTCTATATAATAAATGATATTAGCGTCACGAACTGATTCGTGCATCACACATAGAAAGGCAATGGTTATACAATATGAAAAAAAGATTCTGTGCACTTCTTCTGATCTCCACAGCCGCTCTCTCACTGACTGCCTGTGGTTCTTCTTCCAGTGCATCCTATTCGGATGATGCGTATGGCTCCGTCACACTCTGCGATTATAAAAATCTGACAGCAGAAAAAACGGTTCTTACCGTAACCGAGGATGATATCGATTCGGATATTGATGTCATGCTTTATGACTACGCTGATTTTAAGGAGGTCGACCGCCCTTCTGCAAACGGTGACTGTATTACCGCAGAGATCACCGGCACCAAAGACGGCGATGTCCTCTTTTCCTATACCGGCGATTCCAGTTATGACCTTTATTTAGGTTCCGAAGATTTCGGTGCTGATTTTGATCAGGCACTGACCGGCGTCTCTGCTGGAGATGAGCTTGCCTTCTCCATTACCTATCCCGAAGATTATGACTACGAGGATTTTGCCGGTGCGACCATCGACTACACAGTCAATGTAATGAGCATTACGGAAGAAGTTCTGCCGGAACTGACGGAAGATTTTGTAAAAAATACTCTTGGTTATGATTCCATCGATGCCCTGCGTGAGGATGCACGCGCCAGATTGGAGTCAGACAACGAATCTTCTGCGGAATACGATTTCCGTGAAAATCTGATGCAGCAGGTCATTGACGGTTCTGATTTTGAGAGTTATTCACAGGATCTCTACGACAGCTACGCTGCCGGCATGGAAGAAAGCTATGAGAGCTATATGGAAATGTTCGGCTGTGAAACCGTCGAAGAGGTCTATAATCTGTTTGGAATGACAGAATCAGACATTGAAAAGGAAGTTATGAATCTGGTCTACCGCGCGATCGTGGTTCAGGCGATCAGCCAGAAGGAGGATCTCGTGCTCACCGACACTGAATATCAGGAAGGCTTAGAACGCTACGCCGAGGAAAATGACTACGACAGTACTGATGCCCTGGTAGAAGATTATGGCGAAGACTCGCTGCGAAGCTGGATCTTAGAGGACAAGGTTTTAGATTTTCTTGAAAAATATGCAAATGTTACGGTCATTGAGACCGAAGCGGTGATGGATACAGAAGAACTTCAGATGATACAGTAAACGATAGATGATACACCCCGGGATCATTCTATTATTAGAAAAGCCGCATCCACTCTCTAAAAGAGAATGGATGCGGCTTTTTCATGCTATGATCTAGAGTTTTTTGATGCGCTCTAATGCTGCCAGTGTATTCTCGTAAGTACCAAATGCTGTCAGTCTGAAATAGCCCTCTCCACTTGGTCCAAAGCCGGAACCAGGAGTACCAACCACATTGGCATTCTCCAGCAAGTAATCAAAGAAATCCCATGATGTCATCTGATCCGGTGTCTTTAACCAGATATAAGGCGCGTTCACCCCACCGGAAACTGTAAAACCGGCTTCCTTTAAGCCATTCAGTATGTAGGAGGCATTTTTCATATAATAAGCCACCTGCTCCTTCAGCTGCGCCTTGCCCGTCTCGGAATAAACTGCCTCTCCTGCCCGCTGTACAATGTAGGGAGCTCCATTGTATTTTGTTCCATGCCTTCTCGCCCAGAGAGAATGTAATGCCACTCCATCCACCTTCAGCTCCTTCGGCACAACGGTAAAGCCAAGCCGTACTCCGGTAAATCCAGCATTTTTGGAGAAGGAACGCAGCTCAATGGCACAGGTTTTTGCCCCCTCGCACTCATAAATACTGTGGGGAACATCCGGCTGGGAGATATATGCCTCATAGGCAGCATCATAAATAATAACAGCGCCGACTTTGTTAGCATAATCTACCCATTCCTGAAGCTGCGGTTTGGTGATCGCACCACCGGTTGGGTTATTCGGGAAGCAAAGGTAGATAAGATCCGGTACCTCTTCCGGGAAT
>ENA-ORNF01003105-ORNF01003105.1-human-gut-metagenome-genome-assembly--contig:-NODE-3105-length-11404-cov-3.035686_pt1 | contig 11404 bp, 8 predicted proteins | sample MGYA00242110_ERZ509012 | MGnify/ENA primary metagenome ERZ509012 (study PRJEB26280, sample SAMEA2338714) | human gut metagenome | biome: human gut; feature: human-associated habitat; material: faeces... | reverse complement strand
CGGGGCATTGTCCCAGCCATTTCGTGGATTCATAGCCACAGTTCTGACAGAAAAAGGCTGTTTTTTTTGTTTTCGCCATCGTTATCTCCTTTTTTGATCTGCCTGGAAAAAAAGGCTGCCGCACACGTTCTGCGACAGCCTTTTCCTTATTTCATTATGCTTTTATGATCTCTACCTCTACGCCCTCTGCTTTTTCCAGCTCTACACTGAAAGAAAGCTTTCCGCCGAGATTTGTGGTCATATGACCGACATTTACGCCGTCGAGCAGCACCTTGTATTCGGTCTCTGCTTCCATCTCAACCGTGATCTGCGCGTCCTCCGGTCCTTCTACTTTGAAGGTCATTCCTTCATCGAATACATTCAGATCGGTAACTGCTGTTCCCGGAACAGATTCGTATACGAACATTCCATTTCTCTCCAGCTTTGTGATTTCTTTGAAGGTTTTTACTTTATAAAGATCTCCTCTGTGTTCAAAGTCAGATTTTTTTGCCTTTGCCGCAAGCTCATAATCTCCGAAGCTGATTCCTCCGTCTGCTTCTGTGCGGATTAATTCTTTCACTACTGACATTTTCAAATGCCCTCCTGGTCTTGTCTTTTGTGTTGTGTTGTTTCGTTTCTTTGTGAAAATCATACCATAATCAAAAAGATTTTACCATATAAATTATGAATTTTTATTTTTTTCGAGAACTTTAAACGTAATCTCCTTTTTGCTCATACCGGCCGCTACCGTATCACCTTTCTTTACTGTTCCATTCAGGATGGCTTCTGCCAGCGGATCTTCTATTTTACTCTGGATCGCACGTTTTAACGGACGGGCACCATATTTACTGTCAAAGCTGTTTTCCACAAGATACTCTTTTACGGTGTCGCGGACCTTCAGTTCGATATCCATCTGCTCCCTGCAGCGACGCTCCAGGTCTTTGAGCAGAATCTGCAGAATCTTCTTGGTATCTGCTTTGGTCAGCTGGTGGAATACAATAATCTCATCGATTCGGTTCAGGAATTCCGGTTTAAACATCCGTTTGACTTCCTCCATGACCTGACCCTTCATGTACTCATAGTCCTTGCGTTCATCTTCCTCTGAAAGGAATCCGAGACGCTTTGGCGCTACGATGTTCTGCGCTCCGGCGTTGGATGTCATGATGATACAGGTCTGTTTGAAATCAACTTTTCTTCCCTGTGCATCGGTGATATGACCGTCGTCAAGCACCTGAAGCAGAATATTGAAAACATCCGGGTGGGCTTTTTCAATCTCATCAAACAGGATCACGCTGTACGGATTTCGGCGTACTTTTTCAGAGAGCTGGCCGCCCTCCTCATAACCGACGTATCCCGGAGGAGAACCGATCAGCTTGGAAACACTGTGTTTCTCCATGTATTCCGACATATCAACACGGATCAATGCCTGTTCTGTGCCAAAGACTGCCTCCGCGAGTGCCTTGGAAAGCTCTGTTTTTCCGACACCGGTCGGTCCCAGAAACAGGAACGAACCTGTCGGACGATTCGGATCTTTTAAGCCGACTCTGCCTCGTTTGACAGCCTTCGCCACAGCCGCTACTGCTTCCTCCTGCCCAACGACACGCTTATGGAGCGTCTGTTCCAGTCGTGCCAGGCGTTTCGATTCGCCCTCTGCAAGACGCTGCACCGGAATCTTCGTCCAGGTTGAGACCGTCTTTGCGATTTCTTCCTCCGTCACCTGCAGTTTTCTGCTCTTGCAGCGGCGCTCAAAACGTTTTCTGATCTGCTCTAATTCTTTTTCCAGCTCCTGCTGGCGTGCCTGCAGTTTTTTTGCCTGTTCAAAATCGCCTGCGCTGATGGCAGCTTCTTTTTCCTTCTGCACCTCAAACAGCACCTGCTCCTCTTTTGTCATATTGTCCGGCACCTGATAGCCTGCAAGCTGTACCCCTGCAGATGCTTCGTCGACCAGATCAATCGCTTTATCCGGCAGAAAACGATCATTGATATAGCGCACACTCATTTTTACAGCTGCTTCCAGCGCTTCATCCGTAATTTCTACGCCATGATGGCGCTCGTAGTATGGACGCAGTCCTTTTAAGATATCGAGTGCCTCGCTTTCTGTCGGTTCTTCTACTTTCACCGGCTGAAAACGACGTTCCAGTGCCGCATCTTTCTCCACATGTTTGCGGTATTCCTCGATTGTGGTCGCACCGATGATCTGGATCTCACCTCTTGCCAGTGCCGGTTTTAAGATATTGGAAGCATCCAGTGCACCCTCTGCTCCACCAGCTCCGATGATCGTATGCAGTTCATCGATAAAGAGCAGAATGTTTCCGGCTCTTTTGACTTCCTGGATCACCTTTTTAATGCGTTCTTCAAATTCGCCACGATACTTGGAACCTGCAACGATTCCAGAAAGATCCAATGATACAAGGCGTTTGTGTAACACGGTATCCGGCACCATATCTGTAACGATACGCTGTGCGATACCTTCTACGATCGCTGTTTTTCCTACACCTGGTTCTCCGATCAGGCATGGGTTGTTCTTCGTTCTTCTGCTTAAGATCTGGATCACCCGGTCGACTTCCTCTGTTCTTCCTACTACTGGATCTAATTCTCCGTCTTTTGCAAGGCGTGTCAGATCTCTGGAATACTGATCCAAAACAGGGGTATCTTCTCCCTCTCTTTTGCGGATCGGTTTTCCATTCTGGAAATCTTCTTTATATAAAGATGCGTCCTCTCCCATTGCGATCAGAGTATCCACATACATTTTCTGTGTATTGACTGCAAGTGTATTTAACAATCTGGATGCCACACAGTCTGTCTCTTTTATCATTGCAATCAGAATATGCTCGGTTCCAATCTTTTCGGAATGAAAACGCGCTGCCTCCCTTGCAGATGCAGCAAGCACACGCTCTGCACGCGGCGAATATTCTTTTGCCTCCATCGTAAGGATCGGCTGTTCCGGTGCGATCAGCTCCTCGATCAGTTCCATTACCTTTTCGAGTCCAACTCCGTTTTCCTGTAAAACCTGTGCAGCTACCCCTGTTTCTTCTTTCAGAAGTCCAAGCAGCAGATGTTCCGTTCCAATATAATTATGCTTCATTGACTTTGACATCTTAGCTGCAAAATCAACTGCTTTTTTTGCTTTCGCTGTATATGGTGTCTGCATTTTTGTTCCCTCTTTTCCCCGAAAGCGAAGCACTTCCGTTTTTATAAATCGTTCAAGTCGATGATCTCGATATCATCTTCCTCTTTTGCACTGTCTTTCCGGATATTCTTTTCTTCTTTTCGTACTGGTGTTTCCGGCTCTTCCAGTTCATCGCTGAAATGCTCCCGCTCTGCCACATCTTCCTGTTTCTTTTCTTTTTTCTTTTCCCGTACTTTCTCGTGTTTTATGACAGGCTCTTCCTCTAAATCATCCGAGAAATAGTCTCGTTCTGCTCTTTTTCTCGTTTTCTTTACCGGTGTTTTCGGTTCTTTGATCTCCGGTTCTTCTTCCTCTTCTTCGAACTCGTACTCTTCCCCTCTGTTCCGAAGAATGAGATTGATAATGATAATAATGAGTACTGCTACAATAAAGATCAGCACTCCGATCGTGGTACGTGAAAATGATTTTTCCTTTTTCATTTCACTTTCCAGTGTACTGTATTCTTCCTGCAGATATGACAGGTTTGAGTCATCGCTCTGTTCGGTATCATCCGATGCAGATGCACTGCCATGCTGTCTCTGATATGTCTGCTCTAAAGCATCATATTCATACCAGCCCGTTGTACCATCCTGATTTACTCCATAGAAAAATGAGAAATCCGTTCCCTCTTCCGATGCGGTCTGATGCACACTCATGCTCTCATCACCATTTACCGTGATATCTACCTGCTGTTCTCCATCCGCTGCGGTATAATCCGCCGGTGTCGGCAGCCAGATGACAAAGTTGTCGCCCTGTTTTAACTGTATAAGTGGATAAAAACTGTCCCCGCTCTCATCGTAGATAAAAAAACGTGCGGATGAGGGATCTGTTGTTCCCTGCGGAACCATGCAGAGCATGGAAAGATTTCCTGCAGCAAACGTTGCTCCCTTATAGTCTGTCCCTTTATAGCTTACTGTACTCTCGGTACATCCTGCCGGAAGCAGTTCAGCTCCAAATTCGGAAACGATCTGGTAATTTGCATCTCCAACCGTAATGGTCTCGTCCGTGCTCTCAACCGTGGTCGATGTACTTTCGGCCGGATCCTCTGTGATCACAGCCGGCTCATCACTCTTTGTAGAGGTATCACCGGTCTGCCCTCTTGTGACTGTGATCGTATAAGTAGCGGTTGCTCCGTTTTCTGCTTTTACAACCACTTTTACCGTGTTTGCTCCTACGGAAAGATTTTCATTTCCCGTAATGCTCTCGATCGTAGCTTTTTCATTTGCCGGAACCGCATTTACGGTTACCTTTGTCACATCATTGCCAACAGAGGCTGTATACTGTACGGTCTTTCCGGTAAAAGCTGGAGATAAGGTTCCTGCCGAAAGAGATAATGACTGCAGGGAGTTATCTGCCGAAAGGTTTTTATTTTCGGTCTGATCCGTTTTTGTATCAGTTGTTGTGCTTGTGTCACTCTGTGTCGTCGTTGCACTTCCTACCTGTATCCTGGTACTGCTTCCCTCTACGGAATCCAGCTTTGTTCCTGCATCAGTTAAAACTCCGTCTGTTGCTGCCAGAGATACCTTCGAATTTCCCTCGCCAACTGCTTTTAACGTTATGCTGTAAGTACCGGCTGTAGCTGTAATACTGCCATTTCCACCGGAATAGCTGGTCGAGCAGTCTACAAAAGAAAAGACAGATGTATCATAGGAAACGGTCATTGCCGCTGTCATCTTCTCTCCCGAAGGTCCATATGCCTGCGCCGTGATCTTAACAGTTTCCCCTTTTCCAACGGAACCGGCAGATACTGCCAGACTTGTTTTTCCCTGTGCTGCCTGTAAATGAACCGGCAATCCCAACATCATAAGACAGATACACAGTATGGTCATACCTGCCATTATCTTCTTTTTCATAAATATTCCTCCACTCAAAAAATACGCTCTGTTACTTGCGTATTATAATAGCTGCCATTTGCAATGCAGTGGCAGCCAGCTTCTAAGCCACATTCATTATAGGAGATATTACAAAACGCGTCAACTGCAATATCGGATTTTCAGAATTTTTTAATATCTTGTTTCTTGGAATATCATCTCTATGTTTTCCCTTTTTGCCATGTCTTAATTTCTTTCATGATGCTATAATAGCATTGCATGTAAAGATACGGTAATCACAGGTTACCGTCATTTGTTTCCATTAAGAAATAGCAGGGATTTCTCCCTGCTATTTTTCTATAATTCTGTCAGTTTTTTTGCTCCGTTTCCTTTTAACCAACGCAACAAAAGGATCGATAAAATTGCAAATACCGCCACACAGATGAAAAGGAACCCGGCTGCCGGGATCATCTCATAAGAGAGGAAATACAAAACTCCGATCAGTGCCAGCAGTGCCCATCCACCGAAGATCACCGCAAAGATCACTCCACTCTGTTTGACCACAACCGTCTCACTTGTCCAGTTCAGATTCGGTTTGCATAAATTCATGCTAAGCCCAAACGTCGCACACAAAGCACCATATGCCATAGGAAGCAGCACCATCGCAATCCCTGCCAGCGGATGCGGTCTCAACACGATCCAGACACAGATGCCGCAAAACAGTACCGGGATCTCCGTCAGCAGCAGATGAAGGTTTAACTTGCCACGTAGCACCTGCCATGGAGTAACCGGCAGTGACTGCATCAGCCATAAATTTTTTCCTTCCAGTGAAATGGAAGGTGCCGTAATGTCATTCATCGAAACCATCGCACAGATTACTCCCGCTGCAATAACCACAAGTGCATCTCCATCCATAATGGTTACCAGATTTTCCTTAAGCCACGTCATTTTTATCAGCAACGCCACTCCTGCCACCACTAAAAACACGGTTCCCAATGCACAGTTCAACAGATAGGTCGGGCTGCTCAGCAAATGTCCTGCCTCTTTTGCAAGCAGTGCCTGGTCCGGGCTCAGTTTTCTTACGGTCTTCTCTTTATAAACCGCCTTCTTTCCACTTCTGCCTGCCATCGCAAGTGTCAAAAAGCTGCGTGACAACAGTAAAATGGTTCCCGCAAAGAGCACCGCAACGATCACAGACACACCAAGTAATGGCACTCCGGCTCCTGCTGCTGCCCGCCCGATCAGATAAATGCAATACGCTTTTCTCTGGATCTGACCGCTTGTTGCATCCGCATTCTGGATCAGTTTGCTTATCACCTGATTTGCCTGCATACAGAACATGTAATATACTGCAAAAAATGCCAGCGATACGACCACTGTGATCAGACTCTTATGTCTTAATCTGGCATTGATCTTTGCGACAAGCCAACCTAAGATACAGGATAATAACAGCACGACCACAGTTAAAAGCAGTGCAAAAAGGATCGTTCCCGGTATGGATAGGATGCTGCCTTTTCCCATCACATAATAGATGATCAGTGCCGGCACATAAACCACCATGCTGTACATTGCACCCATCAGATAAACGCCCATCAGCCGCACCGCCAGGATATATTTCACCGGTATTGGTAAGGATAGCAAAAGATCATTATCCTTCGCCTGATACAGACTGGCAAAGGTATTAAATACACTGCCAAATATTCCAAATGTCAGCGACACAAATGATATATAGATCAGGTATAACCAACCATACCCCATCTGGATCAGAGGGCTGAGCTGAACTGCGATCGCAGAAAAAAATCCGCCGAGTAAAACAACGATCACAAACACATAAAACAGGATCGACATCCTGACTCCCGCCTTTGATTTTGCTTTTCCCGTTTTGCGGTCCCGGAAAAAGTTCTGGTTCAGTTCCAGCATCTGTTTTTCAAATAATGCTTTTAACATGTCTTCTCCTCCAGTTCCAAGAATACTTCTTCCAGAGAAGTGTCACCTTTTACTTCTTCCATCGTTCCGGCTTTTATCAATTCGCCCTTTTTAATGATTGCGATCTTATCGCAGAGTTTTTCTGCCACCTCAAGCACATGCGTTGAAAAAAAGATCGCACCTCCTCTGTCGCAGAACTCCCGCATCATCTCTTTGAGCAGGTGCGCCGCTTTCGGGTCCAGTCCCACAAACGGTTCATCCATGATAATGAGTTTCGGCTCATGTACCCAGGCAGATATGATCGCAAGCTTCTGTTTCATACCATGGGAATAGGTCAAAATCGGTTGTGCCAGATCGGATGTCAGTTCAAACAATTCTGCATATTTATGGATCCGCTCCTTACGCTCCTGCGCAGGCACTTCAAAGATATCTGCGATAAAATTAAGATATTTGATCCCCGTCATAAATTCGTACAGGTCAGGATTATCCGGGATATATGCGGTCTGTTTTTTGCAGGCGATCGGGTCTTCTTTTACCGATACCCCATTGATACGGATCTCTCCTTCTTCAAATGGCAAGATCCCTGCCACTGCTTTTAATGTCGTTGTCTTTCCGGCTCCGTTGTGTCCGATAAAGCCATAGATCTCCCCCGGTGCGATATGAAGGGATAACTGGTCTACCGCCTTTTTATCTCCATAGGTCTTTGTATAATTTTTAATCTCTAACATTTTCTTCCTCCTCCATCTGTCCTATTGTAATAATACAATAGGCATGTGAGGCTGTCAAGAGATTTTAAAGGTCAGTTCTACCCGGTTCTTATTTTGTCACAACCGTTTTTACATCTGACCAGCCGGAGTATATCTTTGCCGTATTTCCGTTTACATTTTTATAGGTACGGATACGAACATAATATTTTTTCTTTGATTTCAGCTTTTTCACACCTTTGGATACCGATGTTTTCTTAGAGATATCAACTGTTTTGGTTCTCTTTTTCTGAAATTTGCTGCTGTCCGAGTACTGGATCTGATAGCCGCTTGTCTGGCCAGTCTGTTTTTTCCATTTTACCTGAAATCCTTTTGATTTCCGTGTCAGTTTCACAATCTGTGTTCCCGGAGGACAGATCTTAAATGTTGTGCTCATTGTGCCAACGTAATTTCCGGATAATGTAACCGTAATCTTTGCGTTTCCGGCATTTTTGTTATTACCATACGATACGGTATAATCTGTTGTTTTAATCTGTTTTCCACTGCTGTCCCGTAAGACAACAGACGGTTTCTGCTCCTGTCCATTGTATGTATAAGACTGCTGTTCCAGTACGATCTGTGCCGGGTGGTAAATCACAGCCGTTTCCACCGCGCCACAAGCACCGCAGGTTTTTGTGATGCTTCCGTCTTTTTGTGATGTTGCTTTCACGGTTACTGTCCGGTTAATCCAATGACCTGTTGCAGGCACTTCTTCCACCGGGGTGATCACTGTTCCACATACGGAGCAATGGCTTCCCTCTGTCCGCCCTGCTGTGGTACAGGTCGCTTTGACTGCTGCATCTTTTACTACCTTATGTGCTGTCTTTGCAATTTTTTCTGTATAAGTACTGCCACAGGAACAGGTATATGTTTTTACTCCCTCCTTCGCACAGGTAGCAGCCCTCGTCACTTTTGCCGTATACTGATGTGTATGTGTTTTGGTAACCGTCACACTACAGGTTGCCATCTTTCCGCTTCCGTCTGCTGCTTTTGCCGTTATGGTCGCACTTCCCGCCGAAACAGCCTTTACCGTTCCATTCGATACTGACGCAACTCCTGTATTAGAAGAGGTCCATGTGACATTTTTATTGGTCGCATTTCCCGGAGAAACAGATGCCGTCAGTGTCGCTGTCTGACCTGTCTTTAATGACAGGGAGCTTTTGTTTAATGCAATTCCTGCCACATAAGTAACCGGACGTTTCGTCACACTAAAGTCAACATAGACTGCCGTTCCCCCTGTTCCGTTGGCATTATAGGGCTTCATCCAGAGACGATAGTTTCCTGTCCCCAGCTTTCCTATGTTATAGCTGTTTCCTGTTACATAGTGATCGATCAGATCCGCTCCGCTCTTCGGATTGTAGCGCAGCGTAAAGCCATATGAGGTGGTGTTTGCAGGAGTATTCCATGAAACTGTTACATCTTCATCTGTGTAATAAGTTGTTTTTGCATAAATTGACAGACTGCCCGGATCCGGATCTTTTACAAGATAAATATATCCAATGAGCCATTCTCCATTATACCGGTTTTTTAACTGACTCGCCGAGAAATTATGTTCCCCACAATAATATGTAATTCCTTCTGCAAGGGAATTTACATAACCTGTAGTCACTTTTCCATATGCAGCATTATTCGATTCAGATAATGTTACCGTATTACCATTTACTGCTTCCACATATCCGACATGTCCATAACCTGCACTTGTTCCAAATACTGCAATCGAATTTGCTTTCGGCGTACTTCCCACGGAACGCCCTGCTTTTTGGGCAGCATTGTACCATGTTGCCGCATTTCCCGTACATTCATTTAAGGAAACTCCTGTCCGCTCGTAGGCTCTCCCCCACGCATACCAGGTACATTTTCTGTGTCCTCTGGTCTGTTTTCCTCTGTAGCTGTGGTCTGCTTCTCCGTTTCTTTTTCATCTGCATCCACATTCTGTGTATCCTGCTCCGCGATCACATCCGCTTTCTGTTCATTTTCTGGCTTTTGTGGTTCTGTCATCCATGCTATGACCGATGCACCGATCAATACAACAGCTATGATCATTATTTGTTTCTTTTTCACCGCATCTCCCCCATCTGGATCTGCACCTGATCACACAGATCCCGGCTTTTTGTATTATTTTTTTCTTATAATATCTATCATCACGATTACGAACATAATGTAAAAAGCTGATCCCATGGAGCAGTGCGTATATCCTCCCAGTTCATAACTGTCATAGAATGCAAAAAATGTTTTGGCATAAATAAAAGTCAGGATAGAAAACAAAATTCCTATGACTTCATATAGCACAAGGTTGCACTTATTTCGAATAATAAAAACCGCATCGATCACATAGAATACTAATGGCATATTCATCCATACAATCATTCCCGGTATTTTATTTGCATGTTCTAGTGCCCGGTCTCCAATATTATAGCCAACCGTATCCATAAAATTTTTCCATTCCAGCGGCGAATATGAGCCCATTCCCGGCAATGTAAACCATGGCATGAAGCACAAGAAGATTGCAGCAACCACGATCACCAGTGAGATCATATCACTTAATGGTAAGTTTATTTTTTTGTATATTTCTCCCAAGATACCCAGACCCATGTTTTTTCCGTTTTCTATGGTCCTTCCGATCTGTTCCCCAGACAGATGTGTTTCTGTCTGCTCCAGCTGGTTGCCTACTTTGTGTCCACATTCATTACAATATCTTGCTGTGTCATCAATTTCTTTTCCGCATTTGATACAATACATAAAATTTCCCCCGATCGCGTTGTGCCTGATACCGATTGATACAGGAAGTTCTGGTAGTTAATTATAGAGGTAACAGTTGCCTAAAATATAATAAGGTTTCGCATAGGAAGGATTAGCATCTACTATTTTTAATACTATAAATCTTGCATTGCCAATATCTACTTTAAAATGCTTCGCCTCTTCTTTCGGTGTGATCGTTTGTGTGGTATATACCAGTACATCATCTGCATAAATCTGTAGCACTGCATCATGAGTATCAGAATCTTTACATGCAACGTCACCCTCCAGCCACTGATATTTTCCATCCAGGAAATATGTTAATCCGTGTGTATAATATGATGTTGTTACTAACGCATTCGTATAGGTTCTGTTTAAACTATCTGTTACCATTTCGTATTTCTTACCGTTACCGTTTCCATAAAACTCATCCAAATCATACAGTGCCTGTCTTACCACTACATAAATCTGTGCCACTGATTTATTGCCAGCCCTGTCCACCACCTGCACCGTATAGTAACCATTCTGTGTCACTGTAAATTCACGATTGTTTGTAATATTATTTGCCTGCCTGAACTTTGCACTGGATGCATCACCGATTGCTCCTTTGATCCATTTCACACTCCTGATCCCGCTTGCATCCGATGTGGACACAGAGATCCGTACTCCATCACTCACAACTGCCTGGCTCAGGCTCACAGTCGGTTGTGTCTTATCAATGTTGGTCACCATAATACGTTTGATCGTCACATTCCCCGCTTTATCGGTGACTTTCACAGAATAGGTAGCATTTGCGGTTACTTTTTTCTTTTTCGACTTTGTTATATTCGTCGCTTTTTTCCAATAACGGTCATTGCTTTTTGAAATTTTACCTTTTTTGATCAAAATACTTTTTATACCAGACGAATCCTTTGCCTGCACCTGGATCAATACACTTCCCCTTGTATATCCTGTCTTGTTCAGGTACAGAACGACATATGGCTTTGTCCTGTCTTTTTTTGCCGCTTCCACCTTCATGGAGCTTTCCGGCTCGCAAACAA
>ENA-ORNF01003100-ORNF01003100.1-human-gut-metagenome-genome-assembly--contig:-NODE-3100-length-11421-cov-1.953546_pt1 | contig 11421 bp, 8 predicted proteins | sample MGYA00242110_ERZ509012 | MGnify/ENA primary metagenome ERZ509012 (study PRJEB26280, sample SAMEA2338714) | human gut metagenome | biome: human gut; feature: human-associated habitat; material: faeces... | reverse complement strand
GTGGCTTAGTACGATAAGTCCTTCAATTTTATATGAAAGAAGTTCCTGAAGATATTTGTGTTCAGTCTCATTTGAACCGGCACCTGCAAATACAATAAATTTATATCCAAATTTTTCATATGTAGCCAAAAGTTGGTTCAACATTTCAGAATAATAATGTAAAAAAAGATTAGGAAGAAGTATGCCGACAAACTCACTTTTTCCATTTGCCAATACTTTTGCAAGCTTGTTTTCTTGATAATTTAGGTCTACAAGTGCTTTTGCAATAATTTCCTGATTTTTTAGCGTAAGGGAATTAGGATTGTTAAAGTATCTTGAAATTGTAGTTTTTGAAAAGTTTGTATATTTTGCTATATCATTAAATGTAACTTTTTTATTTTGGGATGCCATATTAAAAAAACCTCTCTTACTGAAAAATGGTTAAGTATTTGTAAAATAAGTACGGAAACCGATAATGCAATAAAGCACATTAGTTAAGTATAGCAATTATGAAAATAAAAAACAACAAAAAAATAACTGGTTAAGTAACCGGTTATTTTTTTGAGGGAAAACTACTTGACAAGTTAAGTTTGTAAGAGTAATATATGTGACATAAAGTAACCGGTTACTTAACCGGTTACACAAACGAAAAACATTAAGTTAAATTTTATAAAACGCGTTGGAAAGGAGAAGGCATTATGAGAAAACGCATATTTGCTTTGTTGACAGCCTGTTGCATGATTTTAATCACAGCCGGATGTCAGAAGAGTACACCTGAAGCCGGTAGTATTACCGGATATGACAAAGGAGAAAAATATTTATCAATATGGGTACATTCCATTGAAGACACTGACGAGGGAAGATGTTACAGGGAGGCAGTAAATTCATTTAATAAAGCATATGATGGAAAATATTTTGCTGATATTGAATTTATTCCGAGAAATGACAGTGGCGGAGGATATTCTGACAAGATAAATGCATCAGTTATGTCGGGCGACCTTCCGGATGTTCTTACGGTAGACGGACCAAATATTGCCGCATATGCCGAAAATGGGATTATACAGCCTTTGGCAGAAATCTCAGAGAAAGATAAGTCAGAGTATCTTGAGTCTATCATTGAACAGGGTACATACAATGACAAGTTGTATGCCCTTGGAGCAATGGAGTCAAGTGTCGGACTTTATTACAACAAGGATATTCTGAAAGAAGCTGGCGTAGAGGTGCCGGATGCGGATCATCCATGGACATTTTCAGAGTTTTTGAATGTTCTTGAAAAAGTAAAAAAGGTTACAGACAAGAAAAAAGGTTATGCACTTGACATGACATTTCCGGTTGGAGAAGCGACGATATATTATTATGCACCGTTTTTCTGGTCAAATGGCGGAAATATGATAGACAGTACAGGATTAAAAGCAGACGGAGTTTTTAATTCAAAAGAAAATATATCAACTATCAACTATTTCTGTAAACTGCTGTCAAACGGTTATATGTCTAAAGTTCCTATCGATCATCTATTTGAAAGCGGAAGAGCAGCATTTAAGTTTGATGGTGCATGGGAGGTAAATACTGTTTATACAAGTTACAAGGAACTTAATCTTGGTGTTGCACCATATATAACCAGTGACAACTGGAACGGTGAAAGATATACTCCTACAGGTTCATGGGCATTTGCGGCATCGTCAAAGACAAAAAATATCGAGGGTGCTACGGAACTTGTAAAATGGATGAGCGGAGTTGAAAGTGGAAAAAGATTGTGGGAAAAATCAAAATCATTTCCGTCAACATATAAAGCATACGAGTCGATTGATGTATTTAAAAAAGATGAAAATTATAAAGAATTATACTATCAGTTGAGTGAATATGGTCATCCAAGACCAAAGACACCTGCATATCCACAGGTAAGTACATCATTTCAGCAGGTACTTGAGAATTGTGTCCTGACAGGTGAAGATCCGAAGACACAGTTGGATAAATCAGTAGAAAGGATTAACGCAAAGCTGAAGCGTTATACATATAAAAAATGAAGAAAAAATCAGAATCAATATTAGGAATGGCATTTTTTGGTCCGGCATTGGTACTTCTTACAGTATTTCTGTTTATACCGATGATCCTGACGCTTGTATTCAGTTTTACGGACTTTTTTGCATTAAATCCGGGGTTGACACATTTTGTAGGTCTTGAAAATTATTTTCAGGTATTTAAAGACGATGATTTCAAACAGGCTTTTGGAAATACTGTTAAGTTTGTTGTGATAATAGTACCATTACAGGGGTTAGGTGCATTGGGACTTGCATTACTCATAAATAAAGTCACGCATTGCAAGACATATTTTAAAGTGGCATTTTTTATACCGGTAGTAATGTCACTTGCCGTAGTGTCTACTTTATGGGTTCAGATATACAGTCCGGAAGGAATCTTAAATTCACTTCTTGCGCATATTGGAATAAATGCACAGCCATTTATAAACAGTGCATCACAGGCACTTCCGTCAATCGCTGTTATGAGTGCATGGCAGGGTGTAGGTTATCAGATGATAATATTTTTGGGAGGCTTACAGGCTATAAATCCTGCACTTTATGAGGCAGCAGAGATGGATCATGCCAGCGGATGGCAGAAATTTAAGGACATTACATTACCTGAATTAAAACCTCTTTGTATTTTTGTATTTATAACAATTACGATTGGAGCATTTAGAATGTTAGTCCAGCCGATGGTTATGACAGGAGGCGGACCGTCACATTCAACATATACAATGGTATATGACATTTATGAAACAGGTACGGTAAACTGGGAAATCGGTCTTGCGTCCACGATGGCTATAGTATTTGCATTCTTTGTCATGATACTTACAGTCATACAGACTATTTTGACCAAAGATAAGGAGGGAAAAAAACATGCTGACAAGAAAACAAAAAACAATTAACTGGATTATTGCGGCGGTAATGATAGTAATGTCATTGTTCTTCCTTTTCCCTGTTATCTGGATGATCGCAAATTCATTTAAGCCGGATGCAGCGATAACAAAGGATATGAATTCGATTGCGGCATTTATACCGCCTGCACTTAATGGAAACTTTTTTGATAATTACATATCGATACTGACAAATACAAGTTTTATTCATTACATGTTGAATACTTTATTTTATGCGGCAGTTTTAATAATACTTGGAATTATTGTAAACGGACTTGCAGGATACGCTCTTGCAAAGATAAATTTTCCTTTTAAAGAGAGATGGCTTCTTATAATAATGCTTTTAATGATAGTTCCTATGGAGACAATCATTACCATACATTTTCTTTTTATAGCAAAGCTTGGATTACTTAATACGGTGATAGGATATGTACTTCCTATGATAGTTAATCCATTTAACATATTCTTGTTCAGACAAGTGTTTATAAGTCTGCCGGATGATGTTTATGAGGCTGCACAGCTTGACTTTTGCAGTCCGGTAAAATATTTTTTCACTATGGTATTACCGATGTCAAAGAGTGTTGTTGCAACTGTCAGTGTATTTACATTTTTGAATGTATGGAATGATTATCTGTGGCCATCACTTGTATTTACATCAAGTGATCTGCTTACAGCTCAAATCGGATTAAATGCAATAACATCAAATGACAATACGACGATGGGACAGACATTGGCAGTTATCACGATGATAACAATACCTGTCATTATAATTTATTCATTATTTTCAAAACAGATTGTTGAAGGCGTTGTGTCTACAGGTTCTAAGGAGGGCTGATTATGAGTTTTATAGAATTAAAGAATGTTTGTAAAGAATATGCAAATACAAATAAAAAAGCAGTAACAGATTTTAATCTTAAAATAGATGAAAAAGAGTTTATAGCATTTGTAGGACCATCAGGATGTGGAAAATCAACTACATTGCGTATGATTGCAGGATTTGAAGAAATCACAAGCGGAGAGCTTTATATTGACGGAAAGAAGATGAATGAGGTTGCGCCAAGAGACAGAGGTATTTCAATGGTATTTCAGAATTATGCGCTATATCCTCATATGACTGTAGAAAAAAATATAAGCTATGGTCTTAAAAATATGAAAGTGCCGGCAAAAGAAATAAAGAAAAAGGTAGACTGGGCAATAGATATTCTGGGGCTTTCAGAGTACCGCTACCGCAAACCTAAAAATCTGTCGGGAGGTCAGAGACAAAGGGTTGCCTTAGGTCGTGCAATTGTAAAGGATCAGAAAGTATTTCTTATGGATGAGCCGCTTTCAAATCTTGATGCCAAACTTCGTGTCAGCATGAGAAATGAGATAAGCAAGCTTCATAGAAATCTCGGAAGTACGACGATTTATGTAACACATGATCAAGTTGAAGCAATGACTATGGCAGACAGGATAGTCATCATGAAAGACGGTGTTGTACAGCAGATTGGAAAACCTATGGATCTTTATGAACATCCTGTAAATAAATTTGTAGCCGGATTTATAGGTTCACCTCAGATGAATTTCTATAATGTCAAGGTCGATGGAAATAAAATTACATTTGCCGATGGAAACAGCATTAGTGTAAATGAAGAGATATCGGATAAATTAAAAAATCATAAAGAAGTTATTCTTGGAATAAGAGGAGAAGACATTAAATTTGATCCTCAGAATATTGATGTATTTAAAGAAAATAGACAGAAAGCGGTAATTGAAAATACGGAGATCATGGGAAATGAAAATAATCTCTATTTTGAATTTGGTGGTACATCTTCTGTTGCCAGAGTTTCAAAATATGAGGTTGCAGGTGTCGGTGAAGAGGTAGAATTTGTTTTCGTGCCTCACAGGATACATTTCTTTGATATCACAACAGAAGAGGCAATAAGCATTTAAATAATTAAAATAGAAATGAGGTATTTATGGATAAGTTAAAAAAAGCAGATTCATATATAGAAAAAAATAAAGTGAGCAGTAAAGAATTGCCAGAGTTTCATGTTGCACCACAAATCGGCTGGATAAATGATCCCAATGGTTTTTCGTATTATAACGGGAAGGCACATTTGTTTTATCAGTTTCATCCCTATGGTAAGGAGTGGGGACCTATGCATTGGGGACATTGTGTAAGCAGTGATCTGATAAAGTGGGAATATTGCCCGGTCGCACTGGCACCCGATATGGATTATGATGTTGACGGATGTTTTTCAGGTTCGGCAATAGCGACTGATAAAGGACATATGTTAGTATATACGGGAGTATCTCATGAAGAAATAAATGGAGAAAGACAGGAATTTCAGAATCAGTGCATTGCTTTAGGTGATGGAAAATCATACAAAAAAATAGAAAAAAATCCGGTGATTACAGGGGATATGATGCCTGAAAATTTCAGCCGTGAGCATTTTAGGGATCCTAAAGTATGGAAAGAGGATGACGGATATTATCTTGTTGCCGGAAATAAAACATCTGACGGAAAACCACATGTAGTATTGTTTTATTCGGAAAATATGTATGACTGGAAATATGTTTCGGTATTGGCAGAAGATAATACAGGAAAATATGGAACAATGTGGGAGTGTCCTGATTTCTTTGAGCTGGACAAAAGACACGTACTTATAGCATCTCCACAGGACATGTGTGCAGATGAAGAGTTTCATAATGGAAATAATTCAGTGTATTTTATAGGTGATTATGACCGGAAACAGCATAAATTCAATTATGATGAAGTCTATGCACTCGATGACGGAATTGATTTTTACGCACCACAGACTACGCTTACACCTGATGGAAGAAGGGTGATGATAGGGTGGATGCAGTCATGGGATTCAAATATAAGACCGGTTACTCAGAAGTGGTCATGTATGATGACGATTCCAAGAGAGTTGACTTTTGCCGATGGAAGAATCGTGCAGAGTCCTGTAAGGGAGATAGCAGAATATTATACAGATGATGTTTATTATAAAGGTCAGAAAGTACATGAAAAAACAGGCTTTCAGGGAATAAATGGCCGCATGCTTGATATGACGGTTGAAATTGCTGATGGAGATTTTGATGAGTTTAAGATATGTTTTGCAGAAAATGAAAGATTTCGTTCGTGGCTTATCTATAATAACGTGAAAAAAGAACTTGAAATAAACAGGCTGTATTCGGGAATGAATCGTGATACAATAGGGGTTAGAAAAGTCAGATTAAGATATCCAAAAGAAAGCTTGAAACTTCGTTTTATTTTGGATAAATATTCTGCAGAAATATTTATAAATGACGGTTCACAGGTACTTAGCATGACTTATTATACACCGCTTGATGCAGATGGGATAAGTTTTGAATGTGACGGGGACACAGTTATAGATATCGAAAAACATGGCATATTTGTCAGATAGGGAGGTTTTTAATGCAAAAGTTTGATGTGGTCGCTTTAGGAGAGTTGCTTGTAGATTTTACTGAAAATGGTATGAGTGGACAAGGAAATACGATACTTGAGGCAAATCCGGGAGGAGCTCCATGCAATGTGTTGTCAATGTTACAGAGACTTGGTAAGAAAACTGCTTTTATAGGAAAAGTTGGCAATGACAATTTTGGAAGAATGCTTAGAGATGTCGTTAGTGAACAGGGAATAAATACAGATAATGTGATTTTTGATGACGACATTCATACTACGCTTGCATTTGTACATACAAAAGAAGACGGTGACAGGGACTTTTCATTTTATCGCAATCCCGGAGCCGATATGATGCTTAGAAAAAATGAAATAAATGAAAGTTTACTGGAAAATACCAAAATCTTTCATTTTGGTACACTTTCAATGACAGAAGAAAAAATCGCAGAGACAACAAAATATGCGGTAGAAAAATCAAAAAGTATGGGGGCAGTGATTTCATTTGATCCAAATTTTCGCCCACCTCTTTGGGATGATTTTGAAAAGGCAAAAGAACAGATGTGGTATGGTATAAGTAAATGTGATGTTTTAAAAATATCAGATGATGAAATACAGTTTTTGACCGGAGAAAAAGATATTGATGCAGGTGTTCACAAGATTTTTGAAAAATATGAACCGGCACTGTTTTGTGCCACAAAAGGAAAAAATGGAAGCACTGCATATTATAAGGGAAAAAGCTTTTTTGCAGATGCATTTGTAAGAAAGGATACAGTAGAAACGACTGGAGCTGGAGATACATTTATGGCATGTATTTTAAATAGTGTTCTTGAAAAAGGACTGGATAATCTGACAAAAAGTGATGTTTCAAGTATGCTTGAATTTGCTAGTGCAGCATCGTCTATAATTACGACAAAAAAAGGAGCTTTAAAGGTGATGCCTCAAAGGAATGATGTGATTTCGTTCTTGAATAATTATAAATAAAACAGAAGGTCATATGTTGGTTTGATACCGATGTATGACCTTCTGTTTTATTTAATGATAAAAAATATCAGCAATTATTTCTTTGAGAGATAATCGTTTACATTAGCAACAAGTTCGTCGGCGTTAAGACCGTGAACCATAGCTGCTTCCTCAAGTGATTCTCCCTGAGCTGATGGGCAGCCGATGCAGTGCATACCTGATGCCATAAGTATAGCTGCGATGCCCGCATCTATTTTAAGCATGTCAGCAATTATCATATCTTTAGAAATTCTTTCTGTCATAATATCTGCTCTCCTTTGAAAAAATAAATTAAAAACGAAAAAGCCACTGTACAGGAGAAAAACTCCTTTACCAGCAGCTTTATTTTACATAAAGTAAAAAAAATCGTCAATAGGAAATAAAATCCTAATTAAATTACTCCTGTGAAATAGCACCTGAAGGGCATGTTCCTGCACAAGCACCACACTCGATACATGTATCTGCATCAATCTGGTAATGAGCATCTCCTTCAGAAATAGCGCCTACTGGACATTCGCCTTCGCAAGTACCACAGCTTACACATTCATCACTAATTACGTGTGCCATTGTATGTACCCTCCTTTTTTGGATTACGATAGGTTTTTCCCTTTTCGTTATCCTCATTTTAATACAAGACGGGGAAATATACAAGAGTTCCTGATGTATTTATTTGAGTAATTTATAAGTTAGTCTTATAGAACTTATGAGCGTGGAAAATAGAAGATTTCTATCATAAATTAGTAAAAAAACGAAAATTCACGAGATTTTAAGAAATTATCTCTTCCATTTTTCAAGGATTCGTGTATCATAATGGATTGAGAGTTAAAAAGTAGAAAACATAGAGATAAAATTGTGTAAATGAAAAGAAGGAGAAAGTTATGCGGAAACGAAATGTAAGAGCAGCGATTGCGGCAGCACTTTGTATGACGGTACTTGCAGCCGGCTGCGGAAAGAAGGCAGATGATCCGGTTTTTACAGGGGATAAGACAGAAGCACCAGCATACCAGGCAAATCTGGATGCGATCAAATCTTCTGCATATGCATCAGTAGACAATCTGGATCTGGAACCTGGAACTTATATTTCTGTAATCGGAAGGGCATCTTCAACACCATATTGGAATCAGGTAAAGGCAGGGGTAGAGCAGGCAGCAACTGACTTGAATACAGCACTTGGCTATTCCGGAAATGATAAGGTGAAAGTATTATACAGTGCACCGGATGAGAATGATAATATCGATCAGCAGGTGAATATTCTGGATGAAGAGCTTGCACGTTATCCGGATGTGATCGCAATTTCCAGTGTAGATGCAAGCGCATGCTCCGTCCAGTTTGATCTTGCGATTGAGAATGGAATTCCGATCGTAGCATTTGATTCAGGAAACAGCTATCAGAATATCCAAAGTACTTGCAAAACGAATAATATAGAAGCGGCAACAACAGGAACAAAGAATTTCTGTGAGAAGATCGGTGACAGTGGGGAGATTCTGTTGCTTGTGCATGATACAGTATCAGATACGGCGAAAGAGCGTGAGGCAGGAATTAAAAATGAACTTGCAGCAAATCATCCGAATGTGACTGTTACAGAGACAATTTATCTGGATCAGCTGAAAATGTTGAAGAAACAGATTGTAGCTGAACAGGTCGGGGTAACACCAGAAGAACTGGCAGCCGCAGAAGCAGGAGAAAAGAAGGAAGAGACAACAGGAACAGGTGATGCTTCCGAGACAATTGCAGATGCAGCATCGAATGCGGATTCTTCATCAGCAGACGAAAGTGCGAATGAGACAGCACAGGAAGTGGACAATGAATTGTCCGAGAAGATGCAGCAGGTCAACGATGGCGCGGCAAAGATGAGTGATGAAGATGCAATTCGATATTATATGGAGAAACATCCTGATTTAAAAGGATGTATTGCTACGAACGAGACAGTAACCCAGCTTGCAATTAAGACGCTGGATCAGCTTGATGCAGAAAAACATATTACATTAGTGGGGTTTGATGCAGGAAAAGAGCAGGTTAATGCATTGAAAGATGGAAAGGTGGATGGACTTATTGTGCAGAATCCTTTTGGAATGGGATATGCGACAGTAGTTGCAGCGGCACGTACAGTTCTTGAGATTGGAAATGAAGCGGAAGTGAATACGGGGTATGTATGGGTGACGGCAGAGAATATGGATGATGCCGATATTAAACCGCTGGTTTACAAATAAAATCCAGAGAGCAGTTTACAGACAGGAAAAGTATTACAGCAAAAAGCAACAGAAAAAAATACCCGGGATGAGAGAATCTTGAAAGATCGTCATCCCGGTTTTCTTATCAGTTTTCCTCCTAATCCTGACTGGCTTTGCTCAGAGAAAAGATAAATTCCGTACCGACTCCTTCGGTGCTGATGACATTGATATGCTCATCGTGAGCCTGGATCACTTCCTTGACAATAGCAAGCCCCAGTCCGGTTCCCTTGTAGATTCTGGAATCCCTGACAGCGTCCTGCTGAATAAACGGATTGAAAATCTCTTTCTGCGCATCGCTCAGAATCCCGATCCCCGTATCCGCCACACGGGTGCGGAGCGTTCCCTCGCAGCCGTCTTTTTTCAGGAATCCGAACGTAACCGTAATTCCGCCGTTCCGGGTGTATTTGACTGCGTTTCCAATCAGGTTCAGCAGAATCTGCCGCACCCGCAGGGAATCAATCTTCACAACAGGCAGCTCCTGCGGGCATTCGATCTTCAAAAACAGCCCCTTTTCTTCGACTTTCTGTTTGAAGATCGCCTGAAACTCACCGGCAAGCAGCCGCAGGTCGGTCGGTTCGGGAACAATCTTCATCTGCTCCGCTTCGATCTTGGAAAGATCGAGGATGTCGTTGATCAGAGTCAGCAGAGTATTTCCGGCAACGTTGATCGAATGAAGATAATCCATAAGCTCCTCGTGCGAGACTTCATTGTTCTGAAGCAGTTCGCTGAATCCGATCACCGCATTCAGCGGCGTCCGGAGCTCATGGCTCATCGTCGCAAGGAAAAGGCTCTTCGCCTTGTTTGCATTCTCCGCTTCAGTCAGCGCGCGGGCGAGCTGGCGCTGTGTTTCATTGAAATCCGTCATGTCGATCATAGTCCTGAGGATATAAGCCGGCTTCCCTTGAATCACGGCGGGGCAGGCGCTTTCGAGGTAATCACGCCCATTGAGTTTTAACTGGCGCTGATGCGCCTTCAGATCCGATGCCGCCAGTTTTACCGGGCAGTTTTCCGGATATCCGCCGGCGCCGCAGAAATCAATATGGCATTCATGCCCGTAAATCTCAGATTCACGGTGCGCAGCCAGTTTCAAAGCCGCGGAGTTGGCGCGCACCAGCTTCAAGTCCGGCGAAAACAGCGTGATGGGAATATGAACCGTATCCATGATGATACGTTTTTCAAATTCGCTTCGCTCCAGTTCGGTGCGGGTGTCGCGGCAGGCGAGAATAATCTCGATCACATGCGTCGTCACCTGAATCAGACGCTGTTCCATCAGATCGAAATGATGATTGGCGCGATCATAGGAAACTCCGAAATGCCCCCAGAGCCGGTTCTGCTTCCAGATGCCCGCCACACAGATGGATTTCAGCCCGCCGTCGTGCAGTTCCTTCCGCCAGTTGCCCGCTACAATCTCCATATCGGGGTCGGAAAGATCATCCACGGCGATCAGGCATCCGGATTTGAGGCGGCGGAACCAGATCGCGTCCGGATCAATCTTCAACGGCGGCAGATGCGAAATGTCATGCGCCCTGTCCGAATTCCACAATCCGCCCAGAATGCCGAGATTCCGCTCATAATCATAAGAATACACATAACAGAGTTCAGCATTCAATTTCTGACCGAGCGTCTGCAACACGGTCCGGATCGCCTTGTCTTTCGCCAGGCTCACGGGCTCCAGAATGGAACTGAAAAGACGCTCCTGCTGTGTATGCATCTGCAAATCATCCTGAAGTCTTTTGCGCTCGGCGGCAAGACGTTTCTCCTCGGAAACATCAATACCGAGAATCAGCAGGAGACGGCTGTCATCATCGCCGATACCCGTCACCAGTGTATCAATATCATGCCGGATGCCATTCAGCGCAGTGATCACGCTGTTCCATTTCAGAGTCTTGCCA
>ENA-ORNF01003098-ORNF01003098.1-human-gut-metagenome-genome-assembly--contig:-NODE-3098-length-11423-cov-9.019177_pt1 | contig 11423 bp, 8 predicted proteins | sample MGYA00242110_ERZ509012 | MGnify/ENA primary metagenome ERZ509012 (study PRJEB26280, sample SAMEA2338714) | human gut metagenome | biome: human gut; feature: human-associated habitat; material: faeces... | reverse complement strand
TGGTGCCCTTCCTACTTGAGATTATCGTATTGCTGGCCGTAATAGCCGGTGCAGTGCTTCTGGTGCAGGGCACACGCAAAGTGCCCGTACAGTATGCAAAGCGCGTGGTTGGCAACAAGCAGTACGGCGGCGCACGCCAGTATATACCTCTGAAGGTAAATGCTGCAGGCGTTATGCCTATAATCTTTGCACAGGCCATCATGTTCATCCCGTTGACGCTCATCGGCTTCAAAGAGAGCCAGGGCGGTTTCTTCGGCGCCATGACCGACATGTATGGCTGGACGTATAACATCATCTATTTCCTGATGATTGTGGCCTTCACGTATTTCTACACCGCCATCACGGTACGTCCGAGCCAGATGGCAGAGGATATGAAGCGCAACAACGGCTTCATTCCGGGTGTGAAACCGGGTAAACCCACCGTGGAGTATCTTGATTCGATCATGAGCCGCATCACTCTGCCGGGATCCATCTTCCTGGGCATCGTGGCAATCCTTCCCGCCATAGCACACGTGCTTGGCATGAACCGCCAGTTTGCCCAATTCTTCGGCGGCACATCGCTGCTGATTATGGTAGGCGTAGTGTTGGATACCCTCCGCATCATTGAGGGTCATCTGCTGATGCGCCACTACGACGGACTGATGAAGGATGGCCGTATCAAGGGCCGCACCACAGGAAACGCAGCTTTCTAAACAGAAACAGAATCTTTTTCCGGCACCGAAGCAATGATCTATCTCAAGACGGCAGAAGAGCTTGAAAAGATGCGAGCAGCAAGCATTCTGGTGAGTCGCACGCTTGGCGAAGTAGCCAAGCATGTGGCTCCCGGAGTGACTACTCGCCGCCTCGACGACATAGCCCGCCAGTTCATTCTGGATAACAACGGACTGCCCACTTGTCTGGGATATCACGGATTCCCGGGCACACTCTGCATAGAGGTAAACGAAACAGTGGTACATGGCTTTCCTTCAGATTATGTGCTGAAAGAGGGCGACATAATAGGTACTGACTGCGTAGTAACCCTCGACGGCTACCACGGCGATATGTGTTACACATTTGCGGTGGGAGAAGTGAGCGATAAAGTTCGCAAGCTTTTAGACGTTACGCAGGCGTCGTTGTATAAAGGGATAGCTCAGGCCAAAGCCGGCAACAGGATTGGTCACATAGCACAAGCAGTGCAGCAATACTGCGAGCGTGCGGGCTTCAGCGTAGTGCGCGAGATGTGCGGACACGGCATAGGCAGATCAATGCACGAGAGTCCCGACGTGCCCAACTACGGCCGCCCCGGAGTTGGACCGTTGCTGAAAAACGGTATGTGCATCTGCATAGAGCCGATGATAAACATGGGCAGCAAGAACATAGTTATCAGCGAAGACGGATGGCAGTGCCGCACACGCGACCGCAAACCGTCGGCACATTTCGAGCATACTCTGGCCATACATGATGACCGTCCGGAGGTGATGACCACGTTCCGCTTCATAGAGGAATCGCTGGGCATAGAGCCTTCAGCCGCCGCCAAAGCATGGGAGGCAGCCGGAAAAGAGGAAGAACAGGCACAATAACATAGAAGTTATATGGCAAAGCAAGCTGCAATAGAACAAGACGGCGTGATACTTGAGGCATTGAGCAATGCAATGTTTAAAGTTGAGCTCGAAAACGGCCACCGTATCACGGCGCATATATCCGGCAAGATGCGTATGCATTACATAAAGATTTTGCCGGGCGACCGGGTAAAAGTAGAGATGTCGCCTTACGATTTGACCAAGGGGCGCATATCATTCCGCTACAAATAATGCCGGTCTGCAATCATAAATAACAACGATCTCCTCACCAACTTCCAAACAAGAGACTTCTACAATGAAAGTTAGAGCATCGATAAAGAAGCGCAGTGCCGACTGCAAAATAGTACGCCGCAAGGGTCGGTTGTACGTAATCAACAAGAAGAATCCGAAATTCAAACAGCGTCAGGGATAATTTTATTATCTTTGCACAAAATTTGCAAAACACTCTATGGCAGTACGTATAGTCGGCGTTGATTTGCCGCAGAACAAACGAGGCGAAATAGCCCTCACATACATATATGGCATCGGCCGCAGCTCGGCCGGCAAAATCCTCAACAAGGCCGGTGTAGCCCTCGACACCAAGGTTCAGGACTGGACCGACGACGAGGCAGCCGCAGTTCGTGAGGTAATACAGAGCGAATATCGCGTAGAAGGCGACCTTCGTTCAGAGATTCAGCTCAACATCAAGCGTCTGATGGATATTGGCTGCTACCGCGGCATCCGTCACCGTATCGGTCTTCCCGTTCGCGGCCAGAGCACCAAGAACAACGCCCGCACACGCAAAGGACGCAAGAAAACGGTTGCCAACAAGAAGAAAGCAACCAAGTAATATCAGCTTAAAAGCACAAAAAGCATCATAATTAAAGTATGGCTAAAAAAACAGCTGCAGCAAAGAAGAGGAACGTAAAAGTAGACGCCATGGGCCAGCTCCACGTTCACTCGTCTTTCAACAACATTATCGTGTCGCTTGCCAACAGCGAGGGTCAGGTGATTTCATGGTCATCGGCCGGCAAGATGGGCTTCCGCGGCAATAAAAAGAATACGCCCTATGCAGCCCAAATGGCAGCACAGGATTGCGCAAAGGTGGCTTACGACCTTGGACTTCGCAAGGTGAAAGCTTACGTCAAAGGCCCGGGCAACGGTCGCGAATCGGCCATCCGCACGGTGCATGGCGCAGGCATAGAGGTAACGGAGATTATCGACGTAACTCCGCTGCCGCACAACGGCTGCCGTCCTCCCAAACGTAGAAGAGTATAACAAAGTAGACCTTCGCCGGCCGCTCCACAACCACACAGCGTTGCGGACAAAGCGACAAGGACACGGCGGAGACAGACGCATAAAAGAGACCGGCCAGGTGCGAAAAGATTGCCTTTTAAGCCTTTTCTCTCGGCAATCGCGGCTGCGCGCCCCCGGCTCTGAAAGCGCCCACTTTAATTACCAACACGCCGGATGTCTCGGTTAATAGGCATCGGCAACAAGTAAAACAAAAAAGAAATGGCAAGATATACAGGCCCAAAAAGTAAAATAGCCCGCAAGTTCGGCGCCCCGATTTTTGGCGAGGATAAAGTTCTGACCAAGAAGAACTATCCGCCGGGCCAGCACGGCAACAGCCGTCGGCGCAAGACGTCGGAATACGGCAATCAGCTCAAAGAGAAGCAAAAAACAAAATACACCTACGGTGTGCTGGAACGTCAGTTCCGCAACCTGTTTGAGAAAGCAGCCCGCACCAAAGGTATTACAGGCGAGGTACTTCTGCAACTGCTGGAAAGCCGCCTCGACAACATCGTTTATCGCCTTGGTATGGCCAAGAGCCGTCCGGCTGCCCGTCAGCTGGTGCTCCACAAACACGTAACTGTAAACGGCGAGGTGGTAAACATACCGTCGTACCGCGTAAAACCGGGCGATGTAGTCTGCATCCGTGAAAAGGACAAGAGCCTTGAAGTAGTAACGGAATGTCTGAATGGCTTCAACCATGCCAAATATCCCTGGCTGGAATGGGACGCCACCATCATGGGCGGCAAATATCTGCATTTGCCCGCACGCGAAGACATCCCCGAGGAGATTCAGGAGCAGCTCATAGTCGAATTGTATTCAAAATAATAAACTTTGACCCCCATGGCTATATTAGCATTTCAAAAGCCCGACAACGTGATAATGCTCAACGCGAGCGACTCGTATGGCAAATTCGAGTTCAGGCCGCTTGAGCCGGGTTACGGCCAGACGATAGGCAACGCGCTGCGGCGAATACTGCTGTCGTCGTTAGGGGGCTTCGCCATCTGCTCAATCAAGATTGACGGAGTGAGCCACGAACTGGATACCATCCCGGGCGTGACCGAAGACGTTACCAACATTATCCTCAACCTCAAGCAGGTTCGCTTCAAACAGAAGATTGAGGATACTGACACGGAAACGGCCGTGTTGCAGGTGAAGGGAACAGACCGAGTAACGGCTGGCGACCTTGGCAAAGTGTTGCAGCAGTTTGAAGTGCTGAATCCTGACCTGGAAATCTGCCGTCTGAACCCCGATTATGGCTTCCGCATGGAATTCACCATAAACAAGGGTCGCGGCTGGGTGCCGGCTGATGAAAACCGTGAGATGATAGGCGACGTTGCCAATGTTATAGCGGTGGATTCAATCTACACTCCGATAAAGAAAGTGAAATACACGGTTGAGAACTACCGTGTGGAGCAGAAGACCGACTACGAGAAACTGGTGCTGGAAGTAACCACCGACGGCTCCATCAAACCCAAAGATGCCCTCAAAGAGGCTTCACGCATACTCATCTATCATCTGCAGCTCTTCTCCGACGATAAGATTACCGTCGACACCGAAGCAACAGAAGAAAGCGAGGAATTTGACGAGGAAGCCCTGAAGATGCGTCAGCTGCTCAAGAGCAAGCTGGTAGACATGGACCTCAGCGTCCGTGCCCTCAACTGCCTTAAGAGCGCTGAAGTAGAGACCTTAGGCGATTTGGTGAAGTACAACAAGAACGACCTGCTGAAGTTCCGCAATTTCGGCCGCAAGTCGCTCACCGAGCTCGATGAGCTGTTGGCTAACCTGAACCTCTCGTTCGGCATGGACATTTCGAATTACAAACTGGATAAAGACTAAACCAAAGGATGAGACACAATAAAAAATTCAACCACCTGAGTCGTAAAGCAGCACACCGCCAGGCGCTGCTGTCGAACCTCACGATTTCTCTGATCAAGCACAAGAGAATCAATACGACTCTGGCCAAGGCCAAGGCATTGCGCGTCTATTGCGAGCCCATCATCACTCGCAGCAAGAAAGACGATATGGCCAACCGACGTCTGGTATTCAGCTACCTTCAGGACAAGGAAGCTGTGAAAGAGTTGTTTGGCGTAATAGCAGACAAAGTAGCAAACCGTCCGGGTGGCTATTGCCGCATACTTAAGACGGGCTATCGTATGGGCGACGGTGCTGAGATGGCAATGATTGAGCTCGTAGACTTCAACGAGAATATGCTTAAAGAGGCACCCAAGGCCGGCGCCAAGCGTACCCGTCGCCGTCGCAGCAACAAGAAAGCTGAGGCTCCCGCAGCTGAAGCTCCCGCCGCAGAAGCACCTGCAGCAGAAGAGCCCGCTGAGAAACCCGCAGAATAAGACAGCGAAGATATTAGATAAGGCGTGCCATAAAGGAACGAAAGCTCCTTTATGGCACACTTTTTTTTGTGTGAACTTGCAGCGAACAAGCCGCCCGGATAGATTGGCGAGAGCCTGAGCCGGAAAAGGACCCCAAACGCTCTGCCTGAGCTTTGGCAGGCAAAGTGCTTAGGGATAAAGGCGCTAAAGCGCTGAGCCGAAACAAATTTTAGAGAGAAGAGGGAGCTCAAGAGGCTTATAAGGCCAAAGACTTAGAGAGCTTAGGGAGCTTAAGGAGCTTAAGGAGATTAGGGAGATTAGGGAGGAGCAGAGGGAAACGCTAACCAAGCTGAGACAAAACTCAGCGAGCTATGGGAGGCATGGGATACATGGGAGAGATGGGAAAGAAGAGGATTTCGGAGAAAGGGGGCCCTAAAGCGCTTGAGCTGAGCCAAAATTAAGTGAAGAGAGATGGCTGAGGGAAGGGAAGAGGGCTTGGAAAGGAAAAGAGGGATTAGGAAAATGGGAAAGGGAAGGGAAGAGGGATTGGAGAGGGGGAAAGAGGGCTTAGGAAGGTGGGGAAGGAGAGGAAGGGGAGGGAAGAGGGATTGGAGGGGTGGAAAGGGAGGGAAGAGGGCGAATAAGAGGAGTTGAAAGGGGGGAAGGTTAAGAAAAAGTTAAAAAATGAAAGGTTGTGAAGATTTATTGCTTTTATTTCAAATTTTAGTGTTATCTTTGCAGCGATGTTAATTCTAAGTCAGGAACATTACTATGAAGAGGTGTTTCCGGTAGATGAATTTCTGCTTGAAGGCTGAATTCCCTAAGGAAAGAGACTGACAGACAGATTTTTAACATTGGCTTAACCTAACCAAGCAAAAAGCGAGTTTGGCGACCAACGAATGTCGGAAACGACAGAACTTCACAAGCTATTGCAGAAAGCTAAGGAGGCTGGAAATTGAAAGCTAAGTGGCCGGAAATGGAAGGCTAAGGAGGCTGGCAGTAGCAGGCAGGGAGGCTCTAAATAGATAATGTTACGGTGAAGATTTAAGGGTCAGGATAAAGCAACATGATAAAGAGACAATTAGCAAACGGTACTTTCCTAACTCATTAAATTTAAAAGAGTTAACAAGAGAATAAAGCAAAATAAACAACTAACCAAACAAATAACCCAAAACAAACTCATATGAGAAAATTCCTACTAATCTTAATGGGGTTTCTGCTAATGGTTCTACCGGCCAATGCAGAAACAATCTCATTTGATGCCACCTCAACAGGAGGTACTCCAGAAGGTCCATACTTACAAACTGCCCATTCCTTCATAAAAGGCGGTGTTAAATTCGAAATCAATCAATTCAACCCGAATACCGGTCAAATGAAAGTAAATGCATACGGTAAGAAAGCATTTACTTTTTATAACACTACCGCAATCTCGGGTCTTAAAGAGGTGCGTATAACCCATACTCAGATCTCAACCAAAGACAATGTAGATGTAGGTACTATCTATATGCAAACGGGTACGGCTCAGATCAACGGTATTGTAGACACAACAGGCATAAAAGGTATAACAACTACAAGTGGTGACAATTCTATAACAACATTTACTGTTCCTGAAGGAATGGACGTCAGCTTTTTCAAAATACAGTTGACGAAAAAAGGAAAGGGAACAGTAAAAGCTTCCAAGTTTGAGATTGATTATGGAGGCGGGACCGGTGAAACCGTCAGTCTGGCGCCTTCAATCAATGACTGGAATTCAACCACAGAGGAGAAGACTATCAACTTTACGGATAAAGTAACCGTGAAGATGACGCCTAACCCCAATCAGCCGGATGCTGTAATTTATTATGTTACAGACCCCAAACAGTTTTACGAAGCTCCCCAACAGTCAGAGCAAAATAAATACACTGATGTCTTTGACATTACTGAAACCACTTATGTAACGGCCGTTGCAAAAAATGGTGAACTGAAAATTTCTAAACCTGTAAAAGTTCTCTTTAAGAAGATTGACGCAGGCGCCACCTATCAACTGGTAACTTCAGCAGATGACTTGGATGAAGCCTCATCCTATATTATTGGCATTAAGGACAATAATACTGCTATGAGCAATGAATCAGTCACCAAATATTTAAAGCAGACTGATGCTTCGATAGCAAGTGGGGTGCTTGTACCAACTGACAATGTTCTGACTTTTACATTGATAAAAGGTACAAAAAAAAATGATGGCAAATGGGCATTTAAGGCTGAGAATTATAAAGGCTCAGAGCTTTACCTTTCGCATAATGGCACTGGTAAAGATTGTAAGCTTGGTGATTCGAAGGATTATTTCCAGGTCGAGATTAATGGCACCGATAACAATGCCAAGATTTTAAACTCGAATGATAGCTATATCTTTGGTTATAGCTCCCAAGACTTTAGATTTTATCAAAGCAGTACCACCGCATATCCGGTGCAGCTGTATCGGCTTGGAAGCAAGGTGCTTCAGAAGCCGGTTATCACTCTGAGCGATGATAAAGTGTATGTTGGCGAAAAGGTTACTGTAACCATCGACAAGAAGAATGCCGAGAAGGTTTATTACACCACCGACGGTACTACACCGTCGGCTACCAACGGCACCGAATATGCCGCTCCGTTTGAGGTAACGGCAGAGGCCGAAGGCACAATCACCGTTCAGGCCATAGGCATTGCCGAAGGCATGGAGCCTACCGCCGTTGTATCTGCCACTATCACCGTAAGCAAGAAGGAACCGATTCCCGACGGCAGTTGGGTAGTAGTTGAGAAGGCCAGTGAGTTGGAAGTAGGCGCCCGTTATGTAATTGCATACAACGGTTATGCCGTCAGCAACGCCGCAATAGCAAGCAACAAGCTGCAGAGCACCCCGGCAACCGTAACCGGCGGCAAGCTCGGCTTCACCGACGACATGATGGTATTTACCCTTGGCAACGGAAATGCAGAAGGTAAGTATACGCTGAAATCGAATAACTATAACAACTCCACAGCAGACTATTATCTGACTTTCGGCACGTCAGGCACAAATGTCAATATGTCCACCGAGCCGAGCGATTTGCTTATCAATTATAAGACCGCCGGTTCTGCTGATGTTGCCATTCAGAAGGAGAGCGGAGACCGTATGATTAAAGGCAGCAATGCCACTCCTCCGGTAGTGTTTGGATATTATTATGCTCAGACCAGCGACTACCATAACGTACAGCTGTATAAAGAGGTAGATACCCGCGCGGCTTGTGCTGCTCCCACAGTAACCATTACTCCGAGCGAGGTTATAGAGGGTGAGAATGCCACCGTAAGCATCAGCGGCATAGAGAGCGGCGCCACGGTTCGCTATACCACCGACGGCACACTGCCCACAGCTACCCGAGGAACGGTTTATGCCGGCGAGTTCACACTCAGCGCCCTTGTCGCCAACACAACCGTTAAGGCTATCGCATACGCCGACGGCAAGAAGAATTCCGAAGTAGCCGAGGTAACCGTAACTGTAGTTCTCAAACCCCGTATGCCGGAAGTAACCTGGAAAATTGGCGAAACCACCTACACCGCAGCCAACGATGGAACGTACGAAGTACCTGCAGGAACGGTGCTGAACATCAAAGCCGTCAACGGCGACAAGATTAAGGTTACCAACTTAGAGACAGAACAGAGCGCAGTCCGCGAAAGCCCCAATACGCTGACAGTAAACAGCGACATTATGGTTTCGTTTGCCTCTGTCAACAGCGAGAAGAATCTGGAGAGCGAGGCTCTGTCGGCAATCTTTACAAGGAAGAAAGTTGTTCCCTCGACACCGGTAGTTACATGGACTCTCGACGGCGTTAACCATACCGCAGAAAACGACAGTACATATAATGTATATGCAGGCACGCAGGTAACAGTAACCTCGGAGAATGCAGACAAGATTGTAGTTACCGATAGTAAAAGTTCCAACGGTGAATACAACGCTCCTTACACCTTCACCGTAACAGCTGACGAGATGTTTACCTTCGCCGGTAAGAATGCCGACGGCACCTCATCGGAGATAACGGTGATGTATAAAGTAGTTGAGCGTCCGGCCGAGAACGTATACACGCTGATTACCGACGCCAGCCAGTTGAAAGCAGGCAACAAGTATGTGATTGCTGTGAAGGAGCAGAAGATGGCTCTTAGCAACCAAGGTAACTGGAATGACGGAAACAACCAGTATCGTAATGTGGTGGATGGCGTCCAAGCGAATGCAAAATTCCGCATTGACGAGAACAATGTGCTGCACGACCAGACCTTCGGCACCTCTTCTAAAGAAGGGATAATGGTATTTACCCTTGGCGGCAGCGCAGGCAAGTGGACACTGAAAGCTGATAACTATATTCTTTCGACTGCAAAACCGCGTCAGGGCGAACTGGAAACAGGCGAATGGGTGAAACTCTATGTAACAGATAAGCCTCAACCATTCTTTGCTATGACCACCGAGCCTTCGGAAAATACGATAAGCATAGCTGCCGATGGTTCTGCAACCATTACCAATTCCAATAGCACAGGTTATGTGATGAAGTATATGGGAACTCGTTTTGGTATGTCGAAAGAAGTTAACGGATCCCCGTTGGTACAGCTGTATGGCTGTGTACCGCAGACCAAACCCGAGATGCCCGTTGTAACTTATACCAAGACGATTGACGGCGAGAATGTAGCCACAGAAGACTGCGGCGAATACACTGCAATCAACGGCTCAAAGATTACGGTAACGAGCAAAAATGCTACCCAGATTGACATCAACGGTACTAAATATGAGGCTGTTAATGGCACTTACAGCTTTACTACTGATGTAGACAGTTTGTATATAATAAAGGGTGTAAACGAAGCTAATGAGGAATCTGCTGAATACACACTGCAAATTTATGTAGACTATGAGGCAGCAACTATTCCGGAGATGCACACCCTTTCGCAGAAGCAAAAAGACCGCACTGATAAGAGTAAAAGTCTGTGGGCACCTGTTAAGTTTACCGGCGATGTATTCATCCGCGGACACTACATGAAGAATGATGAAGGCAAACTGTCGGAAACCCTTTGGGTAGAAGATGCTAACGCCAATGCATCGGCAATCTATGAGTTAGGCGGCGAGTTCCAGCAGCCAGGACATTCGATTGAAACCGGCATGATGCTGAAGAACTTCAAGGTTCGCAGCAAAAGCTATTTCAATGCTTTGGAACACAATATCATGGTGCTGATTTCCTGGCCTGAGGAAGTAGAAACGGATGTGCAGACTTACGACTTCCAGAACTTCCTTCAGCAGATGGAGATGGCAGAAGAGGCTTCGGCAAATAATGTGTTCAAGTTGCAGAAATTCAACGGCGATATCACTTTTGCCGCCGACGGCACGGCCAAGATGACGCTCAAGAACGGCAAGACCATAACGGTAAGCAACCAGCTGTCGTTCAAGGGTAACGGCAACAAACAGTCGTGGAGCCGCACTGAAGGCAATGGCTTCAACTGGCTGCCGGGCAACGAGTGGCTGAACGGCCAGACGAAACAGAACACGCATCTGGTAGGCTATGTGATGCCGGAAGGTGACGGCGCCAAACTCAGCTACGCAGTTTATCCTGCTCAAATCACCGACGACCGGGGTAATATCACCGGCGTTGACGGCGTAGAGAATGACAACGACGGCGTATCGGTTGTTGACGGCATGATAAAGGCTCCGGCCGGCAGCTGCATCTTCAGCATCAGCGGCGCTAATGTGAAAGCTAATCAGACTTTGACCGGTGGTGTTTACGTTGTGGTAACGCCTAATGGTAAAGTGGTGAAAGTGCTTGTGAAGTAAACTGCTGAACAGCGCAAGTAACACCAACATAAGTGGAGCCCGGCTTCTGGCAAGCCGGGCTCCTATTTTCTTTGCCTGAAACGGCGTGGCGGGCTTAAGAGCCCCGGGAATTTAAGGAGGTTAAGGAGATTAGGGAGCTTAGGGCGATTAAAGAGCTGAGGAGGGCTGAAAACTAACCGGGCATTGAAGGCATTGGGTTGATTGGCGGCAAACGGTAGCACCCGGCTGCTTTTGCGGTAACAAAACGGGGCGCTGAAGCGCTGAGCCAAAACAAATTTTTGAGGCCGCCCGGGAGGCAATGGGCGGCATGGGAGAGATGGGAGAGAAGGGGGCACTGAAGCGCTGAGCTGAAACAAATTTTTGAGGCCGCCCGGGAGGCATAGGAGGCAAAGGAAAACGGGGTGGGCGTTTACATAGGGTTACTCAGAAAATAGCTAACTGATTATTTGTCAGTGTCATAGATTA
>ENA-ORNF01003095-ORNF01003095.1-human-gut-metagenome-genome-assembly--contig:-NODE-3095-length-11440-cov-2.644093_pt1 | contig 11440 bp, 10 predicted proteins | sample MGYA00242110_ERZ509012 | MGnify/ENA primary metagenome ERZ509012 (study PRJEB26280, sample SAMEA2338714) | human gut metagenome | biome: human gut; feature: human-associated habitat; material: faeces... | reverse complement strand
CCTTATTCAAGGGACTAACATCGTGATAAAGATATAACTTATTGAGAAATAGTGCCATACAAACCGACTTTCGGTTCTGGTGGCACCACTCAAATAAATACTCCCATTGAAATGATAATATTTCAATGGGAGTATTTATTTACACCCACTCCCCCTATCCCCAGCAACATGCTTTAAGATAGACTTTACTATTATCCCATGAAAAGGTCTGATAATAAAGAAATATGCCCTTCCCAGCCAATTATTGTACTTCACAACAGTAGTAATCCGAAGTTCTTGTTTTCCTTCGTGATATTCCCCGCACCACATGGACACATGGAAATCAAGATGCTTATCCGGCATTCCGAGAATTTCTTCATGCAGATTTTTATCCAAGACCATATCTGTAAATCTAGTTGCTGTATCCAGTCCTAATGGCTTTACAATCGCATTCCTAAAATTCATGAGCCAACCAATCCACTTAGGAAATCGGCTGAAGGCAAGATTGCGAAAATCTTCCGGTGTCAAAGCCTGCCCAGTGACCATCACTTTAGAAAAAGAATCTATATAATCTACAGGAAAATAATTCTTTATTAAGCTGTCTGCCGGTATATCTTTCATCTTATCACATATTGAATTTATTACTCGTTTGCTTTTCATTCACGGCGTCCCCAATGACACGGCCTACAAAGGTAGCCACTTAATCCAACCCTACAACATATTCTTAGAAATAATATTATCCCGTAAAAGATAAAGCTCAAAAGAAAATTATCAGTTATCTTTGTTCCATGACTACCAACAAGACAACTCCCAAAGAATTATGGGCAAGACAGCAGATTAGCGGTCCCGATGTGGACTATGATTTATGGAACAAGAAAAGAATATCCGTGCAAGCGTTCTCACAAATGAGTCAGAGCTGTATTTTTACAGTTGACGTATTTAAAGAGAGATACGATTTTGCATCCGACAGTTTTGCCCATCTTTTCGGATACAATCCCACTTGGATAAAGACAATCAAGCAACAAGGCGATTTACTGGAAGAGAGAATACACCCTGATGACAGAATTCAACTCACAGAATGCCAAATCGAGCATGGACAGTTCATCTACTCACTCCCACCGGAAGAAAGAAATGATTACCGGCAAATATTTCAATTCCGTATGTTGAATGCACGGCAACAGTATATCAATGTAAGCAGCCGGCAACAAGTCATAGAAACAGACCGGAATGGTAAAGCCTGGATAATCATGGGAGTAATGGACATACTTCCCGACCAGACCCCTATCGAAAGAATCAAACGGACGGTGGTGAACAGAAAAACGGGAGAGATGCTTCCAACATGCACTGTTTCTCCTGACAAACAATTATCCAACCGGGAGAAAGAAATATTACGACTCATCCGACAAGGTTTTCTAAGCAAGGAAATTGCTTACCAGCTGGGAGTGAGCATCTATACTGTGAACAATCACCGGAAAAACATCCTAAGCAAGTTAGATGCCAACAATATAATGGAAGCCATCCATATAGTAGAAAATCTTGGTATCTACCTCTAAGATTACGGAAGCCAACCGAGACCATCCGCCAACTGATTTGTTTTGCGCCACTCTTCAAGCTCCTTATAAGTGCCGACACCTCCCGTAAAGACAGCATGATAAATCTCTATACCTGGAATCGTTACACCATCCGGCACATCGAATTTGATTTGCAATATCGTTTTCCTAATTTCAGGAGTAAGGCGCTCCGCAATAGCGGCAGTCACCTTTTCTACAACACCATCATACCTGGAACCTTTCCGGATGTGAATCATATCAAACTTCCAAATATTCTGTTCTCTATCCTTATATAAAGCATGCCACTCCATGCACTCTTCCTCCGTATGGATAAGGTTCCTATATTGTATTTCCTGCAAAGGCAACCGTTCCGCAAGTTCCCGGATGACCGAAAAGCTCTCTCCTACATCCAACCTATCGGTATAAATATGGATATCTATATCCCTACTTTTCGCCAACAGCCCGGTACGGAGTGAGCCCACCAAATGAACGGTTGCTCCAATGCGCTCCCATGCTTCAATAATACGGGTATCTTCCAATACTTTCCATGCAGATTGCTGATTCTGCCTTGCAAGCTCATAAATGTCCATTTACCTCCACTTTTTTGAATGTGCAAAGATATAAAACTTCCCAGTATATAGCTATAAATAGCCATTTCCCTTCCCGATACAATACACTAATTTTGCACACTGTCTTATCTTTTAGCAACAACTAATTATGGCATTCAATCAAACAGAGAAACAAGAGAAAGAATATTTAAAGCAAATAATCAGTTTTCTGAAAAAGGTTATCGGTAATACCGACGCATCCGTGAAAGACCACGTCGACACCTTGGCAGAATACAAAGACTATATCTGGTCCAACAAAGACATCGACCCGCATGAGATACGCTCCATGCGCGAAAGCATCCTAAACCATTTTGCCTTGGGGGAAAGTGTAATCAACAAGCATAAGCGGCTCACCAAGATACTTGCCATTCCTTACTTCGGACGAATTGATTTTTTGGAAAAGAAAGAAAACAGCAAAGTGATGCCTATCTATATAGGTATCCATACCTTCTATGACCCGGAAAGTCGAGCTACCCTTATCCATGACTGGCGAGCACCCGTTTCGAGCATGTTCTATGACCATGAATTAGGAGAAGCAGGCTATCGGTCTCCATCGGGAGAGATTAAAGGAGTAATTTCCCTAAAACGCCAATACAGAATTCGGGGCGGCAAAATGGAATTTATGATTGAAAGTGCCCTGACCGTCCATGACGACATTCTGCAAAAAGAGTTAAGTTCCAATGCAGATGACAAGATGAAAAATATCGTTGCCACCATCCAACGGGAACAGAACCGGATTATCCGCAACGAAGATATCCGCACGCTTATTATTCAAGGAGTGGCCGGCTCTGGAAAAACATCCATAGCCCTGCACCGCATAGCCTACCTGCTCTATACCTTCAGAGACAGCATCTCATCAAAAGATATTCTGATTATCTCCCCCAACAAAGTGTTTTCCGATTACATCTCCAACGTCCTCCCCGAACTTGGGGAAGAAACCGTGCCCGAAACCAGTATGGAACAAATACTCTCCGGAGTGTTGGAACACAAATACAAGTACCAAACATACTTCGGGTTAGTGAATGAACTGTTAGAGAAGCCATCCTCAAGCCTCATCGACAGAATAGCCTATAAAGCCTCTTTCGGTTTCATTTCAGAGCTTGACAAGTTTATCCTCCACATAGAGAACACCTACTTCAAGGCAGCAGACGTGAAGCTGACCAAATACATCACCATACCTGCCCCGTTTATCGAAGAACAGTACCTACGTTTCAACCGTTATCCCATACGCCGACGATTTGATGCTATGGCTGATTATATGCTGGATATGTTGAAAATACAATACGCCTTTACGGTAACCACCGCCGGCAGAAACCTTTTGAAAAAAGAAATCAGACTAATGTTTGCAGGCAATAACGACATTCAAGTCTACAAAGATTTCTTTAAATGGACAAATAATCCCGGAATGTTCAAAATGCGAAAGGGACATACACTCGAATACTCAGACTTGGCACCGCTGGCATACCTACACTTGGCATTGGAGGGAAACGGGAACCAGCCATTCAGAGTCAAACATCTGTTGATAGATGAGATGCAGGACTATTCGCCCATACAGTACAAGGTAATACAGAAACTCTTTCCATGCCGGAAAACCGTGTTGGGCGATGCAGGACAGTCCGTGAATCCTTATGGTTCATCCACAGCAGAAACTATCCAAAAGTCACTTACTGCAAGTGAAATCATGAAATTGTGTAAGAGTTATCGTTCCACCTTCGAGATTACGGATTTTGCGCAAAAGATTCATCCTAACGCAGAGCTGGAACCGGTTGCCCGGCATGGAGAAAAGCCACAAATCCTGCAGTTCGGCAGTGCCGTAGAAGAACTGTCCGGCATTATGGGGCTAATCTCCACTTACCGGAAATCCGGATATAAGTCTCTTGGCATCATATGCAAGACGGAGCAGCAAGCCAGGAAGATGGCAGACATGCTGAAATCATATGCCAATGATATCAGCTTCCTATCAAGTCAAAGCTCCGCATTTGTGCAAGGCATCGTCATCACCTCTGCCCACATGGCAAAAGGGCTTGAGTTTGACGAAGTCATTATTCCACAGACGGATGAGAGAAATTACCGTTCGGAGATTGACAAGAGTATGCTTTATGTAGCTGTAACCAGAGCTATGCACCGCCTAACCTTGACATTTCACGAGGCAAGACCGGCAACTCACTGATGATGGATTATTAAGGAAATCTATCCCAACAGCCTTGTACAAGATGCGGCAAGTAACAGCGTATCTCATCAATCGACCAATCCCACCATTGCAGCCGCAATAATTTCTTCACCACATCCTCATCAAAACGTTTCCTGATTTCTTTGGCAGGAGTTCCCCCTACAATTGTATAAGGGGGAACATCTTTAGTCACAACAGCACGTGCACCAATAATCGCCCCATCTCCTATATGAACACCAGCCATTATCACCGCTTCATAACCAATCCAAACATCATTACCTATTATAATATCTCCTTTGTCATCCCATGCATCCGTTATGTCCGATTTCTTCAATCCCCACTCTTCGTAAAATAAAGGAAATGTATAAGTAGACAGAGATTTCAACGTATGATTGGCACAGTTGAACAGAAATTTCGTACCGCAAGCAATGGAACAGAATTTACCAATAACCAGCCTCTCCTGATGGATGGGGTAATGATACAGCACATTGTTTTTCTCGAACAACAAAGGGTCAGCTACAAAATCATTATAAATAGTATAGTCACCAACCTCTATTCGAGGATCCTTTACAACAGCATTAAGATATACGGTTTGCTTATCTCCCGTACGCGGATATATTTTAGTCATCATAATTCGATATGTTTCTAATATTGTTTACTTCTTAAATAGAAAACCGATTGCAGTGCCAGCAAAATCACAAAAAGGTATTCTGCCGTTAAGTAAATAGCCAAGGATGCATGAGTGCAAGCGCTTAACCAATAAAGATACCCCAAATACACGACAGTGGTAGTCACTTGGAAAAGAAAAGTAATCCGGGTTTTACCGGTCCCTCCAACTGCGTTGAGATATACATAGCCTGGCAAGGCAAAGGTATAATTCAGCAACGTCACAACAAAAGGGATGAAAGCCTGCTCCGTCAACAGTTCGTTATCTGTATAGATTCCTATTATCAAGCGATTACAGCATACAGCTACCCCTATCAGTGGAAATCCAACAGAATAGCCCAACCTCAGTATCTTACGGCAGATAATGAAAACAGCCCTCCTTTCTCCAGCCCCAATCGCATTACTGACCAGCGAACCCGTAGTGACCGCAAAAGAATTGACTATTACAAAAAAGACAGCAGATACACTTCGCGTAATATTGGAAATGGCTAATTCCGTTTTACCCAAATGTTCCACCGCCACAAAAAACAAGAGCCACGGAGCTACGCTGATAAAGGCATGAAGCATGCTCCATACCGACAAGCTCAGCACATCTACCAACAGCTTTCCGTCATATACCGGTTTCAATCCATATTTCCCTTTATCTATTTTCAGCCATACATAGAAAAGAAGCATCACCAAAGAACCCATCTCTGCCAGAGAAGAAGCAATGGCAGCTCCCGATATTCCCAGTCCTCCAACGAATATCAGAATATAATTCAAAGGAATATTAATCACTACTGCAACGGCTGCAGCCCACGATAATGCCCGAGTGCATGTTATTCCCACAAGAAAAGAACGGATAGCCAAAAACGGAAACGAAAACAGCAAACCGAAACTGCGCCAGTCCAGATACTGAATTACAGCCCGATAAATCTCCGGTGAGGAAATCAACCTTCCCAATATGAAAGGAGAACTTGCCTGCATCAGCAGACAAAGCAAAATGGCCAATCCCGATAAAAAGAAGAAACCTTGAAAGAATATCTTCCCAGCCTTACCATAATCACATTCTCCATTCCTTCGGGCAATCATCACCTGCAATCCGATACTAAATCCAAACCCAAGCATGTAGATCGCCAAATAATAAATCCCTGCAATGGCAGATGCTCCCAATTCCACCTCGCCAACGTGACCTAAGAAAACAGCATCGGTTATATTTATCAGCTGCTCCATCAAAATGCTCATCATTACCGGAAAGTTGATAAGCCATATCTGTTTATATGTATAATGCATTGCTCAACAATAAAATAGCACAAAACAACACACTGTACAAGTACAGCATGCTATCCTGCAAATTCATGAATAAAAGGATATACAATCTCTATGGCAAACGGGGCATCGCTTGCCAGATAGCTGAATAGCTTTATCAAGCAGGGCTATTCGTTGAGCGTAGCTATATACAGAGCTTCATAAAAGGTGAATATGTTTGTTCATTCAAGATATAGTGCAAAAGTACAGAAAAAAATGTGCCAAAGTTCAGTTTAGGGCATAAAAAAAGGAGTACCGCTGTACTCCAACCTTTGTTAACCTTAAATCTAATACTATGAAAAACACATTGCAAAGGTACTGCTTTTACGGATATCTGCAAATAATCCAAATAAAAACATGTGTTTAATAACATGTTTTAAGAACAATACGTAGGTTATTAATACTTAGGAAAGGTCTTTAAAGACTTTTTTACTATAGAATACTTTGAAGAAATCTTGCCATCGCCGGGATGGTAGATTTACAGGAAATCAGTATCTTTGTGCACTGAATCATTGAATTTTGAATCACTGGATCATTGAATTAAAAGAAAAAAGGAGACTACACCTGTGAACAACGATATCGAACTGACCCCCATGATGAAACAGTTTCTCGACCTGAAAGCAAAACATCCCGATGCGGTGATGCTGTTCCGGTGCGGAGACTTTTATGAGACTTATTCGACAGATGCGATTATTGCGGCGGAGATATTGGGCATCACGCTGACTAAGCGTGCCAATGGAAAAGGCAAAACCATTGAAATGGCCGGATTTCCTCATCACGCATTGGATACGTATTTGCCTAAACTCATCCGGGCAGGGCGGCGTGTGGCCATCTGCGACCAGTTGGAAGACCCTAAGCTGACCAAGACATTGGTGAAGCGGGGGATTACGGAGTTGGTGACTCCCGGAGTTTCAATGAATGACAATGTATTGAGTTACAAGGAAAACAATTTCCTTGCTGCCGTACATTTCAATAAGAATGTTTGCGGCGTAGCCTTTTTGGATATCAGCACGGGAGAGTTTCTCACGGCAGAGGGTACGGCTGAATATGTAGACAAACTCTTGGGGAATTTTTCGCCGAAAGAAGTGCTTTTCGAGCGTGGAAAACGGAATCTGTTTGAGGGTAATTTCGGAACAAAGTTTTTTACGTTCGAGTTGGACGACTGGGTCTTTTCCGAACGTTCGGCTACGGAAAAGCTGCTGAAACACTTCGAAGTGAAAAATCTGAAAGGCTTCGGCATCGACCATTTGAAATGCGGCATCGTGGCATCAGGCGTGATTCTGCAATATTTAGAGATGACCCAGCACAGCCAGATCGGACATATCACGTCCATTTCGCGTATTGAAGAAGAACGTTATGTCCGTTTGGATAAATTCACGGTGCGCAATCTGGAGTTGTTGAATTCCATGGTAGACGGTGGTAATTCTCTGTTGGGCGTGATAGACCGTACGATTACCCCGATGGGTGCCCGCTTGATGCGCCGTTGGATATTGTTTCCGTTGAAAGACGAAAAACCGGTCAACGAGCGTTTGGATGTGGTGGATTACTTTTTCCGCGAACCGGAGTTTAAGGAACTGATTGGCGACCAGTTGCACCTGATGGGCGATTTGGAACGCATCATTTCCAAGGTTTCCGTAGGACGGGTGTCGCCGCGCGATGTGGTGCAACTGAAAGTGGCCTTACAAGCCATCGAACCAATCAAGATAGCTTGCGAACATGCTTCGGACGAGACTTTGAAGAGGATAGGAGAGCAGTTGAACCTATGCGCTTCCATCCGCGACCGCATAGCCCGCGAAATACAGAACGACCCGCCTTTGTTGGTCAACAAGGGGGGAGTGATAGCCGAAGGAGTAGACCGGGAATTGGACGAGCTTCGCCATATAGCTTTTGAAGGTAAGGATTATTTGCTGAAGATACAGCAAAGGGAAACGGAACTCACCGGAATCCCGAGCCTGAAGATTTCCTATAACAATGTCTTCGGGTATTATCTGGAAGTGCGGAATACGCATAAGGACAAAGTGCCTGCCGATTGGATACGCAAGCAGACGCTGGTAAATGCCGAGCGTTACATTACCCAGGAACTTAAGGAATACGAGGAAAAGATTATGGGCGCACAGGATAAAATTCTGGTGCTCGAGACGAAATTGTATAATGACCTGGTGTTGGCCTTGGCCGAATTCACACCGGCCATTCAGATTAATGCCAATTTACTGGCACGGTTGGACTGCTTGCTGTCTTTTGCCCAAGTGGCACAAGACAACCGTTATATCCGTCCGGTGATTCAAGACGACGATGTGCTGGACATCAAACAAGGGCGTCATCCGGTGATTGAAAAGGAGTTGCCGGTAGGGGAACAATATATTGCCAACGATGTCTATCTGGACACGGAGAAACAACAAATCATTATCATTACGGGTCCGAACATGGCCGGTAAGTCAGCTCTGTTGCGCCAGACGGCCTTGATAACGCTCATGGCTCAGATAGGTTGCTTCGTTCCGGCCGAATCTGCCCATATAGGATTGGTGGACAAGATATTCACCCGTGTGGGAGCAAGCGACAATATTTCCATGGGAGAGAGTACGTTCATGGTGGAAATGAACGAGGCAGCCAATATCCTGAATAACATATCCTCGCGCAGCTTGGTGCTTTTCGATGAATTGGGACGTGGCACGTCTACGTACGACGGTATCAGCATTGCGTGGGCTATCGTGGAATACATCCATGAAAATAAAAAAGGGAGGGCAAGGACACTTTTCGCCACGCATTACCATGAGCTGAACGAGATGGAAAAGTTGTATCCCCGCGTGAAGAACTATAACGTGTCGGTGCGCGAAGTGGATCAGAAAGTCATCTTCCTGCGTAAGTTGGAACGGGGAGGAAGCGAGCACTCCTTCGGTATCCACGTGGCCAAGTTGGCCGGCATGCCGAAGAGCATCGTGTCGCGGGCGAATACCATATTGAAGGAACTGGAATCTGCCAACAGCAAGGATGTGATGAAAAACAGCCGTGGGGCGAAGCAGGTCATGCAGGCGGACAACGGTGTGCAGCTTAGCTTCTTCCAACTGGACGACCCGGTGCTGTGCCAAATCCGGGACGAGATATTGCATCTCGACATCAATAACTTAACTCCTATGGAGGCTTTGAATAAGTTGGATGGCATTAAGAAGATTGTGGGTGGAAAATAGTTTTTTGTGTGATTGTTTGCAGCAGGGCGTGGCGTAGTTTCTTTTCGGGAGGAATTTGTAATTTTCTGCGTATGTTGGAGCGTTGGCAATTGACATTAGATTCCTTTTTGTCGGTCAGGCTGCAAATATCTTTAAGTTGGTATCCTTTTAGTATCAAAGTAGCGATTTCCTGTTCAGAAGGAGACAATTCCGGAAAGAAAGATTTGATGTTCTGATAGTCTATTCGGGTTTGTTCGTGCCATTTTGCTATATGGTTTTCTATACTTTTTTGTCTTGGTGTGCCTTGGTTTTCTAATAAGATTTTCAGGTATTGGTTGGTTTGCTGTTCTGTCAATCCTTGTGTGTGTGATTGCCGAATATAATGATTGATATGATTTTTGTCAATATTGAATAGGGATATCATTTCCTTTTGTATCTGCTCCAAGTTGTTGTTTATTTGTGTGATGGATGTGAGTTTTCTAGTCAGGTGGTATCCTAAAAATCCGGAAAGAATAAAAGTGATTACCAATACGCCATAAGTACGAGGCTGGATAGAGTCGTTCAGGGTAAAGCAACAGATGGTATAAACAATTAGCGATATCAGGGTTTGTATCGAAATGATAGACGGTTTTAAATGGCTGAGAGTAGAGAGAAAGATAATGCCTATGAGCAGAATCATGTTACCTATAATAAGTATGGCATCGTTTTGTAGAGTAAAAGTTATAAATAGCATTTCTGATATGCAAAACAGTTGGCATACTGACATAAGGCCGATAACAGCGTTTTCCAAATTTATGTATTTGCGTAGAAAAGCCAATAGTAAAAAGGTTATGAAGAACAAATTGATACTGTTAGCTATGAAATAATATTTTCCCATGGGGCCTGATAGTCCTAGAAGGTTTAGTATCAGTAATAACCCTCCTCCTATACTCACATATATATATATGAGCAGTCTTTGCTTCTCGATGAATGAATCACCTACATGGTGTCTAAGACTTACGAAGAGTTGGCGATGCAGTTTATTGTTTTTTTGTTTTTCCATATCGGTTTAATGAAAGTTATTAAATTCTCTTCTGTATTCGTTCCTGTAATACGGTTTTCAGGTCCTCTTCTTTTTTTAAATGGAGTTTGGCGCGTATTTTGGAACGTTGGCATGTGATGTTTGACGGGCTTTTACCTAATGTTTTGGCAATATTTCCGGTTGAATGGTTTTCTAAAATAAGGTGGCATATTTCTTGCTGGGTTTCAGATAACATGGGTAACTTTTGGGCAATGATATTTTTCTTGTTTTGGGAGTGGGTGTACCATTCCGAGATATGCTGTTTGATGTCCGGCATGTTTTTCTTATCTATTAATCCATCCATCAGGCCGTTTATTTCTTCGGAGGACAGTTTCTTGTTTTCAGCCAGTTCCAACAAACTGGTTAGTGCGGATTTGTCTAAGTCCAAAAGCGAGAATACTTCATATTGGGTTGCAACAAGTTGTTTATTGGTATGGCTGAGTTCATTTATGAGATTGACAAGCCTATTGCCTAAAAGGACTATAATAATAAGAAATACCGCTATGATCCAGAATATGTCGTTCAATGTAGGAATGTCAGTAATTATACAACATATCCAGAGGGATATTATAGTGGATGAAGCGATGAACAAAGGATAGAATTTTAAATAAGAAATCAGTGAGAGAAAGAGTAGTACGGTTTGTATGACCGTATGTACAACCACAAAGGTAAGGTTATCTTCATTGTTGTATGCCAAGAAAATCATTTGGAAAATATTGAAAGAATTACATAATACTAAGTGAGTGCATAAGGCTTGCTTCAGTGTGAATTTATGTGTTAGGAACAGTATGAATATTAATAATGAAGGGATACAAACCCCCATCTGTATGTAGGCCGAGAAGACCGTTTTTGCACTAAACCCCTTGAATAAGGTGAAAAATATAAGTAGATACGTTGTTATCACGAAGTATACATATACTAATAGACGTTGGTAGTCTATATGATTGTGTTCTATA
>ENA-ORNF01003092-ORNF01003092.1-human-gut-metagenome-genome-assembly--contig:-NODE-3092-length-11441-cov-3.092482_pt1 | contig 11441 bp, 9 predicted proteins | sample MGYA00242110_ERZ509012 | MGnify/ENA primary metagenome ERZ509012 (study PRJEB26280, sample SAMEA2338714) | human gut metagenome | biome: human gut; feature: human-associated habitat; material: faeces... | reverse complement strand
ATATAATAGAACAAAAGCGGACTATTTATAACATTTTTAAGTCCGCATCTTTTGTTCATGTGCTAAATTTGTTTTACAAATTCTGTGCATTTTTTTAATCTTATTTTACAATTGCATTAGTATTGGCTGAATTTGCTTTCCTTCTAAAGCCAGTTCCAATGTTGGAATTATATATTCACTATCAAATACCACAGAGCGTGGCTTGGTTATTGGATTATCTTGTTTAAAAGGTACAAAATAATAATTTCTCATATTTAGTAATTTTGCTATGTTCATTGCATTTCCACTTAATCCATTATTTGTTGATGGTGCAATTACAAGTGGATTTTCATTTCTTAAATGTGATTTTGCAGCCATTACTGCTGGTGTATCTATTATATCATTTGCTAATTTTGCCATTGTATTTCCAGATGCTGGAGCTATTATCATTATATCTGTTAAATGTTTAGGTCCAATTGGCTCTGCACCTTGAATTGTGTTTATAATTTTATGTCCGGTTATTTCTTCAATTTCTTTTATAAAATCTTCTGCTTTTCCAAATTTCGTATCTAGATTATATGAGTTATATGACATTATTGGAATTATCTCAGCTTTTTGTTTAGCTATTTTTTTTAGTTGTTCTATACTTTTCTTAAATGTACAAAATGATCCTGTAAATACATAACCTATTTTTTTGCCTTCTAGTATCACATGGCGACCTCCTTTTTTACGGATTTTTCTTCTCCGTTTAATATATTTTATGAAATTATGTAAATCTTTGATATATTATTTGCAAAAAACATTGATTTTTGAAGGTTTCCCTTGTATAATATTTATGTAACCCAATTGAATTGTATTTCTAATTACTAAGAAATACTTATGCATCTATGAAAGGAGTTTTCATTATGAAGAAGACATTTGTGTTACTTACTGAGGCAACATTGTCATCTGAAAAGGCCACTCTTAACTTTGGTAGTGACAACGACGTAGTTGTTCCACTGGCTGTTGTCGAACGGATTTATCAGTACGACAAATCACCAGAAAAAGCGAGGATAGCAAGTAAATTCGTGAACTACATCTCAATGTTTTCTATGAAGGATTTGCTTTCTTCGAAAGGAGTTAAGCAGAGCAACGGTTCTTCTCTGAGAATTGTAGATTGTGCAACAATCTCCCGCGAGGTAAACGCTCTTCACAACGTTACTGAACTGTACAAAAGGGCTTTTCAGGTTTGTTTGGATCTGAGTAAATCCAGTAAGTACCCTGTAGTATTGATCTCGCAGAATCCTTCTGTACGCTTAAAAGCACAGAAACTTGGAATCACATCTCAGGAATTTAAAGATGAGATCTTTCCTCTTCCACGTGATCAGTACAAGGGCCGTGCAAAGGTGTTTGCAGCAAAATCAGCCATCGACAAGTTGTATACCGACAGAGCTTTGCCTATCAATGCAATTTATCAGTACAACAAGATTGCATGGCATGAAAACATGTTCGTAACCATTTCATCTGAAGGTTCCTCCGCAATTGCCAGATATACAGATGGTATGCTTGTACCGCTGATGTATCAGGACAATGCAGTTTTCAAGCCGGAGAACGCTGAACAGAAAATGTTTATGGAATGTTTAATGGCTCCCCCAGATATTGCACCTTTGGTTATTGTTAAAGGTGGTGCTGGAACTGGTAAAACTTACTGTGCGTTGGCTGCAGCTTTACATTGTCTTACATCTTGCGGACCTTTAAGCAGATACGAACAGATTCTTGTAAGTGCTCCAGCAGTTACTATCGACGAAGATTTAGGCTTTTTGCCTGGTGGCATCGGAGCAAAGATTAGTCCTTATATTAACGGTGTCAACAATAACTTAGTCGAGATTTTTAAACACAGCGGAAAGAAGTTTAAAATCGAGAAAGATGACGATGACGATGCTGATGCTGATACAGAAAAGGAGAAAGGCAAAGGCAAAATCAAAGTCAGAGAAAAGGACAAAGACAAGGTAACCATAATGGATTGTAGAGAAAGCGTTAGCGCATTGTTCAGGCAGGGTCTTGTTAGTATCCAGGCAATTGGTTTTCTTCGTGGTTCATCAATTGTAAATACATTCTATTTCATTGATGAAGTACAGAACATCAAGCCGGAGATTATGAAGGATATCATCACTCGTCTGGCAAGAGGCTCTAAGCTGGTTCTGGCAGGTGACCCAACGCAGGTAAATACGCCAGGTCTTAATGAAAGACGTAATGGTCTGGTCTATGCTTCAGAGAAGTTCAAAGATATCAGCAAATGCTGGCAGATTGAACTCGACAGCAAGAAGACAGTAAGATCAGAGCTGGCTATGATTGCACAGGAGATTCTGTAGGCAATGTATCTTGCAATGTAACAAAATGTAACTCGTAAACTCTAATAACAAAGAGATCCAAGTTGTAATATGACTTGGGTCTCTTTGTTTACATAAGATTAATACACAGAATTTGCTTTGTCGGTTTTGCGTGTCGACATATCTTATTTTTATAAGCCATCGTATTCCCAGGAGTCTAACCACTCTGTTTTTTTAACATATTCAATACTAACCGGTTTTCCTGAGTATATAGGATAAAAATAAATAAATGTTCCTAAAAATATTAATGTCAATACAGGCATTATATAGTCTATTTTCGGCTTCCATTCTGCTAATTTACTTATTGCAAATGGAATTGTAAGCATCATAAATGGTAATGTTATAAAATAGTGATATATAAACATGATTCGTCCTATAAATGCATATGTAAACCATGTTATCGCTATCATTACAATTAAAATTGCTCCCTCTTTGTTTCTAGTAATAATCGTATATGTTAGTGTATATATTGCTGCGATCATTGATAACCACCATATTGCTGGATTTCCCATACATGCAATTGTTCCTATTGTGTTATCATCGAACCTTGAAATATAAAACCATAATGGTCTTTTCATAATTGGCCACTCATACCACTTGCTGGTATAGGGATGGCCTGCTTTTAATGTTGAATGGTAGTGATACATTGCTTGTTGATATTTTATAAATGATTTTACGTCTGTTATCTGCACATATTCGCAAATCTTTTCTCCGTTTTTATCTTCATGTTCATAATATAATTTTGCATTTGGATTCACCATTATTGGTATATATGACATTACATATATAGTTAGTGGAATTATAACGAAGGATAAAATTGACCATAAAATTAATTTTATATCAAATCTTTTTGATTTTATCATTTTAGCTAAATATATTATTCCCATTCCTGCACCTACAAAGGCTGCAGTCCATTTCGTAGCCATTCCCATTCCCCAGAAAGCTCCAGACAATAATAATGGTATTCTTTTCTTTTTCAATTCTTCTTCAGCAGGTATTTTTAAAAATCTTAAAAAGAAATAGAATGAGGTTAAACAAAATAGCAATAAATAACTATCTACTGTTCCTATTCTAGTTTGAACAAAATGCATTCCATCCAGTGCCATTATTAATGCAGCAAATATTGCATATCTTTCTTTTTTAAATAACTAATTCCTTTTTTTATTGCCAAACTTCTATCTAATATTATTTCATAATTATGCTTTTGTTCCTGATAGCGAATAATCGCCAGATACAATTCTGTCTGTATCTTTTCCTTATTTCTGTCTCCATAATATTTCTCAACATAAGCGATTACGTTTAATATCTCCTGTTCCAAAAACATCTCTTCTTCTCTATGATGTTGGTATAATTGAAAAATAAGTTTAATTTCCATCTGGCTGTACAGACGTGCTTTTTCAGTCTTTGTCCCGATCTTTGGTATGGTAAGTTTAATTGCCCGCTCCAATACATCGCAGACTTCTTCATCCGGTTTTCCCTCTTCTTTTAACACACACGCTTCCTGATACAGGCAGAACTGTTCATGGTTTGTCTCCTCCTCCGGCATCATTTTCCGGTATGCGTTTATCTTTTTCTTCGCTGCCGCAAACTGTTTCCTTTCCACAAGCTTTTCAATCTCTGTTCTGGTTTTCCACAGATCATAATCTTCTTCGTTCACAATCGTCTCAAACAGTGTTACTTCTTTTCCGATCCGCGACAACAGTGTCTGCACCACCAGAGAATCGCTTTCCCGGAAGCCCTGCTCAATCCTTGATAATGTTGTGACGGAGCAGATCCCATCGCAGATTTCTTCCTGTCTTAAGTCGTATTTTTCCCTGTAATATTTTAAAACAATTTCTACTGTCCTTTGTTGTTCCATAACGTTCCCCTTTACTCTTAACTACATTTTACCATAAAACTTCCTGTATACAAGAAGCTTTTACGGGCAAACATTGTTTCCACACAAAAAACACCTCCCGAACCACAGGCATTTCCTGTCGTTCAGAAGGCGTTTTCCCTTAACATGAGAGAAAGATAAATCCGATATTTACCAGACACAGCAACGCGATCCACGTCACTGCCATCTTTCCCGCAACAGTCCTATAAAGTTTTTCGATTTTTTCTCTCTGCTTCCAGATACAAAGCAGCATAACAAACAACAAAATAAAATAGAATGTAATATAAACACGTTCCCCGGAGACATAAATCGTTGCCATAAATCCAAGCACCGCTCCTGCTCCAAATCCGCATCCCAACAGGATCAACGCGGCGAAGTATTCAAACAGATCCGGTGCAAACAACCGCCAGAAAGCGTAGAGCATCGCGGCAACGGTTACGAGCAGATAGCCCATCGGCAGCCAGGTCGACAATGCGCCCCAGCTCCACTCCGTAATCTGTCCCGGTTTCACAAAGAGACCGGAAAGTCCCGGATAAGCAGTTAAAAGCACGGTGTGCCCGAATAATATCATGGCTGGCAGGCTCGCGATCAGTGTATCTTTGTAGTTTTGTGTCTTTAAATACACGAGCATCGACAGAAGAGCTGCCACCAGTACAAACACGGCATCGGCATTTGCGATAAACACCCGCTCCACGCTAAGCAGACCAAGGTACAGTTTATCCCCGAAATGAAACGTCTCATAGATCGGCAGATCTGCAATGCTGACTGCGTTTCGCCCTGCATTTCCCGGGCACAGCACGATGGAAATCAGCGTAGCTGCATTTGCCACAAACATAAGGATTGACACGAGAAAGCCCCTCTTTTCCAGATGGATTTTCTCTTTCCTGCAATAGACCAGACACAATCCAAAGATGACAAACAGGAGCACGTCAACCTGCTCATGACTGCTCGCTATCAGACAGACCGGAACGGCTGCCACTGCTTCCCAGACACGGATCGGTTCTTTTCTTACCGTTTTCTTTAACAGCAGTGCCACAAAAAACATTCCCCATATCGGGAAGAAATAATTTACTGTTGTGGTGATCCATCCGGCAGAACCCATATCGTGAAACGGATACAGCAGCACTGCAATCGAAGCACACCAGTTCATCAGCTTCCCGCCGCCAAAAAGCTGCGCAATTATAATAGGAAGCGTTGCAAATACCAGCAGGTCTAATATCCTCCACACAAACGGCACTTTTACAAGCAAAACCAGGATCCACTCGATCACAAACCGGGAGGTCCACGTCTGATACCGGTCGATCAGATATGCCAGGATCCCTTTTGACTCAGTTGCCTGTGCAAAGAACAGATCATCTCCAAGCATCGGGTGGATACGGATATGATACAGAATAGCTACCGCCGCTACAAGCAGAAACGGCAGGTATTCGCTGCCCCATTTTGTTTTATTCTTCAAAGATATCATTTAACTTTGTACCGCAATTACTGCAGAAAGCGGCATCCTCCGGCATTTTGGCACCACAGCCCGGGCACTCGGTAGATCCCTGGATCTTCAATACCTCTGCTTTCATGCGCTCAACTTCTTCCAGTGCCTCTTTGATCAGGAAAATCTGCTCCGACTGCTCACATTCTGTTTCGTCTTTGTGTTCCTCAAAATAAATCTTTCCTAAAGCTGCATACTGTTTTTCCACAAAATCCTCTTTGGAACGGATGTCCATTTTTAATTTGGCAACCTCTGAGACATCCTTTGCTTTCTGTCCCACGTCCTTGCCTGCACTAACAATCGTTTCTCCTAATTTGTCAAAAAAATCCATGAGAATCCCTCCCTTTCATTCATGCTACCTTACTATTATATATACCATATAAATTACGTAAAGCGCAAGCATCGCAACGCCCTCTTTGCGGTTGATCTCGTTTTTCGACCATGCAAAGAACCAGATGATCAGGGTAACTGCGATCAGTACGATAATGTCGATCACATTTTCAAAAATAAAGGCAACCGGACTGATCGTTGCTGCAATTCCAAGTACAAATAAAATATTGAACACGTTCGAACCGATGACGTTTCCAACTGCCATATCGACCTCATCCTTTTTCGCTGCAACAATCGATGTTACCAGCTCTGGAAGACTTGTTCCAAGTGCAACAATCGTAAGTCCGATCAGGTTCTGGGACAATCCCATGGCAGATGCAATAAAGGATGCTCCGTCTACAACAAAATCTCCGCCGTACTTGATCGCGATCGCACCACCGATAATGTAAACGATACATTTCCATACCGGAAGTACCTCGATCTCATCACCATCCTGTGCCTCGCTTCTGGCATTTAATGCAGATCTTACCATCATGATGATAAAGCCCGCAAAGATCACTAAAAAGATCACACCATCGAGATGTCCAAGGCTCATACCAATCCATCCTAAGATCAGCATCACAAAGGTGCAGATCAGGGAAAATGGGATGTCGCGTTTTATCGTATCTTTCTGTACTGCCAGCGGAGTAAACAGCGCACAGAAACCGCAGACAACCAACAGGTTAAAAATATTCGAACCGATGACATTGCTGACGGCAAGTGCATTATTGCCGGATAAGGATGCCGTAACACTGACGGCACACTCCGGGAGACTCGTTCCCATGGCAACGATCGTAAGTCCGATAATGATTGACGGTACCCGCAGAAGTTTTGCAACAGAGGAGCTTCCCTCTACAAAGAAATCTGCGCCTTTGATCAACAGGAAAAACCCGATGACTAAAATGATAAGTGCGGTAATAATGTTCATGCTTTCCTCTTTCTGCTGCTTTGCAGCGATTGTATTTTATAGAATTCCCAGGTGTGTCAGCAGGATACGCAGTCCGATCAGGACTAAGATCAAACCTCCGACAAACTCTGCTTTGCTTTTATATTTATTTCCAAAGAAGTTACCAACATATACGCCACCGATGGAGATCACAAATGTGGTCACTCCGATAACGGAGATTGCTTCTACGATCGGGTACTGTAAAAATGCAAATGTGATCCCGACTGCGAGTGCATCAATACTGGTTGCCACTGCAAGAAGGAACATCTCCTTTAAATCGAGCGGTGGATCCATCTGTTTGATCTCTTCCGCCTCTTCTTTCTTCACTGCTTCCATCATCATCTTTCCACCGATCACACCTAACAGGATAAATGCGATCCAATGATCGATACTGGTAATGTAACGCTCAAACTGACTTCCCAACAGCCATCCTAAGAAAGGCATCAATGCCTGGAAGCCTCCAAAAAACAAACCGATGACAACCGCCTGCTTCTTGTTTACCTTGCGCATGGCAAGACCTTTACAGATGGATACCGCAAAAGCGTCCATTGACAACCCTACGCCAATGAGAACTAATTCGATAAAAATAGCCATTTTTCCACTCCTTTTCCCGCTTCTACCACAAAAAGAGACTCGCTGTATCCCCATCCCACCTGTAGCGGTGGTTTAAGAATACATGAGTCTCATTCTTTAAGATTTGCCAGATTTCTTTCTTTTGTGTGCCCGAAGAAATCGGTATGTTGACAAATCACGATATACGCGAACTACTCCCTCACGGAATTTTATTTAAGTTTACGCCAAACTGTTTTCTTACTATACCCTATTGAGAAATCTTTGTCAATTACTTTTGGCCAATTAACTCAGTAATTCGAGTATTTCTTCTCTCGTGAAGGTTGCAGTGTCCATACCTTCGCCCTCTAAAACCTGTTCTGCCAGCTTTTTCTTGCGTTCCTGTATGGCAATGATCTTTTCCTCGATCGTTCCCTCTGCCACTAATTTGTAAACATTCACGACATGTTTCTGTCCGATACGGTGCGCCCGGTCGGTCGCCTGGTTTTGCACAGCAACATTCCACCACGGATCATAATGGATAACGATGTCTGCTGCGGTCAGATTCAGTCCGGTGCCACCTGCCTTTAAGCTGATGCAGAATACCGGCACATCATCTGTGTTAAAGCCCTCGACCATCTGCATCCGCTTTTCCTTATTGACCGAACCGGTCAGCAGGTAGTAGGCAATTCCCTCTTTTTTGAGACGTTCCGTCAATCGGTCTAACATGGAAGTAAACTGGGAGAACAATAAGATCTTGTGTCCGGCTCCGACTGCATTTAAGATCAGCTCCATACACATATCCGTTTTAGCGGATGCGCCCTTATAATCTTCAAACAGAAGCGACGGATCACAGCAGAGCTGCCGCAGTTTCGTAAGTTCTGCAAGGATCTGTATCTTATCCTTTTTAAATTCTTTCTCTGTCTGTCCCTCCAGCATCTGCTTCATCTGTGCCACGTGTGCATCGTAGAGCTGCATCTGCTCGCCCTCAAGCCTTGCGAAGATATTTTCCTCAAGTTTCTCCGGGAGATCTTTTAAGACATCTCCTTTTAACCGTCGCAGGATAAACGGACGGATCATACGCTGCAGACGCTCCATCTTATTTTCATCCTGTTCTGCCACGATTGGGATCTCGATTTCCTCTCTGAACCGCTGATACGGATATAAAAATCCCGGCATCAGATAATCAAAGATACTCCACAGCTCGCTGAGCCTGTTTTCGATCGGTGTTCCGGTTAAGGCAAGTTTAAACGCTGCCGTTATCTTTTTAACGCCTTTTGCCGCCTGGGTCGACGGGTTTTTGATGTACTGTGCCTCATCGATGACCTGCACAGAAAAGACGATATTTTTATAAATATCCGCATCCCGCTTCAACAGATCATACGACGTGATCAGGATCTCACCGGCCCTGCTCTTTTTAATGAGCCCGGCACGCTCCGGTACATTTCCGGTCACTATGACCGTCGGCAGTTCCGGTGCAAACCGTTTGATCTCTTTCTGCCAGTTATAGACTAACGATGCCGGACATACGATCAGAGAACGGCGCAGTTCCTTTTCCCCTGCCTTCATTTCCTCATATTCACTGACTAAAAGGCTGATGACCTGCAGGGTTTTTCCCAGACCCATATCATCCGCAAGAATACCGCCAAATCCGTTTTCACGGAGCGTTTTTAACCATAGAAAACCATTCGTCTGGTAGCTTCGCATGATACTTTTGAGTGATGCCGGCACTTCATAGTCGCTGTCCTCAATGGTTTTCATATTGCGGACCATGCCTTTAAAGTCGCGGTTTTTCTCCACAGACAATACATGATTGTTCTTTAATGCCGCATCAAGATACATTGCGCGGTATCTTGGTGTGATGATCGTTCCTTTTTTCAGGTTTGCCTCGGTCAACCGCAGATCTTCGCTGACTTCTGCGAGCACACCGAGTCCGTCGTCTTCGATATCAAGAAAATCTCCATTTTTGAGCCGGATATATTTCTTTTTCTTATCGTATTTAGACAACAGATATGCCAGTTCATCCTGCGGCATATCCGGGGAATGGATCTCCAGCTCCAACAGATCACTCTTTAAGGAAACCCCGACTGATACACTTGGCGAGGACACTACTTTCATACTGCGGAATCCCTCGCTGGTATAGATCGTCATATAATCTGCCAGACGGCGCAGACCACCGGTCAGCAGGTGATAGAGCATATCTTCATTGTTGGAAAGCACAAACACGGTATGCGCTAACGTATACTCATTGAAATACGGTTCTACCAGCTGTTTCGCACGCAGCTCCTCTGAGACATCCCGCACTTCCCCCGGCTCTATCTTTTCGAGGACATTGTATTTCTCATCCCCATACACAGCAACCAGTTTTGCCCCGACCGTATTGGCATCCGGCTTGTCCAGATACAGTTCAAACACCGGCTTTGGCGGAACATACAGGCTCTCATCAAACCCTTCTGCCTGCACCTTAAAATTTTCCCGGATCAATGGCAGAAGATCACGGCAGAACATCGGAAGTTCTTCCGTCGCGATATATGCCTCTCCCCCGGTCTGCCGGTTCATATATTCAAAAAATTGGAAGATCCGCCCTTTCAGCCCCGCATTACTGCGGTAAATAAGGTTGCCCTCATAAAAATAAACATAACGCTCTCCATGAATGACCTGCAGATCTTCTAACTGTAGAAATATACCGCTCCCCCCCTGTTTGATATGCAATACTGGTCTTTTTTCTTCCTCGGATATCTGATACTCATCTTCCGGCAGATAGCCGATCTCTGCCATAAATGGCGTGGTTCCCATTGCCTCAAAAAAGCGGTCAATTCCCTGTCCATCGAGTTCCATGCTCCGCTCAGACCCGCCGGTATACGCATAATAGGCATGAAACTTGCTCTGTCTCTGCTTGTCCGCTTCCTGTATCTGCATAAAACGGATGATCCGTTTTGCTGTCTCGGTAAACGCATCCATATGATGATAGAAATCCAGCTTCTTTCCGTACCGCACTTTTTCATTGGTCTGTATAGAATGTAAAAAGGCTGAAATATTTTTCAACACATATTTCTGCTCTGCACCGATCTTAAATTCCAGTGTGGCAAAGCCGTAATTCATTTTAAAATATGGCACCAGTTCTACCTTTCCGTAGATCTCATCCGGCAGGAGATATACGGCTCCCGCCTGCATGGAATACTGGTTTAACATATTTTTTAAGACACTGTTCGTCTTTAATTCCTGTTCTTTTTCCTCACTGATCCGCTCCGTGGCATCCATTCCCCTTAATTTTAAAATATCGGCTGCCCGCCTGCGGTTTACATAAGAAAAAAGGACGGCAACGCAATGCTTGCAAAGCCCCTCGTAATTATAAAAAGCTTCACATTCACATTTGCTGTTGCCAACCTCTCCAAACTCTTCATCTATGGTAAGCTCTACCTGATAAAATGGTTCTGCATTTCCCCTTACCTTTGCCTGCACTTCTGCCTTCGGCAGATCTCCAACACGATATACCTCATAGGAAAAATCCGACACCGCACCCTTCTCGTATAATTCTTTTCCCCTGCGGAACGCTGCCGGATAGGCTTCTTCTTTGATATCTGATACGGAAAACATTTTTTCGGACTCCTCACTTAAAAAATTCTGTCTTTCTATTGTAACACAGAATCTCTTAAAAGGTTACCTTTATTTCGGTTCCAATTCCTTCTTTACTATTTAATGTGATCTGCGCATCATGCTGCGCAACAATATGTTTTACGATTGCCAGTCCAAGACCGGTTCCACCGGTCGATTTCGAGCGGCTCTTATCCACACGGTAAAAACGCTCAAACACACGCGTCTGATCCTCCTTTGCAATACCAATTCCGGTATCTGCAACGGAAAGCGAGA
>ENA-ORNF01003088-ORNF01003088.1-human-gut-metagenome-genome-assembly--contig:-NODE-3088-length-11445-cov-2.154609_pt1 | contig 11445 bp, 8 predicted proteins | sample MGYA00242110_ERZ509012 | MGnify/ENA primary metagenome ERZ509012 (study PRJEB26280, sample SAMEA2338714) | human gut metagenome | biome: human gut; feature: human-associated habitat; material: faeces... | reverse complement strand
TCAAGGCAAAAGCAAAGGATCACTGTTACTGGTGGGTTGATCTTTTCGATGCTCAGGGAAAGCCTCTCCCGGACATCAACAGCGCCGTATACCCCACAGATGATGAAGTGGCTTATAAAGAGATGATTTACGTGCAGGGCAAGGCGGATGCCATGCAGCTTGCGTTCATTTCCAAAGAAGGTGTTTCAGTTCAGGACATTGTCGTGAAAAAAGTTTCCGCAAAGGAGGCGGCGGAATGGTGCGATGCTCTTTACAGGGATATGCCGAAACTCAAATTCACAGAACAGGCCCCGGCATTCCTGCCCCGGACTGCGGCGGCACTCAGAGACGGCACACCGTGGAGGATCGTAATGCTTGGCGACAGCATTATGAACGACAGTTTCAACTCTGTATTCCAATCTCTTGTGAAGCGCGATTTTCCGAACTCAAATTGTGATTTCGTAATTTCCGTCCGAGGTTCGACCGGATGCTGGTTTTATCAGAAACCGGAGAATTTCAAGGCTTATGTGGCGGATCTCAAACCGGATCTTCTTATCATCGGCGGCATCAGCAATCCGAAAGAAGGCGACTGGACCGGTGCAATCATAAAAGTAATCGAACAGGCACGCAGGATCGGATGCGAGGTACTCCTTCTGAGCCCGCCGCTTTCCCTTGACTGGCGCCCCGCATCTCCGCGAAATCCGGCACTGCCCGCAGACAATATTACCTGGAGTGAAAACACGAAAGACTGTCACGGGAAACAGTTGCTCCAGCAGGAGCCCTATCTGGATGTCGCCCGTAAAACGGGTGTCCCGTTCTGGAACCTGACTCCGCTCTGCGCCGATTATCTGGCATCATCCGGAAAACCGCTCGGCTGGTTCAACCGTGACACGATTCATAACAATGACCGGGGAAAACAGGTAATAGGGCGAATTCTGCAATCCTGCTTCCGCTTATTGAAACAGGAGCCGTAAGGCTAGGCCACAAGCCGCTCCGTCTGTTTCGTGACGTCAAAAGGATGCACCACCTGTCCCTTGCTGTCGATGCTTGCCGTTCCTGAAATGAAGCAGAGGGAACGGTCTCCCGGCACAAGACGTGTCCCTTGCTCGAAAGTGCCCCTGTACAATACTGTTGGAGAAAGTATCTCTCCGGCATGTCGGGGCAACCCGGGTTTGCGGTTGAATTCTCTGATGAAGACCAGACTGCCATCGCTGCTGATATCACCACCGCCGGAAGTGAATTCAATTTTTCTGCTTTTCGGACCTTGAGAGAAGCAACGCGGAGAAATATATTTTGTCATAGGCAGACCTCAACGTTATATTGTTGTGTAAGTTACTGCCATATTCAGACCAGGGGAAACTTTTGACTTACTGTTCAAGTGATAGGCTGAGCAATGATTTTCCATGATAAGGGACATTTGCAGTTATTTTGCCATGATGCTGATATTTGAGAGGGAGGATAATCTGCACAAATCCAGCGCTTTCACCAGATCGGCATGTTTCACATTATCTGCACAGAAAATAATCAGTTGGGTTTCTTTGTTATTCTTACCGATATGGTTGAGGTATGTCGGCAACTGTTCTCGGGAAATCGCCTGACCGTTGAAAAGATACGTTTCCGTGTTCTCATTAATCTCCAGAAATGCAAAATCGCTGATCGCGGAACTCTGTGCCGCAGATTTCCCGCGACGGGCAGGAGAAAAGTTCAGCCGAGTATCTTCTATGATCGGCTTCTGGGTCAGGATAAAATAAATCAGAAGAAGAAAAACAATATCAATCATTGCCGATATCGGCGTTGAATCCTGCGAGGACAACTCTCTTTTGCGTTTTCTTTTCAACATGATGATATCCTGTTTATTTCTTTAACTCGGCATGGAAAGAAACATCTGTAAAACCTTTGCCCGCCAGTATCTTAATAATCTTATCGGTTTCACGAAACGTAACTTCACGGTCTCCGCGTATGACGATGGAATGCCGGGTTCCCCATTTTTCCGCAACGGAACTCAATAGAGCCTGCAGTTGTTCCCGGCTGATGATATTTCCGTCGATCGTGATGTTTCCACTGCGCCGCAGATTGATCGTCAGATTTTCACTCTTCCTTAATTTCAAGGCGGTTCCGTGAGTTACCGAAGGCAGAACAATTTCCTGGTCCGCAACCTCTCTGTCGATATCAATGGTCACGACAAAAAAGATGATCAGAAGAAAGACGATATCAATCATGGAAGACACAGGCACCGCCGAATCCTCCGCATACTGTCTGCGCCAGCGCTCCATCAGACGCGCTCCTTGATATCTTCCAGGATATCATTGACAAGATTTTCCATTTTTGTCACAGCCGCAATCGCCTGGTTTTTGAAGATGTTATAGGCAACAATTGCCGGAATGGAGATGAACAGACCTGCCGCAGTTGTATAGAGGGCCTGCGAAATGGACATCGCCAGCAATTGTGCTTTTTCCACACCGGCGGCATTGCCCAGAGTGAAAAAGGCGTCCACCATACCGGTTACGGTCCCCAGCAGTCCCAGCATCGGCGCAATGGTTCCCCACAAATTCAAATATCCGAGCCGGTGCATGATTTTTTCCTCCTCCTCGCGGATCGAAGCAACAGCGGTCTCCTCCATCGCCGGATAGCCCTTTTCCAGTTTCAGGAGAGTCTGTTGAACCACATTGCCCAGGGCGGATGGCGTCTCCTTGCACAATTTCATGATTCCCGCGGAATCTCCGGCATACAAAGCTTCAAGAATCCCGCGGAATATCCCTGCAGGAGCAATCTTTTCACGACGGACCCTGATACAGCCGTCGATGATCCCCCATAAAGTAAACACGGAACACAAAAACAGCATCACCCAAATCAGAATGCCGAGAAAACCGCTGTCTATGACCACCTGAAAAAATGAACCGGAGATTTTCCGTTCCGCGCCGTCCGCGGCAAAACACACCATTACTGCGGACAGCAGGATTGGAGTAATGAGCTTTTTCATGAAATACCCTTTCGTTAATTCTTATTTTGAATATATCGTGCAATCCTGTTATAATCCGCCAGCAACGCATCATCTTTCATCTGTTCGGCATATCCTTTTGCCTGATTCAAGATTGCCGCATAAATTCCCGGCAGTTTCACAGGCTGATTCTCCAAATCGCGTTTCAAGGGAATCAGGAGCCCGTCCAATACGGTGAGCGCCTGTTTCATGTTTTTTTCAAATTCATAGGTTTTGGCAATCTCCTGTTTGGTTTTCAGGAATATTCCTGTCAGATTACCCCTGGCGGCAAATAATGCAATATCCGTAAGCTCATAGCGCGCCAGTGCATATTCTTTCATGTTCATATAGACCTGAGCTTTTGTCTGCTTGGCGGGCAGGTAAAGAATACTGCTGTTTTCCTCCAGTGCAGTATCACACAATGACAAGGCAGTAGGATAATTTTTCAATTTCATTGCGGCGACAGCAGTTTTCAGCCTCATATTTGCAAGAAGTTTTCTGTTTGCCGCCGTAGTGCGCACCGTCTCGAACAGGCGTCCGGCATTGAATGCGATATGCCATGCATCCTGAGCCCCCGGACCTTTTGCATCATAGAGATTTTCTATCAGAAACATCAGTTCCTTATCCGTAAAATGCGCATGATGTTTCAACGCAGTCCTCAAAAACAGGGAGGCTTCACGGTATTGCCTCCGCTTCATCAGATCCACCCCAAGCCGGAACTGCATTTTCACAATGTCCCGGGAGTCATAATTCCTGAATTCACTCAATAACGCCGCCGCATTCTTATTTTCTCCAGCTTCCAGAAACAGTGCCGCTGCCTTTGCAAGATCGGCAAGTGAATTCCGGTTATTCTTCCGTCCGGCCAGTTCCAGCAACAGTTCTGCAGCCTTCTTCATTCTAAGTACTCGCACGTACTCATTAGGAGAGCAACCTACAATACCTCTTAGCTTGTTATAAAACGTAGTACGTCCGATATTCAATGCCGAAGTATACGATTCAAGTTTGAACTCAGCATCACCCATATTCTTCTCTACGATGGCATTTACTTTATCCAAAAACGCTTTATCCCTGTCAGTGGCACTTATCAGCGGCTGTAACGTACCCGGCTCAGTAGCAAATTTTCGTTGTAATTTCTCACGTTGTTCAACCAATTTCACAATACGAGCCAATAAATATTTCATACTAAAAGGCTTCGTTATATAAGAATCCGCTCCGGCTTGAATACCTTTCAACTGATGTTCCTCAGATGAATAAGCCGTTAATAAGATTACAGGAATATGACTAATGTTGAAATTGGCCTTTAAACGCTTTGTAAATTCCAACCCATCCATCTCTGGCATCATCACATCACAAACCACAATATCCGGCTGTTCCCCTATTAACTTTTCAAGTCCCTCTACTCCGTTAGAAGCCGTCGACACAGTAAAATACTTCCCAAGTTGAGCTTCAATAAGGTTACGGACATCATCGTCATCATCAATCACCATCACTTTATATTCTTTAAAAGGTTTATTTACCGATGTTCCTAGAATTTCTGCCGCACGTTCCTCTGAAATAGATATATCAGTAGTCAGTTCCGTCATCGCAATTTCTTTATCTTCCTTTATAGTCTCTATAATGTCGGCAGGGTCATAATTTTCATCCGACATCGGGATAGTAAGTGAGAAGCAAGCACCTCCCAACAGCGAATCCACATAAGTTACCTGTCCTTTATGTACCTTAGCCAATTCCGCGGTCAAATGTAATCCGACACCAGTTCCCTCCGATGCATAATGAATCTGTTCAAAACGTACGAACAACATTTTTTGCTTATCAACAGACACTCCCGGACCATTATCCGAAACACTCATCGTAAAGGTGTCATTTACCACTGAAAAGTCAAGTTTCATCACAATCTTACCCCCTACTGGAGTATTCTTAAAAGCATTGGACAAAAGATTATAAGCAATCTTATCCATTTTACTCCTATCAAGTAGCATAGTCTGTACAGGTTTATTAGATTCAAACAGGTATTCTATTTGCTTCCTGGCAGCCATATCCTTAAACGTCAGATAAATATCATAAAAGAAGCGTTTCGTATCTGTTCGCTCAAGTTTTAGTTCCATCTTATTATTCTGTAAACGACGAAATTCCAATAACTGATCTACCAATCGGAGCAAGCGCCCCGAGCTTTTTGAAAGCAGACTCAACTGTTTACTTACAGAAGAAGGCAGATCTTTTTGATTAACCAAATCCTCAATCGCCCCACGAATAATCGTCAACGGAGTACGAAACTCATGGGATATATTCGTAAAAAAACGCAATTTATACTCGGTCAATTGTTTCTCGCCCTCCACTGCCATATTCAGACGATGCATCTTGAGAACAAGCCTCGATGTAAAATAAATGATGATTATCCCAAGGACAATATACAAAAGAATAGCTTCAGTAGACTCCCACCAAGGTGGAAGAATTATAATCTCCAAAGTTGTTTCCTGATCACTCCAAACTCCGAAACTATTGCATCCTTTCACTTTGAAAAGATACTTTCCCGGAGGAACATTTCTATATGCAGCTACATTATTACGTGATGATCTATTCCAATTAGACTCATATCCGTCTAAATAATAAATATATTGATTAAGCTCGGGAGCATGGAAGTTCAGCATCGTACATTCCAAATTAAAGGAATTCTGATTATATGCCAGAACCACCTTCCGGGTATTGATAATACTCTCAGTCAAAGGAGAATCCAGGCTTTCCGGTGTCACAGGATTTCCATTAATCAAGAAACCGGTAATTGCCACTTTTGGAGCATATGTATCAAATGTAATACCGGATGGATTAAATGTATATACTCCGTTATAACTGCCAAACATCAATTCTCCATTCTTTTTTTTCCAACAAGACAGCTCATTAAATATAGCAGCATGGCGGTTGTTTGAGAATATAAAATTCTCAAAACGCTTAGTATTTAAATTAAATTTCGAGATACCACTCTCCGTACTTACCCAAATAAAACCTTCTTCATCTTCCAAAATAGCTTGAATCGTTTCATTGGATAAACCGTCATCTGCCCCATAATGTTCAAAAGTAGATTGTTCTAATGATTCCCCTTTCACTAACAAATTAAGTCCTCCTCCGGTAGCTCCTAACCAAATACGCCCTTTACTATCTTCAAAGACAACCTTAACCTCATTGTGCCCCAAAGATTGTTGATCTTCAGCATACAAATGCAAAACCTTAAAATTCTGTTGATCCTCTATCAATCCATCCGGATCAAAAACAATAACTCCATCATTGGTTCCTATCCATACAATCCCTGTCTTATCTTGAATAATAGAACGCATCATATTCTGATGTCTATTATCAAAACTGAATTGCTTGAACCTCAACTGTTCCCGGGAGCCTTCCGCAAGATGCAGCCCCCCACCAAAAGTTGCTAGCCACATACGATTTTTACTATCGCGCATTATGGTAAAGATATTATTGCTCGAAGATGATTGCCTGGTCTGATCATTTAGCGTATATTCTTTTATTATCCTGTCTCCTTGAGGAGATAGAATTAATAATCCCCCTCCTTTTGTTCCCAACCATTTATAACCAAGAGTATCTTCAGCAATTGTAAAGGGTAAACCACCTGTAATACGATGCTTATATAACTGATGTAAAGTAGAATCACAAACTTGCAAATTTCCATCACGCGTACCAAACCAATATCTTCCCTCTACATCCTGATAAATTAAACGAACAGCATTATCCCTATCAGCATTACCACCAGGAGTTGGATAAAATATATCAAAAGGATAATTGGTTAAAGAGATCTTATTCACTCCTCCCAACTCTGTACCTACCCAAACTTCTCCAGAAGTATCCTCAGTTATACAGAGTAAGTAATTAGTGGATAAATCTTTATCGGCAGTATAATGGCATTTTTTTCCCGTATTCTCATCAACGGCAAATAGACCATTACCAAATGTAGTTATCCAGATAATATCCCTTGAGTCATGATATATCTGGAAACGTTCCTGATTTATTAATGAAAGGACATCAGCAGGAATCAATGTCAAAGGCTCAAACGTATTATCAGTATGATGTCTCCATAGCACTCCCGACATATTATATACCCAAATGTGCCCCTTATTATCAATATAGAAGTTCGCGGACTTGTCCCCTGAAAGAATCTTTCTGGGGAAACCCATGTTTTATTAATAGTATCAAATACAAACATACGTTCATTTGTAGCAATCATAACCAATCCGTCATTTAACACACATGAGCGGGCATGTCTCGCAGGTTCCGTTTGTGTAGGAACAAATAAAATAGCAGGCAAGAAATATTTCCGCAAATTATCAAAAATCAGAATACGATCTCCAGCTATAAAATACAAATCATCTAATTCCTGTGCGCCCCAAAATGTTGTTCCCTCCAACATTGTATTCACCTTATCATGAGCTACCATGAACAATTCTTTATCAGCTCCTATCCAAACTCTACGATCCGAATCTTCAAAGATAAATGTCACCGACTTATCCCGCAATTTCTTCTCTGTCGGTCTCCAAGAAACCAGTTCTCCATCTATGTGGCTCACACGACAACATCCTTTATCTCCCCACATCCACACATCACCATTAGAAGTAACCATTATTTGGCTAAAAATCTTAGTAGTATTCTGCGGATCATAATCAACAATTTTTTCCAATTTCATATCATAGCAGAAAAGAGTATTTGAGAAAGTACGTATCCAAATATAGCCATGTTTATCTTCGGTAATACTGCGAATTCTACTATCCGGTGATGATTGAGAGGTGGCAATTCCCGGCTGTATCACAACAAAATCCTTTCCGTTATAACGATTCAAGCCATTAATTGTTCCCATCCACATAAACCCATGACTGTCCTGCATCATACATCTAATTGTATTCTGTGACAAACCGTTGCGATCTGTGATAGTACTGATATTTAAAACATCAAAAGCAGCTACTCGACTGCAAAAAAGCAAAAGAATTAGGATTATACGGGCACTCCACATGGTGTTTTGATTTAAAGAATAACGCAAATATAAACGATAATATCGAAAAATCCTGCACAAAATCCCTAAGAATATGGCATTTTATGCATGTTTGAACTGGGGTACATGGAAATGTACAGCCGTCAAGGTACATTATAAGCAAATCGCATACCTTTGCTCTATACAAAGTCAGAGAGACCTATAAATAAACAGGGAATATATAACAACCACATTATTTATATATAAAACAGTAACATTTATGAAAAACATGTATTTAACAGTAGTACTAGGAATACTGGTTCTCACCGGATGCAACAGCAATGAATATGGTGGACCAGATACCCCTGGTGCAAAAGCTGAAATCTGGGGAAGTATAAGCAGTCCTCAAACACGCTACCACGGCTCCATGTGGGGTCAGGGAGAAAGTATAGGTGTATCCGTTACCGGAGGGGATACAGGAAGCACTAATATCTTATATCAATGCTCCGGAGAAAACGAACAACTTTTTACTGCTGTAGGTGACCATAATGATATTTATATCAAAGGAAATGGTAAAGTCTCACTGACTGCATATCACCCTTACACCGGTATCAACGGTACAGCAGGAGGGCTTGTTACAGTAGACACCAAAAGTGAAAATCAAACCGCAACTAATCAACTCAATATCGATTGGTTGTTTGCCGAAGCCACTACTACCCGAAGTAATCCTCTGATCAATTTTCAATTTACACATCAACTGAGCCAACTTAGCTTGATTTTCAAAAATAAAGATGAGAGTAAACCCGAAAATGTTTCTTACACTTTAAAAGGATTTATCACAAAGGGATTCTTCAACACCTCAAATGGCACAACCTCTTTAGGAACAGAAAGCGAAGATGTAAGTGTACTAGTGAATGACAATACATCAACAACTTCGACATTAATTTTATTACCTCAAGAAGTAGTACAAACTACAATAGAAGTGGTAGCCGATGGGGTTTTTTATGAGAAAACAATAGATAATATAACATTAGAAAGCAATAGAAGACACCTATACACGGTTACTCTGGGAGGAGAAGGAGAAAATCCTAGTATTACCATCACAGAAAGTGGCATCACAGATTGGCAACCTGGTAATGGAGGAAATATTAACTCTACAACTGATGCTCCTGAAACAGATACCGCTTTTGATTCTTCCTATTGGAATAACTCAGGTGAGACACAAGATATAAAATCGCAATCAACCGAAAAATAAAAATAAGGAAATATTTTCCCTCATTTCTAATAAATATAAAAAACAAGAAGATATGAAACGAAATATATTTGTATATACAATAGCACTCGCATGCTCTTTACTTATAGCGGCATGTTCACAAGACGAGAACATTACTCTTTCAAACAATGATAAAAATAAGATTCTAATTAATATCACAGATAAAGCTATATATAATAGTAGCAAAACCCGTGCAACAACAGATGAAACATATAAAACAACATTCGAAAACGAAGATCAGATAGGTTTGTTCGCCGTTAAAAATGGAGAAATTGCAGGCTCAATTAATAATGTATGCCTAATTTACAACAAGACTCACGATGTATGGATACCTGCAAATGGCTCTTTATTTTATAGCAGCGAACTGGAAGGAGCCACTTATTATGCATATTATCCTTATAAAGAGGAAGTTAGCAATTCTTTTAAAGCATCCATTGAAAACCCTTTTGCAGAAATCATAAGTAACTGGAAGATAGGTGCTAATATGAGTGGAAGTGAATATACCCAATATGACTTGATGACAGGCTCTGCAGAAGCTGAACTATCCGGTAAGAATTACTCACTCAATCTAACATTAGAACATCAAATGGCAATGGTAGTTATTCAGTTACCGTCCACCACATATGAATTTACAAACCAAGGAACAACAATAGCTCCATACAACATTCCTGCTGCTAATCCAACATTCAAGCTAACCAAAGGAGAAAGTGAGAATATAGAAGTGCAACCATATTATGAACCAAGCACAGATAAATATCGCTTATTGATAAACCCTACAACTACTTATAAAATAAATGGCACTTTCATTTCAAGCGAGAACAAGCAGTACGAAATCGCAATTACAGGAATAGAAAAAGGAACATACGCACCATACACTGTTGATGGTGGAACAAAGAAAATACAGCACGAACTGAAGATTGGAGATTTCTATTGTGCAGATGGCACTTTAATTAAAGCAGATCAAGATTTAGAATCAGAAGATAAAACCAAAATCATTGGGGTCATTTATCAAATAGGGACCACTGAAGCTATAAGAAAAGACTATCCTGAATGTACGCACGCACTGGTATACGCATTAAAACGTAACGAAGGAACCGGACAAAGATGGGGAACCGTATCCAGTGTTAGCAATAAGACATGGTATACAGACATTCTTCCTGCACCAGTCGGTACAAGTTCAGTCAACGGGCAAAAAATTCCAAATGAAGAAGAGTTTTCAAATACTGGCTACCAAGATACCAAAGCATGGTTAAATTCAGACATCGATGTTGTTGGAGCAGATATCAACTCTGTTGTAAAAGAGAAACTTTCCAGCTATTCAGTCCAGGCTCCATCATTCACGACCGGTTGGTATGTTCCATCAGTCAAAGAGCTACTTATCATACAAGAGCAAAATACCACTATCTCAAGCAGCTTAACCAAAGCCGATGGAGAAACGCTATGGCAGGATTCTTCATGGGAGCGATTAACTTCCGGAAGTGGTTATTGGACATCCACACTACGTAGTGAGTCAACAATATGGGTATATACCGGACTTAATGAGGAAGGACATCGAGAAAAGAATTATCTTGCCCTCAATCTAAAAACAAATTCATACTACCGCTTCGCACTAGCATTTTAACACTTAAAATATCAATAGCATTATGAAAAAGATTATTTTAATTATCTCATTAATCACCCTTAGTCTGACAGGCAATGCACAGATTATCAAAAACAATCTTCTTGATGGATATAAAACCGGAGACAAGTTAGAGAAATCGGCATATATTGAGCCTAAAGCAATGATTCAAGAAAATACTTGGTGTGCTGCCTATACTAAAGATCCCAAAGCAGCAACAACATCAAGTCCCATAATTGGAAAAGAACTAAGTTACCCCGAATATCAGGAAGGTGGTCCATCCATACAATTCGGATTTGAGGATGGGATAAAAGGGACACGTTCCAGTGTGTATTCTATGACATCATCCGGCAAAACATATCGGCAAGGTAGTTATTACCTTGCTTGCCTTGTCAACTTCTCAAAATTAGGAACTAAAAAACCTAGTGAATTTTTAGCATTAATCGCTAACCATGTAGGCGGTAGTGCACGCGGAAACATATATGCACATCGTAATGAAAATGGCAAGTTAAAATTCACAGTTGGACTAGGTAAGAATCGTACGGAAGTTCCCAATGAATACGATTTCAAGAAAACCCATTTACTCGTATTAAAAGTAGACTACACTAATAATCGAGTAGAATTATTCG
>ENA-ORNF01003087-ORNF01003087.1-human-gut-metagenome-genome-assembly--contig:-NODE-3087-length-11445-cov-8.303424_pt1 | contig 11445 bp, 5 predicted proteins | sample MGYA00242110_ERZ509012 | MGnify/ENA primary metagenome ERZ509012 (study PRJEB26280, sample SAMEA2338714) | human gut metagenome | biome: human gut; feature: human-associated habitat; material: faeces... | reverse complement strand
CGGCAGGAGCATTCCTGCCGGCTTATTCCTTTATACTATACTGATTTTACAAAATTCCTTGCGCCAGCATGGCTTTGGCTACTTTCATAAATCCCGCGATATTGGCGCCTTTCATATAATTGATGTAACCATCAGGCTCAGTACCATATTTTACGCATTGCGTATGGATATCGCGCATAATGCCGTGCAAACGCTGGTCGACCTCCTCGGCACTCCAACTGATATGCATGGCGTTCTGCGTCATTTCCAATCCCGACGTAGCCACACCTCCTGCATTGACAGCCTTTCCCGGACCGTACATGATACGGTTCTTGATGAAAAGGTCAATCGCTTCGGGACGACAACCCATATTGGAAATTTCACCGACACACAATACGCCATTATCGATCAAGCGACGGGCATCGTCCTCATCGAGTTCGTTTTGCGTGGCACATGGCAGTGCTATATCTACCTTCTGTTCCCACGGACGACGATCGGGGAAGAACTGCACTCCATATTTCTCGGCATAAGGTTCTACAATATCATTACCCGATGCCCGCAATTCGAGCATATAATCTATTTTTTCTCCACAGATACCGTCGGGATCATATACATAACCGTCGGGACCCGAAATCGTAACGACCTTCGCCCCCAACTGGGTCGCTTTGGTTGCTGCACCCCAAGCGACATTACCGAATCCGCTGATAGCAATCGTCTTGCCCTTGATATCGATACCTTTTGTATCCAGCATCTGCTTTACAAAATAAAGGCCGCCGAATCCCGTCGCTTCGGGACGTACCAAAGAACCGCCGTATTCGAGACCTTTTCCGGTAAACGTACCGGTATGCTCGCGAGCCAGTTTTTTATACATACCGAACATATAGCCGACTTCACGACCACCCACGCCTATATCTCCGGCCGGAACATCTGTATCGGGGCCGAGATGACGCCATAACTCCAACATAAAGGCCTGACAGAAACGCATGATTTCGGCATCGGATTTTCCGCGCGGACTAAAATCGGAACCTCCTTTACCTCCACCCATAGGCAAAGTAGTGAGCGCGTTCTTGAACGTCTGCTCAAAACCGAGAAACTTCAAAATAGAAAGATTGACCGAAGCATGGAAACGAATACCGCCTTTGTACGAACCTATGGCATTGTTGAACTGTACCCGATAACCGAGGTTCACCTGCACTTCGCCTTTATCATCGACCCAAGGCACTTTAAAGGTAAAAATACGGTCGGGCTCGACCATACGTTCTATGAGCTTCGCTTTTTCAAACTCGGGGTGTTGGTTATAAACATCTTCGATCGAAAGCAATACTTCATGCACGGCCTGTAAATATTCCGACTCACCGGGATGTTTGGCCGAAAGGTTATTCATAATCGCTTGAATGTTCATAGTCTTAGATTTTAGGGGTTATTTTAATACAACAAAAATACAAAATCTCCCGAAACATGCAAGAGAAAAGAGAATTATTTTCTATCAAAACGTCAAATATTTCACAATATTTACCTCACCAATAACCCACATTCAAAAATTATCGAGTATAAATACCATATATTTTATGGCAAAATGACAAATTCCGCACTATATCAATCAGGTATAAACAACTCTCACGACATCTTTCACTCAAAAATGTCGTAACCGATAATAGTATTACCCGAAAAAACGTTTCTTTTACAAATTCCCGCCCTGCATTTCCGCCAATTTTTTCCGGGCTGAAACGATACCTGTTTTGGCAGCTAAATCATACCATTTCATAGCTTCTGCCTCGTTTTTCTCCACCCCTCGCCCTTCCCGGTAACAATCGCCAACTACAAGTTGCGCAGCAGGAAATCCACGTTCGGCAGACTGTAAATACCATTGAAAAGCCAACATATCATTTTGTTCCACACCACAACCGTTGAAATAACAATCACCTACCGATTTTTGCGCCACACGGAAATTTTGCTCAGCTGCACGCATATACCATTCGAATGCCAATGTGTCGTTCTGTTCAATGCCCAATCCCAAACGATAGCATTCTCCTACCTTTTGACAGGAGAACATATGTCCCTCCCGCGCAGCTCGAAGAAAATAACCATAAGCCTTACCATAATCGCGCACGACGATTTTTCCGTTCCAGTAACAATCTCCCAACTTATACAACGCATTGACTTGCCCTTGCCGGGCAGCAGCCGAGAAATATTCAATTGCCAATGCAGTATCGGTCTTTCCCATGCGACCGTCGATATAGCGTAAACCCACCAAATATTGCGCATAAGAATCACCGGCTTCAACAGCGGACAAAAGCAACCTCTTGGCTTCTTCTTTATCGACCGGAACTCCCAACCCTTCCTCATACATCAAAGCCATGCGACAAGCCGCACGCCATTTACCACGTTTGTACGCCTCTCGATAACAATCAAGAGCCCGATCATACACCTTCATATCTCTGTAACAATCGCCCATGTTCAGCAAAGCCGTTTTGCTGGTATGGCTCACCTTGCTAAAATATTCTATGGCTTTGTTATAGTCCTGCTCCACAACACGACCTAAATAATAAAAGTACCCTAAACGCCAAATTGCATAAGACGATCCACTATCCGCAGCCAATTTATACCAACCAAAAGCTTCTTTATAGTCATGGAATCCGGTACTATCGCATTCATAAAAACGACCCAAAGTTTCATATGCACCTTTTACACCGGCACCCGCTGCCCGATGAAAGCAAATACCAGCCTCGGCAAAGTTCTGCTCCACACCATTGCCGTTTAAATAGCATTTTCCCAATTCAAAATAAGCCTTGGCATAATGCAAATCTGCCGCTTTACGATAGTAAGAAAAGGCCTTTTCGGGATTCTTCTCAATTCCACACCCCTGCATATAACACCAAGCCAGATTGGTCATGGCATACATGTTACCATTTTGTGAAGAACGCTGATACCACTCCACGGCCAACTTCGGATTTTTTTCGACACCTATACCTATAAGATAACAGCGACCCATATTATTTTGCGCACCATCAAGACCTTGTTCGGCCGCCTTTTTATACCAGGCATAAGCAGCGGCACTGTCGGCGGGCACACCGATGCCCACCTCATAAAGGCCACCCAACTTGTTTTGCGACCACATATATCCCTCCTCTGCCGATTGCGTAAAGAGCGACAACGCCTTTACCGTATCGGCTTCTACTCCCTTGCCTTCGAGATATAACGTTGCCAGATAGAACTGTGGCATCTGCTCTCCCTTGGCTATCGCTTTTTCCATCCAATCGGCAGCCTGCTTATAATCACGAGGCAAACCTTTCGTACCGAAATAATAGCCCTGCCACATGGCGTCCAAGGCCAAAGCATATTCCTGCTCGGCCGCCTTTCTTATCCAACGCATAGCCTCTTCCTGGTCGGCCTCCACACCATAGCCGTTGAAATAACACCAGCCCACATTGTACTGGGCTTCACTGTATCCTTGAAGAGCGGCTTTTTTATAATAGGCCAACGCTTTCTTGTAATCGGCGTTTTCTTTATGATAAGTATATACCACACCCAGAAAATTCTGCGCCAAGGCATATTCTTGCTTCACCGAGAGGGATAGCCAATGCATCGAACGTTCTGCGTCGGGGCTGACTCCATATCCTTCGTTGTAACACAAACTCAGGACAAACTGCGCACGGGCATCGCCCTTCTCGGCCGCCTTGGTATAATACAGCACGGCTTTCTCCACGTTTCCTTCGGCCTTGAACTTGTCGGCCTTGTGCAACCAGCGTGTTGCCCGTAGTGACGACTTGGGTGGATAGGCAAAGAGGTCTTTGTTTGTGAGGGTTTCCAGATTGTTCTGGGCGCACAATTCCCCGACAGGGAACATCGCAACAAAAAGAAATGCACCTATCCATACCAGGTATTTCGGCAACTTGTGCAACATGGCCTTACTATTTATTTCTCAATCAAATAAGCATCATATTTCTTCTCCCAACTCGGAGAGGGCAGCTATGGCATCACTATTACCCTGCTCAGCAGCAAGACGATACCATTTAAGAGCTTCATCGTAATCCTGCTTCACTCCTTTCCCCTCATAATAGCACCACCCTACACTATACTGTGCCTCAGGCAATCCCAGTCCGGCAGCAGCACGCCACCATTCAAAAGCTTTCTTATAATCCTGCTTCACACCTTTTCCCTCGGCATAACAATAGGCAAGATTGTATTGTGCTCCGGGAAAATTCTGGTCGGCGGCTTTCTCGTACCAACCGATTGCCGTTTTCATATTTTGTTTCACTCCGGTCCCACGCTCATAACACAGACCTATATTATATTGAGCCGCAGCCACATTATGTTTGGCTGCGCGACGCCACCATTGCAATGCAGTATCATAATCTTTTTTCAGATAACATGCCCACGCCTTGTCGAGATAACCTTGTATTTTCTGTTTCTCATAAGGAGAAATTTGTGTCAACATATATCGAGACGGTATTCCCGACATGCTGCGGAATGAAGACATCGACAAAACTGCGACAACTGATAATAAAACGATACAAAAAGGACGGATAATCAAAACTATTCTTTTCATGGCAAATCATATTTAAAACAATACATGCTCGATAGCAAATATAGGAAATCTTACCTTATTATCAAGGAAGCGGGGCAACAAATTTTGTTGCCCCGCTTCCTTCTCCGATAAAAACTTACTCGTAACTGCTTCCATCGAAACAATGTGTACATATACACTCTTTGGGCAAGCCTATGGCTTTGACCATCGTTTCGAGTGGATTGAATTTAAGAGAAGTTATCTTCAATTGCCGACGGATTTCTTCCACCATACGTTTGTACTCGGGAGAATCGGTCTTGGTATAAACTTCGAGATTTTTAGTATGATCACCTTCGAATTGCTGAATAACACGACGGGTGATAAGTTCGAGTTCCGATTTCGACGCCGTAAAATTGACAAACCGGCAAGGATATACCAACGGCGGACAACTGATGCGCATGTGTACCTCTTTTGCCCCGCAGCGGAAAAGGTCGCATACATTATCACGCAACTGCGTACCTCGGACGATAGAGTCATCACAGAATACAACACGTTTGCCGTTAATAAGATCGGGATTAGGAATCAATTTCATCTTTGCGACCAACTCGCGCAATTCCTGCGTAGGAGGAGTGAAACTACGAGGCCATGTAGGTGTATATTTCACAATACCTCGTTTATACGGGATTTTCTTACCTTCGGAATAACCCAAAGCCATACCGATACCCGAGTCGGGAATGGCCGAAACAAAATCGGCCTCCACATCGTCTTTTTCTCCCATCTCGCAACCGCACTCAAACCGCATACGATCTACATTCTTACCCTCGTACTCACACACGGGGTAACCGTAATATACCCATAGGAAAGAGCAAATCTGCATTTTTTTATTGGGTTTACGCAACTGGGTAAAACCGTCGGCCGTAACGAGTACAACCTCCCCGGGTCCCACATTATAGGTTGTTTCATAACCGAGATTGGGAAAACTACACGACTCCGACGATACGGCATACCCGTCTTTGCCCTTGCCCACGAGTATAGGTGTGCGACCGTATTTGTCGCGGGCAGCAATGATACCGTTCTCGGTAAGGAGCAACATCGAGCACGATCCTTTGAGCTTGTTTTGCACATTTTCTATGCCGTCGACATAATCCTTCCCTTCGGATATAAGCGTGCCTATCAACTCCGTCTGGTTGGTAATGCCATTACTATGCTCGCAAAAATGATGGCCTTTATCGAGCAATTCTTTTTCAAGTTCCGATAAATTATTGGCTTTTGCGACCGTAACGATAGCGAACTTACCTAAATGACAGCTAAAAATAATCGGTTGGGCATCGGTATCGCTGATGATACCGATACCCGAATTTCCCGAAAAAGTTGGCAGGTCAGCCTCAAATTTCGTGCGAAAATAAGAACTTTCAATATTATGTATCGAACGCGTGAAATAACCCTTATCAAAGGTTACCATCCCTCCTCGTTTCGTTCCCAAATGGGAATTATAGTCGACACCATAATAAAGATCGGCTACGCAATTCGTTTTCTTTATGGTTCCAAAAAAACCACCCATAGTAAAAATTCTGGTTTTAGGTTATTTTTTAATATTTTCGACCCATTTCCGGGCATTTACAAAGGCTTCTATCCACGGTGAGATTTCATCGTCTTTGCGATTGCCAGGATAATAGCCCCATTGCCACGGGAAAATAGCGCGTTCGAGGTGAGGCATCATTGCCAAATGACGACCGTCGGCCGAGGCAATACCTGCCACTGCGCAAGGCGAACCGTTGGGATTGGCCGGATAAGCATCGTAGCTATACTGCGCAATGACATTGTACTTATCCAATTCATAAGGGAAACTGAATTTTCCTTCTCCGTGAGCAACCCAAATACCCAACTTATCTCCCGAAAGAGAACCGAACATCACCGAATTGTTCTTTGGTATGGTGAGACCGAGGAATTGCGACTCGAACTTGTGCGAATCATTATGCAACATACGGGGTTTCTCTTCATGATCGGGTGTAAGCAGACCCAACTCCACCATCAACTGGCAGCCGTTGCAAATACCCAAACTGAGCGTGTCGGGACGGGCATAGAAATCATCGAGGGCTTTCTTGGCTTTTTCATTCCAAAGGAAACCACCGGCCCAACCTTTTGCCGAACCAAGTACGTCGGAATTGGAAAAACCACCGCAATAAACAATCATATTCACATCTTCGAGTGTTTCGCGACCGCTTATCAAATCGGTCATATGCACGTCTTTCACATCGAAACCGGCAAGGTAAAGCGAATAGGCCATTTCACGATCACCATTCACGCCTTTCTCTCGAATGATCGCCGCTTTTATGCCCGACGGCTTACGACGGTCGGCCGAAATGCCGTACTGTTCCATCTTTCCGGTAAAACTCTTACCGAAATGATAATGCAACGGCTGTTCTTTATAGTTGAGGAAACGGGCCTTAGCCTGAGCTTCACCGCTTTGTTTACGATCAAGCAGATATGATGATGAGAACCATACATCACGTAAATGGTCGATACCGAAAAGATATTCGGCACCATCTTTGCTGACGAGGATATGACGTTCGCTGCACGGATGCCCCACAACAGCGTAACCCACACCGGCCTCTTCGAGTATTTTCTCGACAGCTTTCCGGTCTTTGACCTGAATAAGCACGCCGGGATTCTCGCTGAATAGTATTTTGATAAGATCCTTTTCGGGCAATTTATCGAGTTTCACTTCGAGACCACCTTCGGTATTCGCAAAATTCATTTCCAACAAGGCGGTAATCATACCTCCGGCCGAAATATCATGTCCAGCCAATATAAGACCCTCGGAAATAAGTTGTTGTATCGCATTGAAAGCCGATGCAAAATACTCGCTGTCTTGCACGGTAGGAGCTTGACAACCTACTTTCCCAAGAGACTGTGCAAAAGCTGAACCGCCCAATGAAAGCGCATCGAACGAAAAATCGATATAATAAACCGCAGTACGGGCATCACGCACCAATACGGGCGATACGACTTTCTTCACATCGCTTACTTCGGCCCCGGCCGAGATAATGACCGTTCCGGGAGAATATACCTTTTCATCACCATACTTCTGGGTCATCGAGAGGCTGTCTTTTCCTGTCGGGATATTGATACCCAACTCGCACGCAAAACGACTGCATGCCTCGACAGCTTTGTAAAGACGGGCATCTTCTCCGGGATTTTTACACGGCCACATCCAGTTGGCACTCAAAGACACACTATCGAGTCCTTCGGACAGAGGTGCCCATACGATATTGGTCAATGCCTCGGCAACCGACAGCACCGAACCGGCAGCCGGATCGATCATCGCCGCCTGAGGAGCATGTCCTATCGATGTGGCGATACCGGCTTTTCCACGATAATCGAGCGCAACAACGCCGCAATCGCTCAATGGCAACTGTATTTCTCCCTGACATTGCTGACGGGCGACTTTTCCTGTTACCGAACGGTCGACTTTATTGGTAAGCCAATCTTTACAGGCTACCGCTTCGAGCTGCAATACCTGCTCGACATATTGGTGAATATCGGCCGCATTATATGTTACATCTTCATATTTCTCTTCGACGGTCTCATCGCGCATAACGGTACGCGGAGCTTTACCGAACATATCCTCCATATTGAGATCGATAGGACGAACGCCGTCTTTCTGCTCGAACACAAAACGATGGTCATCGGTAGTCTCGCCGACAACATACATCGGTGCGCGTTCGCGCTCGGCGATACGGCGCACATGCTCGATATTTTTCTCGGCAATAAGCATACCCATGCGCTCCTGACTCTCGTTACCGACAATTTCTTTCGCCGATAAGGTAGGATCTCCAACAGGCAACTCGGCCATATCTATTTTTCCGCCGGTAGCCTCGACCAACTCCGAAAGAGCATTGAGATGGCCTCCGGCTCCATGGTCATGAATGGAGATGATGGGATTTTCGTTGCTTTCGGCCAAAGCACGGATAACATTTGAAACCCGTTTTTGCATCTCGGGATTGGCCCGTTGCACAGCATTCAGTTCGATGGCATTGGCATACCGGCCAGTCTCAACCGAAGAGACAGCTCCGCCGCCCATACCAATGCGATAATTATCACCACCCATAACAACGACTTTTTCTCCGGGTTCAGCCTCACCTTTCAAGGCATCGCGCATAGTAGCGAAACCTACGCCACCGGCCAACATTATAACTTTGTCATAGGCGAATTTCTTATAATTTTCGGCATGTTCGAATGTGAGCAAAGAACCGCAAATAAGAGGCTGGCCGAATTTATTACCAAAGTCCGACGCTCCGTTCGACGCCTTGATAAGAATCTGCTCCGGTGTCTGATACAACCACTTGCGTACGGGCATGATGTCCTCCCAGTCGCGTGTGAGGTTGTCGTCGTCCTTAAGACGCGGATAGGCTGTCATGTACACGGCTGTTCCGGCGATAGGCCATGAGCCTACACCACCACCCATACGGTCGCGAATCTCGCCACCCGTACCAGTAGCTGCACCGTTGAACGGCTCCACGGTAGTCGGGAAGTTGTGTGTCTCGGCCTTCAACGAGATAACGCTCTCGATGTCCTTCACCTGGAAGTAGTCGGAGGTCGACTGGTCGTGCGGTGCGAACTGCTCCACAACCGGACCCTGCGCAAAAGCCACATTGTCTTTATATGCAGAGAGAATCTTGTTGGGGTTCTCCTTTGTTGTCTGCTTAATCATAGCGAACAGCGACGACTCCATCTCCTTGCCGTCGATGATGAACGTACCGCCGAAAATCTTGTGGCGGCAGTGCTCAGAGTTGATCTGTGCGAAACCGAAGATTTCAGAGTCTGTCAACGGGCGGCCAAGCTCCTTCTCTATCTTGTGCAGATACTCAATCTCCTCGGCTGAGAGTGCCAGACCCTCCTGCTCGTTGTATTCTTCTATGTTCTCCACGCGCTTGATTGGTTCCGGCTCGTGGTTCACTGTGAAGATGTCTTGGTCGAGACCCTCGTACATGCGCTGCAACATAGGGTCGTGGTCGGCATCTTTCGAGCTTACGGGGAAGTACTCCTCAATACGCGAAATGCCGTGGAGGCTCATATTCTGAGTTATCTCTACGGCATTCGTACTCCATGGAGTAATCATTTCGCGGCGTGGACCCACAAAGAAGCCCTCGACAGTCTCACCCTCGATGAGAGTGGCACCGCCGTAAAGCCAACACAGTTCATTGATCTCGTCTTGTGAGAGCTGGTGATCTGCTGCTGTAGCAATCACGCTCTTGCTTGGAGTCATGAAAAATAGAATCATACTGCTTGTATATTGTTTTGGATGAAAAACATTTTGTTGTCTGCAAAGTTACGACTTTTTAGCAAAATGAGCGCATGTTTGCATGGTTATTTTGATTATTTGATAGATAGATTGTGAATATTCTCGGGTGTGTAGGTAAAGGGCAGAGCATCCGCATCGGTCGATGCGGATGGTTTAAGCTCTGAGTGTGAACTCGAATCTAAGTCCTCCCTCCTCGTTATTGTGTGCGCTGATAGTTCCGCCGTGCAACAGTACGGCGTTCTTCACGATGGCGAGCCCGAGTCCGGTGCCGCCCATCTTGCGCGAGCGTCCTTTGTCCACGCGGTAGAAGCGTTCGAAAATGCGTGACAGATGCTCCGATGGCACGCCCACGCCGTTGTCGGAGAAGGTGAAGTGCCACTTGCGGTGGTCGTCGAACAGCTCGTCGGAGCTTAGCTCTGCGTCTATGGTTATCGTTGTGCCCACACCGGCGTAGGCGATGGCGTTGTCGGTGAGGTTGCGGAACACGCTGTAGAGCAGACTCGTGCTGCCGCGCACCACGATGTTCGGCTGCAAGCGGTTGCAGAATTTCATCTCTTTCTGCTGCAGTTGCAGTGCCGTCTCCTTCTGTATGTTCGATACGATGTCCGAGATGTTCACGTTCTCCTCGCTCATCATCTCCGGTGCGTCGTCCATGCGGTTGAGCGTAGAGATGTCCTGCAGCAGCGAGGTGAGGCGTTGGCTCTGTGCGTAGCTGCGCTGCAGAAACTGCTCGCGTGTGGCATCGTTGATGTTCGGGTTCTCGAGGATGGTCTCCAGGTAGCCCTGTATGCTTGCCACGGGTGTCTTCAGCTCGTGTGCGATGTTCTGCGTGAGCTGTCGTTTCAGTACGTCCTGCTCGCGGCGTGTAGTCTGCAACCGCTTGTATATCTTGATGATGCGCTCGGCTATCTCGCCCAACTCGTCGTTGGGGAACACGGCGAGGTCTTCCGTTTCGAGCGACTCGTTGTGGTCGGCTCTTGAGGCGAACGTGCGCAGCGTCGTGATGTTGTCGCTCAGTCGGCTGATGAAGCGGTAGAGTATGATGGTGAGCAGCAGTATGGCTCCTATGGCGAACCAGATATAGTGTTGGTCGGCTTGTAGCGAGCGTGCGAGGTCGCTCGTGTAGGGCAGGGCGGAGCGTATGATGAGCTGCTGCTTGGGAAAGTAGGTGGCAGAGTAGAAGAAGTCGCCGTGTACGGTCTCGCTATTGCGGTCGACGGTCGAACCTGCACCATGCTTCAGTGCCGATACTATCTCTGGGCGTGTAGAGTGGTTGTTGATGTGCGAGTAGTCCTTTAGTTTGCTGTCGTAGAGCACATCGCCGTTGGCGCGTATCAGCGTCACGCGTATGTTCTGTATGTAGTGAGTTTCTACATAGCGGTCGAGTGCCTCCTCCGAGAGGTCGGGGAAGAGGCGCAGATATTCCTCCATGCGCGAGTTGTAGTCTTGCAGCTTCAGGTTGAGCGTGTCAATCTTGAACTGTTTCTCGCGCTCCTGCTGGAACACGATGAACGCCACGGCGAACACAAGGAACACCGAGAGGATGCTGAGGTATAGTTTTTTGCCGACAGATATTTTCATAATTAGTAATTTAGGAGGGTATGGCATCCTGCCATACCCACGCAGGTGGTTCGTAGTAGGTAGGAGGGTATGG
>ENA-ORNF01003076-ORNF01003076.1-human-gut-metagenome-genome-assembly--contig:-NODE-3076-length-11473-cov-2.889736_pt1 | contig 11473 bp, 8 predicted proteins | sample MGYA00242110_ERZ509012 | MGnify/ENA primary metagenome ERZ509012 (study PRJEB26280, sample SAMEA2338714) | human gut metagenome | biome: human gut; feature: human-associated habitat; material: faeces... | reverse complement strand
CTCTCTTTCCCTCTGCAATATCATGAATGTGCTCGTAGGCGGTCTGCTTTACCTTCGAATTCGGAATCTTCTCAAGCTCACGGTCGATCAGCTCCATACCGATCTTTTTCGTCTCCTCGCCCGCATAATCCTCGAGATATTCTTTTAAGGTCATGAGCGCGTTCGGATGACAGCAGTTTAAGATCTGCATATTTTTGCAGAGCGCCATAAAACGGTCACCGGTTCTACCCTCGCGGTAACATGCGGTGCAGAAGCTCGGAATATAGCCCATTTTCATCAGCCAGTTCACGACCTCATCTAAGGTACGCTGATCGCTGACGTCAAACTGCTCGGAATTCTCCTCCTCCGGCTCCGGCTCGGCATAACCGCCGACACTCGTTCTCGATGCACCGCTGATCTGCGATACGCCGAGCGGAAGCACCTTCTCACGCACTGCCTGACTCTCGCGTGTGGAGATGATCATTCCCGTATACGGCACCGACAGGCGCAGCAAAGCGATGATTTTAAGAAAAATATCGTCAGGCAGCGCATTGGCAAAATCTCCGGTATTGATGTCGTCTGCTGGACACAGGCGCGGAACGCTGATTGTATGCGGCCCGGCACCGTAAACGGCTTCCAGATGCTCGGCATGCATCAGCAGACCGACGAATTCAGACGCATAGTTATGCAACCCGAACAAAACGCCCAAGCCGACATCTTCAATCCCGGCCTGCATGGCACGATCCATCGCTTCGGTATGCCAGGCATAATTTGCCTTCGGCCCGCGGGGATGCAACTTTTCGTAATCCTCCCGGTTATACGTTTCCTGAAACAGAATATAGGTTCCGATTTTGGCGTTGTGCAGGCGGCGGTAATTTTCTACCGTCGTTGCCGCGATGTTTACATTAACGCGGCGAATGGCGCCGGCTTTGTGTTTTATGCCGTAAATCGTATCTATACTTTCAAGAATGTACTCCAGAGGATTCAGCACGGGATGTTCTCCCGCTTCCAGAGCCAGGCGCTTATGCCCCATATCCTGCAAAGCGATAACTTCCGCCTTTATCTCTTCCTGCGTCATCTTCTTGCGGAAGATGTGTTTATTTTGGGAGTGATAAGGGCAATAGGTGCAGCCGTTGACGCAGTAGTTGCTCAGGTACAGCGGCGCAAACAGGACAATCCGGTTGCCATAGTAAGCTTCTTTGACTTCTTCGGCAAGCGTACCGATTTCCGCGGCGACTTTCGGGTCTTCGTTCAAAAGCAAAACTGCGGCTTCGGTATGGGTCAGCCCTTTTTTTTCGCGTGCCTTGTCCAGAATAAAGCGAACCATAGAGGCATCGTTGCCGTATTTTTTCGCATAAGCCAGTGTGCGGTTGATTTCCGCAGGGTTGATAAAGCTCTGAGCCTTATCCGACATTAAATCATACTTTTCCATACATATCTATATTTAAGTTATTATTTATCGTTTACGGTATACGACCAGCAGCGGAAATTGTCAAGCTTTTCCGCCGCGGGAAAAGGCGGCGGGGCTGTAATGGACATAGCTGCGGGACCGTAACGGACAGAGTGCCGGGCGAAACTGCCGCGGGAAAAGGCGGCGAGATTGCAAGGCGGCGTGAGGCGGACGGCATTGCCGCAGAAAAAGATGGCTGGATTGCTGCGTGGCGTGTGGCGGGGCACCTGTTGCGGCAATGGCTATTCCGCCAGTGCGACCATCGCCTTAACCATCGCGTCAGCCCCTTCGCAAACTTCCCTGACAGATTTAGCCAGCATATAAGCGGGCGTCGTTACGACGCGGTGCTTTGCATCAATACAGGCTTCGGTTACCGGCGTATCCTGATGTCTGGCTCCGGTCAGTTCTATGGTTTTGGCGACGGTTTTGTCATTGCCTATGGTTACGGTTATGCCATATTTACCGAGAACTTTGGATACCGTTACGGGAGCAATGCACATTGCACCGATGACCAGTTTGTTTTTATACGCGTCTTCCAGGACTCTGCTGACGGAGCTTTCCACGGTGCAGTTAATCCCCTTGTCGGCAAAATCGCACCAGTTGGTAACGGCGCCAAGGCCGCCGGGAAATACGATGCAGTCGAAATCCCCGACGTTCAGTTCATTCAGAGGCTTTATATCACCGCGTGCGATACGGGCAGACTCGACAAGGACATTGCGGCGTTCTTCCATTTTTTCTGACGTCAGATTATTTATAACTGCCGCCTGTTCGATATCCGGAGCGAAACACCGGTATGCACAGCCGGCGCAGTCAATCGCCAGCAGAGCGGTTACGGCTTCATGAATTTCCGAACCGTCGGCACGGCCGCAGCCTGATAAGACAACGGCAAAACGAGGCATCTTTTTCATCTGTTTTCTCCCTTGAAAAATTTTTTTATCTTTCTTGGTATATAAATATACAAAATTAAAAAAATTTTAAGGGGTTATAAATATGTATGCATACGATAAATTATATTGATTTATTTTTAGTCTGACATATACTATTTTAAATAGCCGAACTTAACAACAACCTTTAGCAAAATCTGGGTAACATGGAAATTAAACAATCGACATTAAAAAACGGACTGAGAATCATTACCGCCGAACGGCCGCAGATTGAAACGGTTTCGCTCGGGGTCTGGGTCAACACAGGAGCAGCTGCCGAATCCGAGGCTGACAACGGCATTTCGCACTTTATCGAACATATGGTGTTCAAGGGCACAAAGAAAAGAAATTCGCTGCAGATATCCGAAGACATCGAAAACGTCGGCGGTGCCACAAATGCTTATACATCACGGCATTTCACCTGTTTTTATGCCAAAATGCTCAAGGACGACTTGGAACTTGCAACCGACGTTATCTGCGACTTTATCACCGACCCGACGTTTGACGCGGCGGAGATGAGCAAAGAAAAAGAAGTCGTGGTACAGGAAATCAAACAATCCGCAGACGCACCGGACGATTTGGTATTCGATTACTTTCAGGAAGCGGCATTTCCGAATCAGGCATCGGGACGCACTATTCTGGGAACGCCCGAACATGTGCGCGGTTTTAACAAAGAACGCATGCTCAATTACATGCGTACGCACTATACCGCAGACAATATGGTAGCAGCCGCAGTCGGGCGCGTAGACCACGACAAATTCGTCAAGATGGTTGAAGAGCGGATGAATACCCTGCCCGCGCATGCGGATTTTGCCGAAGACCCGCAATATTATGTCGGCGGCGGGCGCGTGGAATGCAAAGACATTGAGCAGACGCATCTGGTCTTAGGGTTTAAAGGCGCATCCTATATGGACGAAGACTACTACAACTATTCAGTGCTGTCGACGATTTTCGGCGGCGGCATGTCGTCGCGCCTGTTTCAGGAAATCCGCGAAAAACGCGGGCTGGTTTATACCATTAACAGCTTTAACCAGGCGTTGAAGCATGCCGGCGTTTTCGGCATATATGCCGGTACAACCCCAAAAGAGCTGGAAGAACTGCTGCCGGTCGTTGCCGATGAAATAAAAAAAATGATGAACGACAAAGTCAGCGAGACGGAGTTAAAGCGTGCCAAAACACAGATTAAGGCCAGCCTGCTGATGTCGCTGGAAAGCTCTTCTACAACGGCGGAAATTATGGCAAGACAGATGCTGTTGTTCAAACGCGTCATCCCGACGGCGGAGATTGTCGAGAGAATCGAAGCGATTACGGCAGACGATTTGCAGCTTTTGGCACAGAAAATTTTTACATCAACGCCGACCTACGCCCTGCTCGGCTGCGAAGGCGGCACCTATCCGAGCTATGACGACGTCAAGGCTCTGTTGAAGTAAAAACCTCATATCGGCTGAATACGGCCCGTCCTTTAGATGTATAACCTAGAAATACAACAAGGAACGGGCTTTTTCCAATCCTTCTTCAGTCAGAACAATAACAACAATATCGCCGTCAATATAAACAGCGTCAGCTGACGGCCACGGTTTGGCCCGATTGCGGACGAAATCCTGACCGGCTTTGGAAAGTTCTCCCGGAACGGCGTTGTCGTAAAAGACATCTTCAGGATAGTAGAAATTATAAACGATACGCGACATAAATTCGGGCGTAAAGGACGTTTCCAGCAAATCAAGACTGATTTCCTCGCCGGCGGTACGGCGGTAATAGTTTCGGCGCAAAGAAAAACTTCCTATCTGCAACAGGCGGTATTTGCGGCGGGCATCAAAACCGGGAAAACGCTCCAGCCGGGCAGCGATGCGCTCATGGGCTTTCATCTCCGCGTCAAATCCCAGTTTCCAGACTTTTTGCGCATACATATCACGAACGCCGGACATAAATGCAATAATAACGGCAAATGCAACCGCCGCTTTGCGGAATTTTCCCGATGAAAAACGCAGCAGGCAGGCAAGAGCAAATGCATAAATGCCGGCCAGACCATAAAAATCCAACCGCGGGACAAAGGCAAAATTTTCGAGCTCTGCCAGAATCTGCCCGCGTTCGTCGGCGACAAAAAATGCCAGCTTGGACGCAAACAGCAATCCCAGCGCCAGCAACAGCAATCCCGGAATTTTCTTTATGCCGCCGCGGCATACTGCTGCCGCCAGCCCCAACAGGCAGAATGCCAACAGCAAAAGTTTATACTTATACTCCATAAAAGGCAGCGGCGTTACAAACTGCATAAACATTGCCGAACAGGTTTCCAGCAGCTTTTGCGGCAGATAATCCCAGCTGATGATACGCGTATTGTATGACGAAGTCAAAACGGAAAACGCCAGCATTCCCTTATACAAAACTAATGCCGCCAGGATATCCAGCGCCGGAAGCGTTTTTTCGCGCACGGCCGTCCAAAACGGTTTGCCGGCGGCATAAGCGAAAAAGGCGGAACCGAGCAGGCAGACGGCATAAAAATTGATTACCGCGGCATAAGAGGCAAAGGCAAAAAGCATCAGCGCCATGGCAGGAACGTGCAGCCATGGCCTTTTTGAAGAGACGGCCGCCGACGCCGCCAGCAGCGAAGCAACGCAGACCAGCGGCAGGCTGAGGTTTATCAGCATATCTTTGGCATAGTAAAGCCAGACCAGCGTATACGGCAAGACTGCCGCAAACACTGCAAACAGCGCATAATTGAACGTCGTCAGCGGCACCTGCCAGTATCTGGCAAGCAAAATGTACCCCAGCACCAGCGCAGCAAAGGAAAAAAGGCTGTTTAAAAACGGCAGCACCTGCCCGTCAAACAAAACCGCCTGCAGAACAAAATGCAGCGGACGCCCCTCAAAAGCCCCCTCGTTCCACGCCGAAGCACCACGGACATAATTCCAATCGTGGTCGCCAAACATAAAATTGACCGTATAAAACAAAAAGGCGAGATTGACAAGCGCAAAGGCTATCCAGAACGCCCGGATATAGCGGCGGTCTAAATTTTTTGCCATACCGGCGATTTTGGCTTCAATTTCAAGATAACGCATCGGCGGTTCTCCTTTCTGGTCTGTTTTTGTTTTAAACGTTAAAATTTTGCGGCAGCCGGGGGTTTCTGCACTGACGGGCACTTTCGTACCGACCGAAAGTTCCCAGACTGACCGGCATTCCCGTACCGGCCGGGAGTTTCCATACAGACGGGTATTTCTGTACCGGCCGAAAGTTCCCAGACTAACCGATACCTCCGTACCGACCGGGGGCTGCCGGCACGGTGCCGTATTATCGGTACGACCGTTCGTAAATCTCGGCACAGTCGGCAATGCTCAAGTCACACGGGTCAAGCCGGAAAGACAAGGCATTCTGAGTTTTCGCGGCGGCAGCAAATTCACGCAGGCGTTCTTTTTCAATTCCGTAGTCGCTCATCTTCAGCTTGTCCGCACCGCAGGCTTGCTGCAATTTCTGCAAAGCAGCAATGAAGTCTTCCGGCGTTTTGGCGTTTTTATTGCCGAGAGCTTTGGCCAATTCGACAAGACGGTCGTCAGAAGTGTGTTTTTCGGCAATTTTAGAAAAGTAAGCAACACTCAGCATAATCAAGCCGGCACCATGCGGCAGGTTTTTATAAACGCCGCTTAAGATATGTTCCAGCGCATGTTCCGAGATACAGCCGGATGTGCTTTCGACCATACCAGACAGTGTATTCGCCAGCGCCATATTTTCCCGTGCGGCAATATCTCCGCCGTCAAAAACGGCTGCCGGCAGATTTTCGGCAATCAGGCTTACGGCCTTGAGAGCAAAAATGTCGCTTATGGGCGTGGCTATATTGGCAAGATAGCCTTCAAGACTGTGAAACAGCGCGTCAAACCCCTGAAAAACAGTATAGTCTCGCGGAACGGTCAACATCAGCTCGGGGTCAACCACCGCCAAAACGGGAAATGTGCCGTCAATGCCGAAACCAAATTTTTCGCCGGTCGCAGCATTGCTGATAACCGTCCACGGGTCAGCTTCCGTTCCGGTTCCGGCGGTTGTCGTTATGGCAACAACGGGCAGAGGCGTTACAGACCCCGGGCGTCCGCCGCCGGTTCCGCGAACCATATAATCCCAGTAATCGCCTGGATTTGTCGCCATAACAGCAATCGCCTTGGCTGCGTCAATCGGCGAACCGCCGCCCAAACCGACAATAAAGTCGCAGTTTTCGGCTTTTGCCAGCGCCGCACCGTCCATAACTTCGCTGCGGTCGGGATTGGCGGTTATTTTATTGAACAGCACGAAAGTACATCCCGCGGCCTTCAGCTCTTCCTCTGTCCGGGCCAGATAGCCGTTATCGACGACGGAACGGCCGCCTGTGGTTACAATCAGCGCCCGCGTGCCGGGGAGCTTTTCCTTATGCAGATTAGCCAGCTGTCCGCGGCCGAAAAGGATTTTGGTCGGAATATAATATTTGAAATTCATAATGCCTCCTTATCTGTCATTACTCTGCAATTCTCCTCCACGACCTTAAAACAGGTCAAAACTCTTATTATAACTCAGCGACAGTCCGAATGTGCTCTGTGCCCGGGAACGCGACGCGCCACGGGTTTCGGCAAGCTCATAATTGTAAAACGGCGCGAGGTACAAATCCCCGACAAGCTTGGTTTCTATACGGTTGTTTGTCGACAGTTTGTATTTGAAATCCGTCGCTTCTTTTTGGCTGTAGCTGAAAAAATGACGGTAATACCCCTCGGAAACGAACGTGGTGTTCGGATTCAGCGGATAATGGAATTCATACCCGATTTCGGCACCGGTTTTCATATTATCATTTTTATAAGTCATATCGTCTTCTTCCACCAAGGCAATATAAAGCTGTTTGAAATTCTCGCTGTCGTAAAGTTTCAAACCGGTTTTGGCACGGAGAATTTTAGTGCGGTAATCCGTCCCGTCCAGATTAAAATCCGTAAATTCCGTTTCATACCCGAGATAGGCAAACGGGCCGACTATCCCCTGTTCCAAATGCCAGATTTTGTGCGTATAATCGGTATAGAGCAAAATTTCGTCATCGTTCTCATTTTCGGTCGTTACGCCGTTCTCGGTCGTCTTGGATTTGCCATATATCGCATACAAGCCGTTAACCCAAACCATCGTGCTGCGGTCATAGGTCAGATTGCCGTCAAAAAGGCCGCTGATGTTATGCTGCTCATCGGCATTATACGAATCGGGGTAATTCGGATCATCCTTGTTGGTAACGCTATGCTCAAGATATTCAACCGCGATGCGTTTGATGTTGGCGGTCAGCGATGCTGCATCTGCAACGGTTTCAGCCGGAGATGACGCGTTCTCCGAAACTTCGGCCGCTGCCGGCAAAGCAGTCTCCGCAGCAGCGGGAAAAGTTGCGCATAGAGCGGCTCCCCACACCGCCAAACAAAGATTTTTTTTCATACTAAAGTCCTCTGACACCGATTTCATTATGAGTGCAGTGTAGCTTCTTTTAACAGGCTGGCAAAAGGTTTTAACGATTTATCAACGGATAAATGGCAATCGGGCAATTCTGGATTTGCCGGAATAGATATGTGTAGCGGAGCGGAGCAAACCAGCAGGCCACAGTATGGGAAGAGCTGCTGACAATTCCGTTCGTTAACACCCGCCGCGGTTTAACAGCGCTTTCATAACCAGACGGCAGCGGTCTTTGAATTTTAATTCCGGCTTTGGAGAAATAATTTCCCATCCGCGCTTGTCCATCAGCTCAAAATAAGCATGATACAAATTCAGCATATAAACGACCGGCTTGGAATTGCGGTTGTGGTTTTCTTCCAGCAACCGATAAGCCTCCGCAAAGGAACTGCGGGCGGTTTCGGCAAATTTCCGGCGGGCGACATAAAGATTTTTATGAGTCAGGATGTCTTTGGCTGCCAGCCCCTGCTCTATTTCCGCCGCGGCCAAAAACTCTTCGGGAATATAGACGTGGCCGCCCAGAATGTCTTCTTTTATATTTTTGAGAATATTGGTTATCTCTACCGCGCGCCCGATAAGCCGCCCCAGTTCGGCAGTCGTTTCCTCGTCAAATTCGGCGATTACTTTCAAAATCAGGTAACTCGGCGTTTCCGACACGCCGCGGCAGTATTCCTCAAACTCATGCAGCGACGGGCGGAACAGCGGTTTCGGACAGTCCATGGCAAAGCCCGACAGCATCGTTTCCATACACGCGCGCGGCAGCTTAAAACGCATACAGTTCTTATATATGCGGCGGCCGATGTCGGTTTCGGGAACTTTCCGGTCATAGATGTTGGCAATTTCCCGCTGCCATGCCGCCAAAATATCAGCCTTATCCTTTTCAGGCAGAGAGCTGGAACTCAAATCGTCAAAATGCTTGACCAGCGCATACAGCGTGTATACGGCTTCGCGCTTGGCTTTGGGATAATGCCTCGTGCACCAAAAGAGGGCAGAATGATTTTTTCTGACGATGCGACCAATTGAACTCATTGCTTTTCCTTATTTCATAACCATATTCCCCGCAGTTCAGAGCTGATGCAAATCGCGGGTTTTGTTTCTTGTTATCAGAGTATGCCACAAACCATATAAAAATGCGTTAACATAAATAAAAAAATTTATTTTCCGGCATAAGGCGGATGCGGAAGAACCAGCTGTGCCCTGAGAACCGGCTGCAGCGGAGGCCGGAGAGCAGACTGCGGACGAAGAACCGACGGTTGCTGCGGCGGAAACGGAAGAACCGGTTGCGAACGAAGAACCAGCAACAGCTGCTGCGGAAGCGGAGACATCGGGCAAAAGCCGTATCAGGCGGCGGGACAGACCGACAAAAAATCCTGTTTTCAACCGAAAAAGAAATCCCGACGCAGCGGCAAAAAGCTGCAACATTTCCTTTTGCTGCAACGGCAAGCTGCGGCGCAAACAAGCCGCATCAACCGATACCCTTGCCCCCTCCAGTGCCGCGGCTGCAGACGGAACAGCCAATACATATACGGCAGCATAAACAAAAGCCAAGGCGGCAAAAGGCTGATAGAACGGCGGCGTCTGATTGTTAAGCACGGCGACAAGGCGGGAAAACGGCGAAATCACCTGAAGCCAAATCGGCGACGCGGCGGAAAATTCTAGCGGATAACGGTTTTTAGACAGCCATTCAAAACCGTCCAGCGGTTCCAGCAGCAGCGACAGGGAAAGATTGCGGGCGATAAATTCCTTTTGCAAAAATCCCAGCAGCGTCCGTCCGGGCCAGGTACGGCTGACGGCACGATACAGGAGATTAAAGCTTTTCGGATGCAGGCCTCTCCGGCGCATTCCCCGCCGCAGCAGCAGAAAAAGATAAAAAATATACGCCCGGAACAATTCCCGGTCTTTTACCGGCACCAGTTGCAGATACAAAGACGGCGGCGGCAAAGGAATCGCCGCTGCGGAGGAAAACGGCAGTTCGAAAAGAGCTTTGGCTTCTGAGAAAAAATTTTTACCCGAAGACATTACGCCTCCCCTGCGGAAATACCGTGCAGCCAGTCTTCCGCCGCAGCCAGGGCTCGGGAAGTCAGCGCTGCCTTCTTTTCTGTCCCTTTGAGCGGGCGAAGTTTTCCTTTGGCGGTCATGACTTTCGGCAGTTCGGGAAACAGACCGAAATTAATGTTCATCGGCTGATAATGCTCTATGTCCGTTGCATCAGTCAGATGCGCCAGCTGGCAGCCGAATGCGGTTTCACGCGGCGGCAGCTGCGGCGTTCTCCCGTGCAGCAGTTCGGCGGCAAAATAACCGGCCAGCCACCCGACGGATGCACTTTCGACATACCCCTCGCAGCCGGTAATCTGTCCGGCGAACATCAGATGCGGGCGGGACTTCAGCCGCAGAAAGGCATCCAGCAGAACGGGCGACTTGATGAAAGTATTTTTATGAATACCGCCGAGACGGGCGAAAACGGCGTTTTCCAGCCCCGGAATGGTGCGGAAAATACGGGTCTGCTCGGAATGTTTCAGCTTGGTCTGGAAACCGACCATATTGCGCAGGGTGTCTTCTTTGTTATCCTGCCGCAGCTGTACTACCGCATAAGGGCGTTCCCCACGGTGCGGGTCGGTCAGCCCGACCGGTTTCATCGGACCGTACATCAGCGTATCCGCCCCGCGTTCGGCCATTATCTCCACCGGCAGACAGCCGTCGAAATAATTCGGCTTCTCAAAATCGTGGAACCTGGCCTTTTCCCCTTCCAGCAGGGCATTGACAAATTCGTAGTACTGTTCCCGGCTGAGCGGGCAGTTGATATAATCATATTTATCACCTTTATCGTAGCGGGACTGGTACCAGGCGATGTCAAAATTTATACTGTCCTTATATATGACCGGCGCTATCGCGTCATAAAAAGAGAGCTTTTCGCCGCCTACCGCCGCGGATATACTCTCCGCCAGCGCCGCGGACGTCAGCGGCCCGGTAGCGACTATGCTCAGCCCCTCGCTTTCCGACGGCAGCTCTGTTATCTCTTTTGACACGACGGTTATCAGCGGGTGTTCCCTAATCCGCGCCGTGATATATGCGGAAAAGCCTTCGCGGTCTACGGCAAGCGCGCCGCCGGCGGGAACCCGGTTTTTGTCGGCGCTTTCCATGACCAGCGAACCGGCAAGGCGCATTTCCTGATGCAAAAGCCCGACGGCATTGTATGTGCTGTCATCGGAACGCAGCGAATTGGAGCAGACCAATTCGGCAAAACCGCCTGCCTTATGCGCCGGCGAACGCTTTTCGGGCTTCATCTCATACAGCCGGACGGCAACCCCGCGCAAAGCCAGCTGCCACGCCGCCTCGGCTCCGGCAAGGCCGGCTCCTATCACATTTGCACTTAACGACATATTTTCCCTTGAGTTTTGAAATATTACCGCAACAAGTTATAAACGAGTTACAGATAAGTTATAAATACTGTTCTCCGGTTTGTAAATACCAAAAATTAGGTGATTTTTAAAAAAGCCCTGATATAATGGCAGAAACGGATAAATGAAAATGTTTAAAAACAGATATTTGACATTTTTAGCGCTTTTGACTGCCGGACTTGTTGCGGGAACGGCGGGCGTTTCTGCGCAGTCGGAAATGGACTTGCTGCTGTTTGAAAAAAAAGCGGAGGGAACCCAAAAAGCCAATCGGGGAAACCCGGACGCGAAAACGG
>ENA-ORNF01003075-ORNF01003075.1-human-gut-metagenome-genome-assembly--contig:-NODE-3075-length-11476-cov-2.846773_pt1 | contig 11476 bp, 10 predicted proteins | sample MGYA00242110_ERZ509012 | MGnify/ENA primary metagenome ERZ509012 (study PRJEB26280, sample SAMEA2338714) | human gut metagenome | biome: human gut; feature: human-associated habitat; material: faeces... | reverse complement strand
AAAGCAAGCCGGCAAGCATGAAAAACATATATTCCTGAAGCATTGCTTTTGAAGGTATCAATCTGCTCCAAGAAGAATTTTTGCTGTAAACCTGTGCATCTTTAATCATAATAACATATCGCTCCTTTTGTTTGATTTATTTGTTTGTATGTTTATTTTATAACTTGTCCGTGAAAAAATGTGTCGTTTTAGATACGCGAAAAAATGAATAATGTGTCTATATTGATACGTTTTGCACTTTTATGGTAATATAAAAGAAATCGGCACGATTAACGCGCCGATTTCGGGGTTTTTGATACTGAATTTGTTTTTTTAAAGACATCGTTTAGCTTTTTAACAGAATTTTGACATTGAATTATTACTTCTTATTTTTATCCGCTATAAGCTTGAGTCCTTTCAACGTAAGATTTTTGTCATATATATCTATACACTTTGTTTCACCCGCTATAAGCTTTCCGAAACCTCCCGTTGCTATGACTTTTATATCGGGTATATTCATTTCTTCTTTTATTTTTGATAATGAAAAAGAAAAAGAAAAGATGGACACACTTTTACCGCTCTTTTTAAGAAAACATGAAAAAGATAATCAACGGATGAAAAAAGAGCATTTATATCGTGAATTTTTAAAATATGGATATGATAGTGAAATGATTCAGAATATTCTTTCTCATGTCGAAAATTCAAGTATGGAAGATGAAATGGAAAAGTGCCGAAAAGAACTACAAAAATATCAAGTTCATTATCAAAAAAAATATTCAAATTATGAATATCATAAAAGAATTATCGCAACTTTGATGCGAAAAGGGTTCTCATATGATATAATCAAACAAGTGATGGAGAGTGTAAATGATGGAACAGACGAATCAGATGAAATGGATTAAAGAATTAAAAGAAAATGAGCGAATTTTAGGCCGCTACTTAGTAACCAATGTTGTTAATGGTGTTACTAACAATGGTCTTAACTATATGACGATTACTTTCCAAGATTGTACTGCTTCAATTGAAGGAAAGAAATGGGAAGTGTTTGAAGAAGATCGAACCACTTTCGTCGCAGGCAATATTGTAGAAATTGAAGCGGATGTTATTAATTATCGCTCAGGATTGCAATTAAAAGTCCTCCGTGGCACGATTGTTCCTGAGTCCGAAATGGATATTTCTTTATTTGTTAAAAGCGCTCCAGTGCCTCGTGAAGAACTAGAACGCAAATTGATGAAGTATATTGATTCTATTGAAGACGAAGATTTACACCGTTTAGTATCTAGCATTATTTTAGATGATAAAGTATACGCTCGTTTTATTCAACATCCAGCAGCGGTTCGTAATCACCATGAATATGCAAGTGGTCTCCTTTATCATACGATTACTATGGCGGATTTTGCAGAACTTGTTTCACATTTCTATAACGAAGAAATTCAATGTAATCCTCCCGTGGATCGTGATTTACTTTTATCGGGTGTTTTATTACATGATGTCGGAAAAATTGTTGAATTATCAGGACCGATTATTGCAAAATATACCAAAGAAGGGCGCTTAATTGGTCATATTTCCATCATGCATAGTGTGATTAGAGAAAAAGCTAAAGCGTTAGGAATCGATAACGAAAAAAGAATTTTATTAGAACATATGATTTTAGCACACCATGGAAAACAAGAATTTGGTTCTCCTGTTGTTCCTTTAACTCGTGAAGCTTTATTATTGCATATGATTGATGACATGAATGCAAAAATGACTATCATCGATAAAGCATTAGAACCAATTGAAGAAGGAGAATTTACTCCGAAGATTTATCCTTTAGAAGAAAGATGCTTCTATAAACCGATTCGAAAGAAAAAATGAGTGAATACTCATTTTTTTTCGTTATGTAATAATTTTTTCTTTTCGTGATAATAAAAGATAAAGGCTACAATAGCGGTTAATACTTCACTTATTGGTAAAGACCACCAAACGATTTTCGTTACATTGGGGGATAAAGTGAATAAATAAGCGATGGGAAAAAGACGAAGTAAAGAAAGAATAAATGGTTTTAACGCTTTGTTTGATGCCTGTAGGATACCTTGCACAGCAATGGTAAATCCCATGAAGACAAAGCCAACACTACCAATTTTTGTGGCTAATGCACAGGTAGAAACTAATTCTTTCGTATCAGTGCTTGATAGTGCAAATAATGAAGAAATTGGATAAGCGAGTGCAAAAAAGAGAATCGATAAGAATAAATTAAAAAGAACAGTATCTATCATTCCATAATGTATGCATTCTTTTATCCGTTTTAGGTTGTTGAGTCCTAAGTTGAAAGATAAAATCGTGATGATCGTATTAGAAAGCCCAAAAGCGGAGAATAAGGCGATTTGTTGTATTTTATAATAAATCCCAAAGGCACCAACTAAAATGGTGGAATTTACGTTTGCATGGCCTAATATAGCATTCATTCCTGCCATCATAATAGAAAGTAGAGCCTGCATTCCTATAGCAGATAGTCCAATATGATAAATTTGCTTAATAATAGAAAAAGAAGGTTTTATATAATGTAAGTTTTTATCAATCTCTTTATTGGTAAAATAGTGAAATCCCATAGCGATAAAAAGTGATACAAATTGACCGATAACTGTAGCATAAGCAGCTCCTTTTACACCCATAGTGCAAGGAAAAATAAAAACATAATCTAAAACAATATTCGTAACAGCGCCAGAAATTTGAGCAATGGTAGAATATAAACTTTTTCCAGTGGCTTGAAGAAATCTTTCGTACACGGTATAACCAATGGATCCTAAAGAAAAAATACAGCAAATGCTTAAATATGAACTTCCCATTTCAATTGTTTTTATATCGCTTGTAAAAAGTTGAATAAAAGGTCGAGCCAAAAATATGCCAAATAATAAGAAGAGTAGATAAACGATAAGACTAATAAAAATACCATTTCCAGCAATTTGACTTACTTTTTTATCGTTCTTTTCTCCAAGACTCTTTGATAATAAAGTATTAATACCAATTCCAGTTCCTACCCCAATAGCAATCATGAGGATTTGAATGGGAAACGCTAGCGTTAATGCTTCATTTGCAATATTTCCATCCATCTTCATATTGGTGATAAAAACACTATCGATTACATTATAAAGTGCTTGTAATACCATTGAAATAATCATAGGTAATCCTAACTTCCAATACAGTTTTGAAATCGGTTCTGTAGCCATTTTGTTTTCATTTTCCATAAATCAATAACCTCCTAAAAAACAAAAAAATGTGCAAATCCATTCAACTGGACTTACACATTTCTGTTACACGTTTTCTAGGGTTACTATAACACAAAATAAAATTTAATGTAAGAAATTTTTAGAAATGATTTTTAATTTGTGAAGCAATTGCGGGTAATGATAAATCTTCAGGATGATCATTATCAATCTTCTCTAGACGGAAGCCATCACCTTTAAAGTAACGAGGAATGACATGAATATGAAAGTGCATAACGCTTTGACCGGCTTCTTCATAACAGTTAGAGATAATGTTAACACCCTTCGCATGAAGTTCTTTAATTTGGATTTGACCAATCGTTTGAGCAACATCCATCATATGATGCATGAGTTCTTTTGGTGTGGTAAGAAAATTATCATAATGTTTCTTAGAAACAACAAGCGTATGACCTTTTGTAATTTGAGAAATATCTAAGAAAGCTAAAACATCATCATCTTCATATACTTTGTAGCAAGGAATTTCGCCTTTAATGATTTTACAAAAAATACAATTATCCATAAATAAACACCTCTTTATAGTTTTATTATACATGAAAAGGGAGGAATAACCCTCCCTTTTTTTGAAAATTATTTATTTTCGTCGAACATATCTTTGTAATTTTTTTTGAAATAATTATAGATATCTTCATCATGGAACACGATATTAGCGGCCTTTAAGTAGAAGATTGTAGCTTCAGATTGGTTAGAGGATTTGGTTCCTAACATCTTAGCAACTTCGTGAGCATTTGAGCGACGAGCAATCTTTTCTTGTTTAATGAGGTTAGCTAAATCAGCTTCACTAGCATCTGGATTTTCTTTTTTAATATCTTTTTCAACGTTATTTAAGTTTAAGGAAGCAGTATTTAATGCATCTTCAACAATAACAATGTAATAGGTATCAGAATCACGATCATAAATAATGATATCACTATCAGAAGTTTCTGCTTGTGTTTTAGCTGGAACTAAGTAGGTAACACCATTAATTTCACGAACGAATCCACGTAATTCTTCATCGGTTTTGTTTTTAATGATTTGGAAGTCACTAGCAGTACGGATATCGAATAAACGAGAACGGATGTCATCTGGTAAATCAGTTAAGCCACCATTTTTGATGAACCAACCTTCAGTAACGAGTTCTTTTTGTGCTAATTCAATATCTTTCTTTTCTTTACCAACTTCTGGTAAGTAAGAATAAGAGCCAGTATAAGAAGATTCTAACGTAGTGTCAACACGATCAGCAGATAATGGAATGGAGTTGCCATTTTCATCTTTTTTGTAGGTGTTATTCGCATCATCCCATTCAACTACTTTCTTAAATTCATCAACGATGTTATCGGCAAGAGTTCTAAGCTTGTAGTCGGAAATAATTTGTTTGAGTTCGGTTGATAATTCACCAGTTTCGTTAGAGTAGTCAACGCCTTTCCAAAGTTTGGCAAGGTTATTTAAATCGACTTCTTTATCAGTAGAAGAAACATAGTAATCAACGAAAGCATCGATAGCGTTTTTAGCAGCGCCTGGATGTTCAGAATCATTTGCGATTGCAATGTAACTTACTTTACGAGAATAAGCACGACCAAGAGAAGAATAAGCTTCATCTTCAAGGTATTTTGCAGTTAAAAGTTGAGTGTAGACTTCACGTTTTAATACTCTATCTTTATAATCCTTATAATTATAATGAAGAATATCATTTTCATTGACAACGCCACCCTCTTCTGTGCCGTCGCCACCACCAAGAGTACCCTCTTCTAATGCGCTTGCTTTAGTTTCTGGAGTGAATACAACATCGCCGATATTATATTCAGCTTCTCTACCATCAGCGTACTTTCTTGGAGTAATTTCATATAATTCACGAGTTAAAGCCAGGACTAGTTTAGATTCATCAAAGTGGTTATCAACTTGATAGGAAGTAGAAGAAATATAGTCATATAATTTTTCATTGACTAACTTATCAACTTCAGCATCAAAAGCTGCTTTATCTTCAAAGATTTTATCATCACCAGTGTAGTAGGATTCTAATTGCTTTTCAGCAATTTTAAACATAACATCATTGAAAACGGTTTTGTTGACCACACCATCTTCGACTAAACCATCATAAATAACGCCATAATTGTTGTTGGTCAAATCTAATTCAGAACCATCAACGAGAGTAACAAGCTTATCATCTTTATTTTCCGGACGAAGGGTAATTTTACCACAGGAAGCAAGAGATAAGAGCATCATAGCAGTTCCAAAAATTTTAAGTACATTACTTTTGTTCATAACAGCTACCTCCATTACTAACAGAATCAATTTTGCCTTCTTCAAAACGAGAAGCACAAACTAATGGGATTCTACGTTTGGCTGCGAAGGAATCTTGTTCTTTTAATAAATCAATATAACTATCCCAAGCATCTTTGTTAGAATTGATTGCATCACTCTTATTTCCAGCACGACGAACTTGGATGTATTTTAATAATGTTTCTTGAATTTTTTCATCTGCGATTTTAATGGATGGTAATGAATTACCGTCTTTATCGACTGGGGTAATTAAGTTACCTTCTTCATCGGTAGATAATCCAAGATAATATTCAAACATACGAGTATCAATCATGGAATCAAAGCCTTTAACTTCACTTTCAATTGCTTTTGAACGAGAAGAGTAGGTGCTTGTATCAGTAGATTTGATTGCAGTTACATAGGTTTTACCAATTAAATCGGCATTGCCATCTTTGGTTAATTGAGCAGGTGTTCTCTTATCATAGTAGGTGGTAAGTTCTTCATTGGTAGATCCAATAGCGGATTTTTCAACAACCATGAAGTGAACACCTTGATAGGATGAACCGGCACGGGTAACTAAGACTGGTTTGTTGACATCACCATCTGCGCAGAGAATTGGTTTATCAAAGCCAACAACTCTCTTGAAGTTTCCTACTTCTGTTTCATTGGTAATAACGCTAATACCATGATCATTGAAATAGTAGTTGAAGTAAATGTTACGTGGGTAGTAATCAGCATCACCATCATTTACTTTTTTATTGGTTCTTGGATTAGTAACCATATCAGCGACTTCGCCAATTTTTTGGGTGACGGAGAATGGAATAAAACCAATACCATCTTTACGACGTTGATAGGTTGAAGTTGCGACTTCTTCCGTACCATTCCAAGTAGAATCAGTGGTGATTGTTTCTTGACGGGAAGACCATGCGGTTTGCGCGTCAGTTGGAATAGCATAAGTGTTCTTTTGTAAGGAAACACCATAAGTGGTATCAGCAGTTGTGTCAGTGAAATATTGAGCACGACTATCTGCATTTTTATGAGCAAACAATGACTCATAAGCATAGATACCTAATTTGAATTCATTAACGAATGAAGTGGATGTAGTCATAACATCTAAGTTACCATAGAGACTTGCAGAACCAGTATCTTCAGAAGCTTGGAAAGCGACTTCACCAAAAGTTTCTGTAGTTTTCTTTACGGTACCATCTTCATTTAAGTTCGCCATACGACGTACTACGGAAGCAAGTTTTAATGCTTCGGATTGGGTGATTGTTCCTCTTGCAAGAGTACCCGCAGAAGCACTGACTTTAACCAAGATGTGACGGACGTGATATGGAAGCATTTCATTGAGATAATCTTCAAGCAATTCGTTGGAATTCAAATCATAATATTCATCTTGCAAATGGGATTGAAGTTCGTTATAGGTTAATTGTTCAATTAATTCCTTTTCGGATTCAACGCCTTTGTTTTCGAGAATTGCATTCCATTCCTTCTTGTATGAGGTGCCATTGGCATCTGCGTTGTTATGTGCCTCTTCTTTTAATTGGTCAACGGAAGCGTCGACCGCTTTTTTTAATTCGGTAGATTCAGCATAACTACGAGTGGCATTACGAACGATAACTTCGCTAATGGCATTATAGTAAGCTGCAACACCGGTCGCGTTTGATGTTGCTAATTGTCCGAATAAATCTTCGGTTGTATATTCTGTACCATCAATCGTAACGACTACTTTATCTGATTTCGTCAACCATTTATTGCTGCCGCATGAAGAGAGTGCGACGGTTGAGAAACATGCTACTAGAGCTAAACCAAGTAGTTTATTTTTCATATACAGCTTTTCCTCCTTGTATAAAAATATAGCATAGTTATTTTATCTAATCTTTCCTTGTATTTCAAGAAAAATTTATATTTTTCTATTTGCCTTTTGGAAATGCCTATACAAACGCGATTAAAATTGGGCGCTAAAAGGGGTTTTGTAATAACAAAAGGGACCCTTTCATAGAAAGCGCATAGTATAACGTGGATATAGGAGGAACTGCTATGAACACAAATACGACCGGTGGAGGCTGGGCCTTCATTCTTGTTCTCTTTATTCTCATTGCTATCATAGGCTGCGGCTGTGGTAACGGCGGCTTATTTTAGGAATTGAGCGAAAAAAGGAGGTGACAAAAATGGGAAATAACTACTTTGCCATTATCTTGGTATTATTCATTTTACTCGTGATTATTGGTTGCGGCGGTTGGTTCGGCTGCGGCTGCTAAGTGTAGAGGGGAGCAAAGAAAAACTTTGCTCTTTTTTTATGTTTCTAAGTATCCTTAGAAAGAAAAAAATTATTTTTTTATCGTTTTATTTGTAGAGTGACCTAGAGTAGTGTAAAATAATACAGGACCATGTTTAGGAGTGATAAAGAATGGCAGTATTATCAATCAAAAATCTTCACGTTAAAGTGGAAGAAAAAGAAATTCTTAAAGGAGTAAATTTGACGCTTAGTGATCATGAAACTTTAGCGTTATTAGGCCCTAATGGACACGGAAAATCGACATTACTCAATGTCATTATGGGACATCCAAAATATGTGATAACGGAAGGAACCATTACCCTTGATGGCAAAGATGTTTTATCAATGAGTGTTGATGAAAGATCTAGAGCAGGGCTCTTTTTAGCCTTTCAATATCCTTCTGAAGTTCCTGGTGTTGTGAACGCTGATTTTTTAAAGGCGGCTATGAATGTTAGAAGAGAAAAACCAATCTCACTATTCCAATTCTATCGCGCTTTAGAAAATGCATCTAATGAAGTAAAAATTCCACTTGATATGGCTAATCGTTCTTTGAACGAAGGCTTCTCTGGTGGTGAAAAGAAAAGAAATGAAATTCTACAAATGATTTTACTTCAACCCGCCTTTGCTATGTTAGATGAAATCGATTCTGGTTTAGATGTTGATGCTTTACAAATTGTAGCGGAAGCCATTGTTAAAATGAAGCAAGAAACTGCTTGTAGCTTTTTAGTCATTTCTCACTATGCTAGACTCTATGATTTAATTCATCCTACCCGTGTTGCGGTTATGATTAATGGCCGTATTGCGGTAGAAGGTGGACCAGAAATTATTAAAAAAATCGATCAAACAGGTTATGAATGGATTCGTACTGAACTGGGCATTCAAATCGAAAAAGAAGATTTGGAAATGAAAGACGTTTCCATTGGATCTTGTGCAACGAAGGAAGTTTTAAAAAGTGGAAAATAAAGTATTTATCCCCACAGATAAAGTGACAATTTCTTTAAAACCAAATGCTTCTCAATACCAAGTGGATTGGAATGAAAACCAAAAAGTTGAAAAGATTTGCGTTGAAGAAGGAAATGAAGTGTCACTTCTAGAAATCGGTAGTCCTTCGCACCCAGTCGAGTATCATATTGCTAAAAGAGCCATTTTACATTTAGCCATTGCTACCTTAGAAGACGCAGAATCTTCAAATCGAAAATTCGTGATTCATAAAGACGCGCATGTCATTGCCGCATGTGCTGATTTTTCTTGTGGAAATAAAAATGATTCTTTATTATTCGAATTACAAGAAGAAGGCGCTTCTTGCTTATTCCATTTAGCGACATTAGCGACAGAAACGGATAAAAAAGAGTTTTCTGTATCCTTTATCCATCAAGCACCCAATACGACCGCTACCATGAATAACTATGGCGTATGTGAAGGGAATTCACGCCTTGTTTTCTCTGGTGTTGGTCATATTTTACATGGTGCAAAGCGTGCAGAAACCCATCAAAATGCAAAAATCATGGTGTTTGATCCCCATTGTCAAGCTTTTGCTAGTCCAATTTTAAAGATTGATGAAAATGATATTGCTGCTTCACACGCTGCTTCGGTTGGTCGTGTAAATGATGATCACTTGTTCTATTTAACTTCACGTGGATTAAGTGAAGAAGAAGCTAAGCAACTCATTACCTTAGGCTATTTAAAGCCAATTCTTCCTTACTTTGATAAAGAAATACAAGAAGAAATTTCTTTATGTATGGAAAGGAGAATGAAGTAATATGGATATTCAAAAAATTCGTTCCGATTTTCCAATGCTAGATCCATCTAAACGCATGCAGAACCATCCTTTAGTGTATTTAGATAATGCCTCAACTACTTTTAAGCCTCGCTGTGTGGTCGAAGCGATGGATGATTATTATAATAATTTTTGTGCGAATGCACATCGTGGCGATTATGATTTGGCGCACATGGTGGATACCTGCTATGAAGAAGCGCGTAAAACATTAGCTAAGTTTATTAATGCTCGTCCTGAAGAAGTAGTATTTACTTCCGGTGCTTCCATGTCTTTAAATCTTGTGGCTTATGGTTATGGTATGAAGCTTTTAACTTCCAATGACGAAGTACTTTTAACCCAGGCAGAACATGCTTCAAATGTACTTCCATGGTTTAAAGTGGCGGAAACTATCGGTTGTCATATCGGTTATATTCCTTTAGATGAAGAAGGAAGATTGACAATTGAAAATGTAGAAAAATCAATTACCGAACATACAAAAATTATTTCCATTGCTCAAGTTACGAATGTTCTTGGCTTCCATGTGGATATTAAAGCGATTTGTAAAGTCGCTCATGAACACAACATTATCGTGATTGTAGATGGTGCGCAAAGCGTACCCCATCAAGTTACAAATGTTAAAGATATGGACTGTGATTTTTTAGCTTTCTCAGGACATAAAATGTGCGGTCCAACCGGTACAGGTGTACTTTATGGAAAATATGAATTATTACAAAAAATGAATCCTTTAATGTCTGGTGGCGGTATGAACGCTCGTTTTGATATGTGCGGGGAAGTTTCTTATCTTTTACCACCACAAAAATTTGAAGCAGGAACACAAAATATTGCGGGTGCATTAGGCTTAGCTAAAGCTGCTGAATATTTAACTGCTATCGGTATGGAAAATATCGAGGCTTATGAAAAAGAATTACGGGCTTATGCGATTCAACGTTTAGAAGAAGTTGAAGGAATTACGATTTATAATCGTAATGCCGAAAGTGGTATTATTACTTTTAACTTGAAAGATGTTTTTGCGCAAGATGCGGCAACGTATTTCAATTCGAAAGGTGTATGTGTCCGTAGTGGCCAACACTGTGCTAAAATATTAATGGATTTCTTAAAATGTCATGCGACGGTACGCGCAAGTATATATTTCTATAATACGAAAGAAGAAATTGATGCGTTAGTGGAAGCATGTAAGACAGGAGGCGACTTTTTAGATGCCTATTTCAATTAATCCTCAAATGATGAGGGCTATTATTATGGATCATTATGAACATCCCCATAATAAAAGAGTGCCAGAAAATAAAAATGAATATCGCGTAATCCACATGGATTCTGCATCTTGTATTGATGATATTTACGTCTATCTTTTAGAAAAAGATGGTATCATTCAAGATGTATGTTTTGATGGTGTAGCGTGTACAATTTCAACCGCTTCCACTTCGATCATGACGGATTTAGTCATGGGAAAGAAAACTGAAGAAGCTAATTATATTATTGAACAATTCCAAAAGATGATTCATGAAGAACCTTTTGATGAATCGGTTTTAGATGAAGCAATTGTTTTCATTAATACTGCCAAACAAGCGTCCCGTATTAAATGCGCAACGATTGGTTGGCGTGGTTTACATGAATTATTAGAAGATGAGGAGGAATGTCACCATGGATCATGAAGAAAAACTTCCTTCTGAAGAATATCAATATGGTTTTAAAAATGAAGATGTCTCGATTTTAAAAACCAAAAAAGGACTTACCGAAGAAACTATAAGAGATATTTCTCGCTATAAACATGAACCCAAATGGATGCTTGAATTCCGTTTAAAAGCTTTTAAAGCCTTTAATGAATTACCAATGCCTTCCTTTGGACCGGATTTATCTTTCTTAGATTTTAGTTCTTTTACTTACTTTATTCGCCCAAGTGAAAAAGTAGAAAAGGATTGGGATGAAGTTCCAGAAACCATT
>ENA-ORNF01003068-ORNF01003068.1-human-gut-metagenome-genome-assembly--contig:-NODE-3068-length-11493-cov-2.475695_pt1 | contig 11493 bp, 8 predicted proteins | sample MGYA00242110_ERZ509012 | MGnify/ENA primary metagenome ERZ509012 (study PRJEB26280, sample SAMEA2338714) | human gut metagenome | biome: human gut; feature: human-associated habitat; material: faeces... | reverse complement strand
ACCGAAGAAGGTCTTGGCTTTACGGGAAGGGAAAAGGGCATTGCCGCAAGAGCGGTTGCCTTAATTGAAGAAGATGCCAAATAAAGAATATAATTATTGAAACAATAAACTGTATTCTTACAAGGTTCGATAATTCTTCTGAAAGCTGTCTGAACATCCTCTTTTTGGTCAGCACTATGTCTGAATAACGACCTCCAATAACAGCCTCCGAATATGCCTTGTACCTCTCATGAAAATGCATTTCCACGCGGCTGATAAAAATGATGGTCGACGAAAGATTCGTAAACATTGCCAGACAGGTCGCCATATCATATGCAGGCGCATAGACAAACGTATGTGCCACCGTCATCTTTAAGTCCGTCGTCCAGAATATAAAATTATGTATATACAATCCTAACGTATACAATAGGTTTGTCGCAATAAGGTGCCAGTAAATTTTGAAATAATGAAGCACCTTGCGGTACTGGCGGCTGTTCCTTTTAAAATAACTCTTAATCGTTGCCGCTGATATCGCCGCCGTCAGGAAAAATCCGATCGTAAGTGAAAGAAGCATGCTGTATATGATGTCCCTGTGAAACACTTTCACGAGCAGCCACGCAAGCCCAAATGCCGCTGCCATACCCATCAGGAAAAATAATGATATTTTCTGATAGTCCTTGCAGATCGACAGATACAGCATGGAATAAAATACCAGAAGAAGCGATATAAAGCCGCAAAACCCGGTAAACACAAACACCAGATCCACCTGCCCCTTCAGATACTCTCTGATACAGAACGGGATTGCAAACAGACACCCGAAACAAATATTTAAAAATAATCCGACATCATAACATGGCAGGATATCTTCGTACTTTTCCTCATAAATAATATCGGACATATATCTCGATAATACAGCATTAAACGGTGCCGCAACCAGCAGGGAAAATATAAAAATATAAAGTACCGTGCCTGAAAATAATCCTCTTCTCGCATACCCTACTGTCTCGTATCCAAGAAAATGGCTCATTAACATCACATTTCCGATCACGACAAACATGGGGGCGATCGTGACCATGGTACTGTAACCGAATCCTGCCAGATTTGCAAGGATCGTGCGCCTGTCATAAATTTTCTGAAGTTTTACGCCTATTCCTGCCATAGATCACACATCCCCTTTCTTTCCCTGCACTCTGCCTTCATCCTCAAATTGCCGGTAAATCTGCCGGTATGTTTCTTTCATATCCTCCACAAGATACCGGCTCTTTAGTCTCCGGTATCCGTTTTTTCCCATGCCAATCCTCTTTTCTCTGTGGCATGCCAGATCTACCATCGCTGCCGCAATCTCCTCCACATTCATGATATGTGTAATGATCCCTGCTTCCCCAAATGAATCGCCTTCCCCGTAGATCAGCCCCCTGCAGTTGCCTACATCCGTTGCAATCACCGGTTTTTTTGCCGCAAAACTCTCTAAGATCGTCAGTGGCTGTCCCTCACTGATGCTTGTGAGTATGGTCATATCCATCTTCCCAAGATATTCTGTCACATCGACTTTTCCGGTAAAGATCACATCCTCCACGCCAAGAAGATCCACAAGTTCAAAACATTCTTTGGCATATTCTTTTTCCTCATCGGATGGTCCCATGATCCACAATGCGAGTTTTGGTGCCTCTTTCTTGGCATAAGCAAAGGCTCTTATCATCGTTTTGACATCCTTGATCGGCGCAATTCTTAACACCGCTCCGATATTGATGGTGTCATCTTCTTTTCTCTCTTCTTCAAGACATCTGACAAATCTCTGATCATCAATACCGTTCGGTGTGATCTTTATTTTTTCTGCCGGACATCCGAGTTCGATCTGAAGTTCCATGGCATGCTTGTAAAGACAGGTTACCTGATCTGCATACCGGTATGCGAGCAGGGACATTTTTTTAAACTGTTCGATCCAGATATTTTTATAGATACCGCCTACCCACTTTGCACGGATCAGCTCCTCCTCCCGCTCCCTGGTATAAATTCCATGCTCCGAAACCATTAGTCCGCATCCATATCTTTTTTTTGCCATGCTTCCGATCACTCCCGCATATCCGGTCGCAACACAGTGATAAAGATCCGCCTCGGGCAGTTCCATTTTCAAGGTCAGAAACAGTGGCAGATAAATGGAACGCATGGTCCAGAGGAAATCAGAAAAAACAACCTGTGGATATCTGAGCTGATAACATTCCCGCACAGCATTTAAAAAATCTTCTCCCATCAAAAGCGCGTTCAATGAAAAATTTTTCTTTTCAAACAACGTAAACAACGTATCCCACTCAACATCCCGGTTTAAAAGTAATGACCGCAGTGCCTCATATTCATTCTGACGCAGATGCAGTTTTTTATTTTTTTCCTGCTCTACCCAGTCATAATCTTCCAGATAAAGCTCATAAACTTCCGACACATTTTCCGGCAGTTCATAAACAAATTTTCCTCTGTATGAACGGTTTGCCACAATCGCAAGCACCACGAATTCTATGTCGGGAAAAGCTTTTATCATACTGTTGATCCAACTGGAAACGCCGCCCACCACATAAGGATAACATCCCTCTGCTACAATACATACTTTCATTTTCAATCCTCGTAATAAAACAATTGCTTTTCTTCTTCCTCACTCAACCGGATTTTTACCTCATCCTCTTCTGCACAGATCAGGTAAACACCATCCTCCACTACAGAAAAACTTCCTCCCTGTATATCCTCTGCTTCGCGTGTTCCCGTATGCAGTAAAAACCATGCTTCCTCTTCTAATCCGTCAACATGCAGGGAAATCATATTATCTTCAGATTCTGCTGAATAAGAAAGTGCCAGAAATCTCCTTATCCTCTGATCGCTCTTTGAGATCGTTGTCTCATCAAATGCCGTAAACGGTTTCTGATAAGTACAGATATTAGACGCTGCTTCCTTCGAAAGGATCTCCCACGCATCATCCTTTTTCTCCGGATATGCTGCTGCAAGCAGATCCCATACCGTATTCGAATACCCCAATGCGGTCTGGATACATCTCTGTCTGAAATCATCCATAAATGTATGATTCACACCATCTCCGGTAGCACGCTGCAGTGTCACCTCTTCCCCTGCAAAGGAAACGATCGGTTCGTCGCTGGTCTGTGATTCCCTGGTTACAATCGTCCTTATTCCATCAAGTTCCTCGCATTCCAAAGCATCCCCCAGTTCGTCTTCATTTTGCAGGTATAATGACTGAAAACAATAATCTGGTGCCTCTTTTTTCCAAAACGTTTCGTCTTTCTCCATTTTTTCCGACAGCCCGGTTCCAGATACATTGCCGGATGAAAGTCCTGCCTCCCCGTATTCTTCTTTCAATAATTTCAGATAATATGCCACTTCTCCCTCCCGTGGCTCATTTTCATCTCCATAATCAAACTGCGGTGTCATCATACAGGTCAGTTTTGCATCGATCTTTCGTTCAATTGCGACCAGCGACGGCCAGATAATTTCTCGAAATAATGCCTTTTGTGACTGACTGTATATTTTTTCCATTTTATCTTCATTTTCCGACGCAAATCCAGGATAATTTGCAATCACAAGATTCTGTACATTGATCACCGGGTAAATCTCAAACGAATACGATTCTGCCATCATTGCATCCAGAATGCCAATACCGGAATTATCCTTTAAATAATTTCCATTAATGCAAAACACACAGGCATTTTCCAGTCCGTTTCTCCATATAATGGCAGGCTGTCTTCCGCTGTCCGGCCGAACATCTGAGAGTATTCCGACCATATAACTTTTTGTGCCCTCCCCCGTCACATACCATGGAATTTTAAGATCCATATCCTGATTTTTCTCTTCTTCCTCATCTTTTGCCTGATAGATCACTTCCCCGCCGAGCAGAAATCCTTCAAACAAGTGTATGCCGTCAAGTGTCACTTCATTCTGTTCCACATATCGGATTCCAAGCAGCTTTCTCAAACGGTCGTTCTTCTCAATTTCCTCTGCATCCGGCAGTCCTGAAACTATAACATTTACTCCCTTTTCGGCTGCATCACTGACCGCCTTTATATTATCCCTGGTATTCAGACAGGTTCCATCTAAAACCAAAATATCCGTCAGCCTGCTGTCTTCCGACACGATACCATCAAAAGAGTCCGCTGTCTGAAATTCACGTTTGCTATATGTACACCACCATTTTACGGTATTCTTTACTGCCTCACTGTTTCCAATATACAGCACACCTGCTGTTTTCTGTATATTCTGCCCGGATGCCAGATACATATCCTGTTTTGTCAGTTCCGTTGTGGCACTTTCCTTGTATTCATTGATCCCATATTTACTTAATTTATCCTTCATCACACCCGTAAATTGAAACATAAACAGTAAAATAATTAACATGATCGTGATTGTAGCAAAATTTCTTCGGGATACCATCACATTTTCCTTTCCAAATCCATCTCATCCTGCAGCCATTATTTTTTCTGTCAATTATATCCATAATCGATTGAAAAATCATATAAACTGTAGGTATTCTGTTCTACCACATAGCAGATAAAATCATCTGTTTCATAATACACCTGCATTTCTTTTCCATACAGTTCCATAAATGCCTGTGCCCAGTAATACATTCTTGACATTACGATCCATCGGTTTTCACCTTCATAAACCGAAATATCTCCTGCTGTTGGCAGCGGTTTTTTTGCTCCTTCTTCTGAAATGAGCTGTCCGCTTCCCTCATATGCCACGGTATAATCAAGTGGTATCTTCTCAATAAAGAAATATATGCGGTCTGTCGGCAGCGTCAGATTTCCATTGACCGCATCCCCTTCCATACTGCGCAGAAATGTGATTGTCTCCTCATGACGTGCATAATCTTCCATCATTCGCAGTTCATCATTCGCAGAACAGATTGTATATTTATACTTTTCGTTCTCCCGCTTTATATTTGCCAGACAGGTAATCGCCGCATTCGACTGCAGTGCCGTCAATATTGACGGTGTACGGATCTGATTTCCATTGACAAGTGTCGCAACAAGTGCCGCTGACGTCATCAGTGAAACAAGATTCATCCAGATATTCCGCTTAAAAAATCCAAAGACCAATGTTACCATACCGTCCATTCCAAGTCCTATCGCTACCGGTATCATATAAGCGACGTAGATACTGCACCGGCTTGCATCCATGATATGTGGCAGTCCAAAACGCCATGCAGAAAGAAACATCATCAAAAGCAGCAGACCAAATCCTGCGGACATCAGCATTGATCCATAATCATGTTTTCCAATGAGCGTAAACAATAGTCCACCGATCAGGCAGAATCCCTCGCACCCAAAAATAAACAACATCCATGGCACGCTTGCCTGAAGCATTACAACATTGTGCACTCCTGCCCACAGATAATCCAATCCGTTTTGGGTAATATCCGTAATCCGGAAACGTATCTTTTCCACCAGCATACCAAACCTTGTTGTTTTTACCTGCGTCCCTTCTGTCATCTGTGCATTTTCCACACCATTTTCTGACATTGTCTGATCCGTCATGCTCCCGGCAGTATCCGTACTATCCGTCATGCTCTGATCCGTCACACTCTGTGTATTTGTATTTATTTCTTCCTTTTCACTGCCAGGGATATCTGCTTCATCTTCCTCCTCAGCACCCGTATTATTGCTGCCATTAATTACATTGAGTCCCCAGCCCAGCGATCCCTGTAAAGGCGTACCCTGTAAAAAGGCAATTCCCATCGGAAGCACTGCCAAGAAGATACTTAAAAGACCAGTCGCAAGAACCCTGAAAAAATACTCCTTTTTGAAAATACGCAACAGGTATCCTCCTGCAATACCGATACAGAACAACCCTGCTACCATAGTATCATAAAAATGTACGATCAGCGTAAGTCCAAATCCTGCAATAAATCCCATAAGATAACGGGTACTTTTGCATTTCCAGGTTTTTAATCCGGCAGCGTTTCTTTCCTTTTTGCATTGATTCACTTCTATCTTCCGCTGTTTTAAAAAGGCATACATAAAATAAATGCCGGGCAGGATAAATATCATGCCAAATTCCTGAGGCAGCGAACTGTAATAACGCGAGTAAGTATTCCTGTTAAAAAATGCAGCAAGTACATAGACAAATACAGCTCCCCATGCGCAATACGATGTCCTGCAGCACGCTTTCAAAAATGCCAGAAGTGCATAATGGATATATAAGACCTGCACCACATAAAAAAGCCGGAGCAGCACATACGTTTCAATCCCTGTTACCGTATGGATATAATAAATTACGCAGTGGAATCCAAATGGATAAATTCCAGCTACAAACACATCATTCTGCCCCATCGCATTGATCCAGTAATTGTGTACCGGTATATCGGATGCACAATAACCGTATGTATTTATCATATTGGTTCCATACATTACCAGAACCGTTGCAGTAAATACAACAAACAGCACTCCATCTGCAAAATGCCTGATGATCAGCCCACACATTCTGCCACACAGTTTCTTAATTTTTCTGCCAATCCACTGTACAATCTCCAGAAGAAGTAATTTAATGCCAAGCGTCTCCCGGATCACATGGGATGTTCTGTTTCCTATGATATGTCCGATTTTTTTAGGTGAAACTCTTTTCGTATGTACCAAGGATATAACGACTGGAAGTGCACTGCCCAAAATCAGCGTAAATCTGCCTGAAATATGAAGCAGCTGAAGAAATAATACCAGATTGATCAAATAGAAATGACCTAATACGATATAAAAGAAAAACCGTACACTAAATATTTCATCTTTTAACCTGCGGTGTAGAAGCAGTGCCGGAACTGCGATAAAAAGTCCCGTATAAATTGTGAAAATGCTGATAAACTGTAACACAGTCAGGACTTTCATCGACACTGCCATCACCTCCTTTAGCTAAAAATACGAATTAATTCCAATGTTTCCCTGTCGATCACAATATCTGAATTTTTTAATTTTTCCAATTCATCAAAAAAATGTTTTTTGTTTCCCTCTGTAAAATAAAGTTTTAAATAACAGGTATAGGTAGATAATTCTGCCGGATAGAGTTCCCTGCTCTTATCGCACCAGTATTTCATGCGCTTAAAATCCTTTATCTTAAGAAGCAGAACGCAAAGTCCCTCAATATAGGAAGCCTGCAGTTTCTCCTGGTATTTTTCATCCAGAAAATTACATGCCTCCTCCATCATATCGATGTAGGTCTGCTGTTCCTTTTCATGAAACACCTCCTGGATCAATACCCCATGCATATACTCAATCAGGATACAGGCTGCTTCTGCCGCATCAACTCCCTCCTGTTTCATCTGAAGGTAAAGTTCCTGTGCACGCTTTCTGAAATCATTCAATGCATCCCTTAATACTGTAGCGGCATAATGTGATGTTTCCGTGTCCTCACTGTTTAACGCAAGCGAGATGGATGCCAGAGAATTCTGTACATCCCCACGGACCACATTCATGACCAGCGTTCTTAAACTGTCTTTGTCGCTGATCGCAAGTGCCTCCTCAATCGGTACTAAATTTCCTTCCCTTTCCTCATCTGCCCGAAGATGTGTCTTTACACGCTCCTTGCTGAAAATAACATCCTCAAGATCCACGTTCTGCCGGAAAAAAACCTTGTTAAACACCAGTCCCGCCAAAAAAAACAACGGTCCCACTACCGGGCAGAGAAACATCATGATCCCCTTCATCAGAATATCTGTATTTTTTTCTTTCTGCCTGATCCTGCTGTTTCCTATCACATATAAAACAGCGACAGCCGTATTGATCAGAAGAACGATACAAAATCTCTTTTCCACAACCGTCATACAAATACATCCTCCTGTATCTGGCAGGACACACCCTCTTTTTCAAATCTTTCTCTTACCATGGTTGCATCTTTTGCACTGGTATTTGCAAGAAGCGCATACATTTTTCCACCTTCAAGTTCACCGACATAATCGCTTTGTCTAAGGAGTTTAATAAGCCTTTTCCCGACCTCATCACGGTCATTTTCCTTTGTATCCACGGAAAGCAGTGCACACTGTGTCAATCCTTTATCACGCGCATTTAAATATGCCTTTACAAGTGCTAAAAAGGCTTCCGGTTCTAATATATTCGTTCCTTTTATGTAACGCTGCTGCTCTAAGGCAGAAATATAACGGTTTGCACGCACCACCGCATTCTGAATCAGATAACCGATAACCGTCAGCATATTCGCCTGTCCTAACGTCATCCGCTCCCACGGAATTCCCCAGATCATCAGAATCAGCTGCATCTCATCTTCCGAATAAATGGCATTTGCCATAAGCGGATATCTTTCATCCATATTTTTATTAATATAAACTTTCTTCCCGGCAAGCACCGTATACATGGCATCCATTTCGCTGTAATTGATTGAATTACCGAGGCTGCGTGCTTTCTCCGATGTTGCAGAAAAAAGACGTGCATAGGAACGGTTTGCCACCGTATAGATTGCCACATCTTTGCTTCCCATCAGTTTTGCAAGTACTTCCGCCGCATAAAAAAGTACCTCACAGGGTTCATACTGCTCTAAACTGGATGTGATCTCATATAATTTTCCAAAACTGTCATTCTGGTTTACGATCTGGTTTGCAAGAATTTCTTTTACCCTGACATTGCTGACATTGATATCCGAAATATCATCTAACTGCTTGGTTAAGTATGATACTTCATGCCGCTGTTCCTCCCTCATTGCACGAAGCTGGTCTCTCAGATATCCCACTGCCAGACCTAAGATCAAAAGCTGCGCGATCCAGACATAGGTATTATAGTCAAGCATAACATCAAATCCGCTTCTGTGGTACATCTGCCGGAAACAGTACCCTGCCACGGCAAGCAATGCAGAAAATGTTGCCTGCTGCTGCCCGTATACAAGTGCAAACAACAGCACATACAGAAGATAAAAATCAATATTCTGAAAGTATTCACTTCCGACTGCACGGTTATTCAACATGAAAAACGGAATAAAACAAATCAGGTTTTCCATAAAAGGAATCAGATTCGTTATGATTTCCTTTGTCCTGCTGCCTAATCTTCGAAACAGATGTCCCTTTTTCTGCCCTGCATCTGTAAATTCAGATACATGTCTGCTGAAATAAGCCGCAATCTTTTCCACATCTGTTCCTGCATGATGAAGCACACGGCTTCCAAATTCTTCATCGTATCTTTTACCGGAAAGCATAACTTCCCGGTATTTTTTGTTTTCCTCTTCTACGATACTGACCTCATTCTCCATTCCTGCGGCAACAGCCTGGGCAAGCTCATACCGTGACATTTTCTCCCCGGAAGATAACTGATAGAGGGTATGTTTATGGTCTTTTGCCACCATTATCTGGTAGATAAACTCCACCGCATCCGCCTCATGCAGAAGCATTATTTTTTCATTCTGCGACGCAATGATCTCTCCGGTCTGGACTGCTTCGAGGCACATATCCGCACAGATCGTATCTGTATCCTCTTTCTTTCGTATTTCCCCATACAAATGATCGAGGCGGAGAATCACAACATCATTCCCCATCCTTGCATAATTTTTACAGATATCTTCTCCGATAGCGATCGCCTGGCCTTTCTTGCTGTATGCCCCGGTAGGATCATCCTCTGTCATAAACTGTGCGCTTCCACCGCCAAAAACACTCTCCGAAGAAAGATAGACAAACCTGCCTTTCTTTAAAGCGGTATAATTCATCAGTATATTCGTAAGTCCCGCTGCATAGGACGCCGCTGTGTTTTCCACCCTGTTCCAGGAAAAATTATGGTCATATGCCCCCAGAAAAACTACTACCTGTGGCATAATACTCTCTAATACCTCCCGCACACAGGCATCCTCATACGAAAAATGATACACTTCAAATACTTTCTTCAGGCTGTATCCCTTCTTTGGTTCTTCTGTCAGCACAAAGACCCTGTGTCCTTCCTTATTCAGTCTGTTGATCATAAGCCGCATAAAATTGCCGGCATTCCCAACTAGCAATATATTCATACCTGCTCCATTCTCAAATAATTCCCTGTTGTCTTAACTCCATCATAAACTGCCCTACGTCGCTTTGTGCGCAGGAGAATGACAATCCATATTCTTTTGCAAATGCCTGCATGATCTCATCCTCAGACATTCCTGAAATATACGCACGATATATATATGCACCGCACTCGTTCAACATGAATGGTTTTTTATATTGTTCCCCCTGCTCCATATCCAAAAGCCAGTATGCCCCCGCTGCCTGGCGTAATTGATACCGTTCTTTCATTGTAACTTATTTCCCCTCTTTTCGCCACTTTCGTTTTCTGTCAGGCAAAAAACTGTTCTGCCACAGTAATCTTTCCTATATATACGACCGGTCCTGTCATGAAAATTCTTCCATCCTTTTCAAATTCGATAAAAAGATCTCCACCGTGCATATGTACGGTCACTGCATCTTCGACTAATCCCAGACGGTGAGAAGCCGCTGCTGCCGCACAGGCTCCGGTGCCGGAAGCAAATGTATACCCCGCCCCGCGTTCATAAATTTCAACCTGTATATTTTTTTCATCTACGATCTGACAAAGCTGCATATTGATACGGTTTGGAAAATATTTTGCATTTTCCACATATGGTCCTAAATGCAGTGCTTTCTCACGATCTACCCTCTCAAGCATAATAACACAATTTGGATTTCCCATGGATACACAGGTCGCATTATAAAAATTGTCGCAGAAAAATATCGATTCTCCCACAACTTCTCCCTCAAATCCAAGTGCCGGGATCTGTTCTGCCTCAAAGACCGCATATCCCATATCCACACGCATACAGCTTCCAGCATCATCCAAAAATGTTACCAGTGTTTCCCCCGCTTTCGTGGTCAGATAATATTGCCTTTCTTTTACATATCCGGCATCTTTTAAATATCTTGAAAAAATCCGGATGCCATTGCCGCTTTTTTCAGCTTCACTTCCATCCGGATTAAAAATTCGTACTTTTATTGTTTCCTGTTCGAATAATGGTCCATAGAGCACCCCATCTGCACCCACACCAATATTGCGCTTACATAGCTGCCTTACAAAACGTTCCTGCAATATGGTTTTATTAACAGTGGGATCATAGACAAGATAATCATTTCCAATACCGTGGTATTTGCGCAGTACAATCTCTGCCATAAATACCCCCATTTTTTCTCTCTTATTCTATTCTATGCACCAGCTTATCTCCTGTCACTCTTTTTCCTTATTTTCGTCAATCAGATGTCTGAGGTTTTCGGATTTTTCATGCAGGATCTTATCGATCTGACCCTGTCCGATGATGGAATAGCCTTCTTTACCAATACCGGTATCGTAAAAGAGCTCATTCACATCCTTCAGACGGCACGGTGTTCCATTCAACAGATATTCACTTTCTCCGGAACGGTAGATTCGTCTGGCAACGGTAACCTCATCGTAATCAATCACCATGTGGTGATCTGAATTGTCAAAGGTAATTGCCACATAGGCATAGCCCATTGGCTTACGAAGTTCTGTACCCGAGAAAATGACATCCTGCATGGAG